>Ga0256405_10001926_pt1 | contig 52048 bp, 57 predicted proteins | sample RumenRJG_02DNA_FD_189096 | JGI IMG/M metagenome (GOLD analysis project Ga0256405, IMG submission 189096) | Bovine rumen microbial communities from Lethbridge, Alberta, Canada - RJG_02 | ecosystem: Host-associated > Mammals > Digestive system > Stomach > Rumen | place: Canada: Alberta...
AACGATAAATTTTCAAAGAACTATAACATAATTCATATATCTCTAACTTACTTTTAGGTAAGTATGAGGTTTAATAATGGCCAAATAATTATTATTAACTACTTGACAGATTCATAGCTGGTCTCCTTCAAATAAAATAAAACGTCCATCTAAGGACGTTAAAAACGTGGTACCACCTTAGTTCGCATAAGTGCACTCAATAGCTCTAACGCAGCTAATACGATCTATTTTCATAGATATCAAGGAAGTGTCACTTAAATATCATCATGAAGTTTTGCACCTAGCACTTCTCTCTAAAAATCAAATATTTAATCAGTTTCCTTATTGATATTCAAATTCTAGCATTATTTAATAGCTCTTTCAACTTCAAGAACACTATCAACTTTCCTTAAATTAGTAATAATTGTATCTAAGTGTTCTAAATCATTGACCATAAAAGATAAATTAGTAGTAGCTGTTAAATTATCATGATTTATAGCACTATTTACAAAAGTTAAATTAGCTTTATATTGTGCTACTACTGTAACTAAATCTGTAAGTAAATATGATCTATCTTTCGCAAGTATTTTAATTGAGGTTTCATATTTAATATCAGGTTTATTGCTGTCCCAAGAAACATCTATTAATCTTTTTTCATTAAGTACATTTGGACAATCCTTACGATGTACTTTAATTCCTTGGCCCTTAGATACAAAACCAACAATTTCATCACCATATATTGGACTACAACATGGTGACAAAGCAATTTTCATTGAATCAATACCTTTGAATAAGATACCTGTTTTAGAAATCATTTGATTTCTTTCAGAATTCTTTTTAGCTATCTTTTCAATATAATCAATATCTACTTCTTTTTTACCTAATTTAGTAATCTTTTCAACTACTGATATAGGTGTCATTGATTTACAACCTATTGCATATAATAATTCAGATCCATGAGGAAGATTTAATGAAGAAGCAAGTTTATCTAGTTTCTTTGTTTCGAGATATTCATCAGGATCTAGATCATGTTTCTTTAATTCTTCTTTTAATAAATGTTCACCAGCTTTAATTAATTCTTCTTTATCTTCTAATTCTTTCTTTTGGAAGTATTGTTTAATCTTGTTGCGTGCATGATTAGTCTTGACAATCTTTAACCAGTCTTCACTTGGAGCAGAATTCTTATTAGTCTTTAGTTCAACAACATCGCCTGTTTTTAAAGGAGTATTTAAAGGAACTAAGACACCATTAACTAAAGCACCTATAGTTTGATTACCTACTTCAGTATGTATTCTATAAGCAAAATCAATAGGAGTGGCACCAGCTGCTAAATCAACAACCCTACCTCTAGGAGTTAAACAATAAATATTCGCATTAAAAATATCATGCGTAATATCATTCATATACTCCTTAGCATCTGTATCAGAATTATCTTCAAAAGCCTTAAGCCATCTTAATTCATTAACAACTTCTTTTTGGCTTCTTTTCTTACCTTCTTTGTATGACCAATGGGCTGCAATACCTCTTTCGGCAATTTCATCCATTTCTTCAGTTCTTATTTGAACTTCATAAATTCTTCCATCTGGTCCTACAATTGTGGTATGTAAAGACTGATACAAATTCATTTTAGGCATTGCGATATAGTCTTTTAATCTACCTGGTATTGGTCTATATACCGCATGAATATATCCTAATATTTCATAACAGTTTAATTCTGTTTCTGTAACAATTCTAATCGCTAAAAGATCTAAGATTTCATCAAATCTTTTATTCTTAGTAATCATTTTTTTATTAATTGAATATAGGTGTTTAGATCTACCAAATATTCTAAATGGTATATTATGCATTTCTAGAATAATGGAGATATCTTGCATCATAATATCGATTTGCTGATCTCTTTCAGTTTTTTTAGATTCAACTAATTTAGCGATTTCATGATACTTTTCATTATCTAAATAATAAAAGGCTAAGTCTTCTAATTCATTTTTTATCTCTGCTATACCAAGTCTGTGGGCAATTGGTGCATAAACATCTAAAGTCTCTCTAGCAATTCTTTTTTGTTTTTCAGGAGCTAGATGATTTAAAGTACGCATATTATGTAATCTATCTACTAACTTAACTAAGATAACTCTTACATCTTTTGCCATCGCAATTAAAATCTTGCGATGGTTTACAGCTTGGTATTCTTTTTCATCAGTAAATTTTAATGTTGAAATCTTGGTAACTGCTTCAACTATTTCATATATTTCTTCATTAAAGTTTTCTAAAAACTCTTCCTTTGTAACATCACAATCTTCAATGACATCATGTAATAAACCAGCACATATTGTATTAGGATCAACTTTTAATTTCGCAAGTTCATATGCCACATTTAAAACATGCACAAAGTAAGGTTCACCAGATTTACGCTTTTGTTCCTTGTGCTTGTCATAAGCATAGTCATAAGCTTTTTCAATCATCTCAAGGGATTCTGGATTTGAAATATATGTCTTGATTTGATCAAATAGCTCATTCTTTTTAGAAATAGTTGTCTTCATAATTTAATATAAAACCGAAGCAAGGCTTCGATTTAATTAGTATTTTAGAAGTGTATAAACATCATATCCTTGTAACTTATCTCTACCTTTAAGATCTTCAAGTTCAATTAGAAATGCGCAACCTACAACTTGGCCACCTAACTGTTCAACAAGCTTAATAGTTGCCTCAACTGTACCACCTGTCGCTAATAAATCATCGATAATTAGAATCTTTTGACCAGGCTTAATTGCATCAGCGTGTATATGAAGTTCATTAGAGCCATATTCTAGATCATATTTATATGAAATTGTCTTTCTAGGAAGCTTATGTGGCTTTCTAACAGGCACAAAGCCAATTTGAAGTTCGTTAGCTACAGGACAACCAAATATAAAACCTCTAGATTCAGGTCCTACAACAACCTGAGCTCCTATCTTTTTAGCATATTCTATTAAATACTGACAAGCTTCTTTAAAAGCTTTGCCATCAGCCATTAATGGAGTTATATCTCTAAATAAAATACCCTCTACAGGAAAATCAGGAATAGATGCAACATAGTCTTTTAAGTTCATAGTTTTAACCTCGAATACATAATAAATTATATTAAAACTATACTAAATCTTCAATTATCATAGATACTATATCATGATAGTAATTATCTAAATGAATATTACCAATAATATAGACAATATCATCTTTAAATTCATTTAATTTAAAACTAATCGCATGTAAATTATCATTTAATATATATTTTGGATATTTCTGTTTAATTTTAACTTTACTTTTGATACTAGGTTCTTTAATACCAACTAATGGTAATTCAAAACCTTGACCAAATGGTTTCAATTGTTCAATCTGATTTAATAAATCAATATTAATGTCATCCTGCTTAAAAACTAAGATATCTCTATAGTATTCTTCAATATCAATAGAATTGGATTCAATATATTTTAATAATTCATCATAATTATCTAATTTAATAGATAAACCTACAGCTTGAAAATGGCCACCAAAAGATTCAAACAAATGAGAAATATTTTTTAAATATTCATATAAATTAATACCCTTTGGACTTCTTCCAGAACCTTTTAATAAATCATTTTCTTCACTTAAAACAATTACAGGTTTTAAATATTGATTCATTAGCTTATTCGCAATTAAACCACATAGTCCTTCTTTAAATTCATTTGATTTAATCACAATAATACTTTTACTAGTATCAGCTAATCTATTAGCTAATATTGCGCTCATATTAGATAAATCTTTACGTTTATTATTTATAGAAATAATAGTATTTATGTATTGATTAGCTTCATTATTATAATTCAATAAATACTTAACCATATAATTAACGTTCATATCTTCTTCTAATCTAGATATCGCATTTATTTTTGGGATTGCTTCAAATTGAAGATTATCATACGTAGGGATTTTACCTTGTAAAAGATTATTGATAGTTATAAAGTTTTTAGCATTTAATAATTCGTTCATCTTAATAATTAGATAACGATTATATCCTAAAACTTTTACCATATCCGCAAGACTTGCAAGTCCTGCATATACATAAGATAATTCATCATATCTAAAATAATTAGATATTAAACAACATAAGCCACTAGCACACATATCATCATATTTACTATCAAATAGATTAGGATGTAAAAAGGCATCAACATCAGGCTTAATTTGATATTCATGATGATCTATAACTATAGTAACTAACCCATTATCCTTAGCATACTTTAAAGCTTCATATGCAACTACACCATTATCAACACAAAGTAAAACATCAAAATCATTATTTATTGCGCTATCCACAATCTGTTTATTTAAACCATAGCCTTGTTTACTTCTAGAAGGAATATAGTAATTATTAGAAATATTTAAATCATCTAATAACTTTTTAATAATTGTAGTGGCACAAATTCCATCACAATCATAATCCCCAACAATAAAAAATCTTTTATCTTTTAAAGATAAAAGTAACTCTTTAAAATCATCAATTATTTTAATATTTTCAATTTTATTAAAATCAGAAATATCTAAATTAGAAGCATCAATATTATTTATTTTACATAATCTATCTAATAAAGATGTATTATCATCATTAAAACGATACATCATAGTGTTTTAATACCTATAATAAAACCAATAATCGAAAGAATTAATTGTGCTAAATAGAATAGATAAACAATTTTTTTCTCTGAATGACCTTTAATCACAAATGCATAATGTATTGGTGTATAAGAGAATACTCTTTTATGAAATAAACGTACAGAAATTTGTTGAAGAACGACACAAAACATTTCTGCCACAAAAACACCACCAATAAAAAATAAAGCTATTGTCTTATCCATTAATAATCCCAGGCAAGCAAATAAAGCTCCTAGAGCTAAAGATCCTGAATCACCCATAAAGATCTTTGCGGGATTTCTATTAAAGATTAAATAGGCTAATAGACCTGCAAGTATGCATACTAATAGAATAAAGATATTAGTATATTTATAAATAAAAGCAAATATCACAAATGGAATTAAAGCAATAAAGGAAACTCCAGCACAAAGTCCATCCATGCCATCAGTAAAATTAACTGCATTTGCTTCAGCCATATATAGTAAAGACATAAAAGGTAAAAAGATAAACCAAGCTAATCTTACACTTATATTTAAAAATGGTATTGTTACTTGTAATGGAATAATATGATTAAATAATGCAAATAAGATAATAGTATATACTAATTCCATTATTAGTCTTGTAATAGCTGATAAACCATCATTACTATTACTTCTAATGATTAAAAAATCATCTATAAATCCTACTGAACAATATAAAACATAAGAAAGAATAATAAATAAAACATTAGGATCTTTGATTTGTCTAAAATTAACAATAATATAAACTATTACAGGTATTAACACAAATAAAAGACCGCCCATAATTGGAGTCTTTTGCTTATCTTTAAATTCTTTCAAAGCATATTCGGATGTTACTTGAGAAACATTTCTTGATTTAAGTAAATCTATATACTTAGGATACAAGAACACAAGAATAACAAATGTAGCTATAAAGCCTATAACAGCTAAACCCATAAAACTCATACCTAATTATTATACATCATCTTCATTAGATTCAAGTTCATTTGTTTCATCTTCTATTTGTACTTCTTGATGATTTATTTCACGTAGTTTTACTATAATTTCACTATTATTATCTACTAAAGAGTTTGCCGAGATATTCTGTTCATAGACCACACCATAACCATCTATTGTTATAGGCAGTTTTGAAATATTCCAATAATTGACTATATCTTTTCTAGTCCAATTAGTAAAATCAGGTAAATATGTATTATAACCATCAGTTAATAAGAATACTTTTTGATTAGTATAGACAACATCATTAGTCTTAGGATATTGATCAATAATTCTATCGCCATCACCTATTTTTATAGTATTTAGATGCATTTCATCTAATTTTTGTTTTGCTTGTTCATAAGAATTGCTTAATAAATTAGGCATATTATATTGATGAATATATTTATCAGCTACATCAAGTTCATCTTGATTAATCTCAAGATTCTCTAATAAAGCTATTCTATCTATCATATCCGGAATTGGTTTAATATCGTAGTTATAATAAACAGTCATTGGTGAAACATACGCATAATAAACCATATATTGAGGATCTTCATATGGAAATCCCAACATACATGAAACAATTGATAGATCTTCTGAATATTCACCATCTAATAATAATTCTGTAGTACCAGTTTTACCTATAACATTTACTGTTTTAGCTTCATAGTGTCTACATGTACCAGCCTCATCTGTAACTACCCTTCTTAATAAATCAATCATGTCATGTGCAGTTTGTTTACTGATAGGTGTATCTACAACTTTTCTAGTACCTTGATATACAGTTGTATTGTTATTTGGATTAACAATCTTATCAATTATATATGGTTTAACCATTTCTCCATTGCCCATAATAGCACTATATGCTTGTAGTAATTGAAGCATAGTTAATGAAGAACCTTGTCCATATGTAGCAGTAATATCATCTACTGGAGATAAACCATAATTTGAATAACCTGTAACTTCATCTATTCCATCAGAATTAACTCTTTCAAATAAATGAAATCTTTCAATATAATCTTCAAAATTTTCAGTTCCTACATATTGTGATAATAAAGTTGCTGTAGCAACATTACTTGAATAAATCAAACCATAATCAAGTTCAATATCACCCCAGTCTTTATTATCAACATTTTTTATACATCCTAATTGATTACCAGAATATGTTCTTTGAGCATAATCGTTGTAACAATAAGGAGATGAATCAAATAAAGCATGACCATTATATACACCAAGATCCATAGCTGCAGAATAAATAATAGACTTTAATACAGAACCCGGTTCATAAGCTAATTGGGAGCCATAGTTAACTTGAACATCTTCAGATTTTATTTGATTTGGATTAAAGGAAGGAGTTTGACCCCAGGCAAGAATTTTACCGGTCTTGATTTCGACTACGGCTCCCCATGCACGACTTGCTTCTTTATATTCCATTGTTGTTTGTAAAGCAGTATTTAATGCTTCTTGAATTGGAATATTTAAAGTTAAATATACATCATAACCATTAACAGCCTCTATTGTTTCATCATACATTCCAGGAAGAATGTATCCATATCTATCTCTTTGATAAGAATGATGACCATCTGTACCTGATAGTTCATCATTTAAATAAGCTTCAATACCTAATTTTCCTACTAATTTACCACTATCATCTGATTGGGCAAACCCTAATAATTGAGGAGAAAAAGTATCTCCATAAGGATAATATCTCTTATATGAATTTCTAAAATCTATACCATGAAGACCTTCAATAGCTTCTATAGCGTTTTTTTGTTCTTCAGATAAGTTTCTACCATTTGTACCTAATTCAACTTGGTATAAACCTGAATTATTAGTCAAAATACTGTAAATATCAGATGCTTCCATATCAAGTATTGGTGCTAGAGCACTAGCAGCAAAACTAGGATCATCAACATATGCAATTTGATTTCCACTTGCTAATCTATCTGGATCAAGATAACAAATAATATCATATGTCTTAACATCCTGAGCAACTATTTCCCCAGTATTGTCATAAATATTTCCTCTAGATGCAAATATTCTTTCTTCAACATTTGATACTGATGTAATATAATCATCAAGTGAAGTATTAGATCTTACATGTATTTTAAATACCGTTACCATAAAAACATTGACAATCACTAATAAGATGACTGTCAACATTAAAAAATATAGAAAACGAAGTGCTCTATTACTTCGTTTCATCTACTATTCACCACTTCCTATAGAAATAATATTTTCAGCTACTTGATTTAAACTTGCAGCTTGAGCTACCTCATATATTCTATCTTTATTCTCTAAAGATTGAATTTCATAATTTAAGGTTTGGTTTTCACTTTTTAAAGCTGTAAGTTCATCGTTCATAGATTGAATTTTCATAATTAAAGAGGTATTAATCGTATTAATCAATAAAGAGCTTATCAACCATGCAATTAAAGATAATGAAAAAGCTAATACTGCGATTCCATTTAAATTTAATCTTCTTCTTTTCTTCTTTACTATTTTTGCCATACTCTTTTAATCCCCCTTATAATTGCGCTTTTTGCTCTATGATTTAATTCAATCTCTTCTTGATCAGCTTTATCGCCATGATTTAATAATTCAAAATCTGCTTTTTTAATTTCTTCTGGTCTTAAATTAATTCTTAAGTCGTCTTGCACAGTACTTAAGTTTTTAAAACGTCTTTTAACTAATCTATCTTCTAGAGAATGGAAACTTATTATCACTAATCTTCCATCTTCATTTAGATATTCAGGAAAGTCTTCAAGAAACTTTTTTAAGCTATCTAATTCTTGATTTACTTCAATTCGAATAGCTTGAAATGTTTGTTTTGCAGGATGTCCTTTTTTTGAAAGAACTTTTGCAGGCAAAGCACTTTTAATCACATCTACTAATTCTAGTGTTGTTTTAATTGGCCTGCTTTCAATAATCTTTGCGACTATTCTTTTGTAGTTTCTTTCTTCACCATAGTTTCTTAAAACATCTTCTAATCTTTCTTTTGAATAATTGTTTATAACTTCATATGCACTTATTTCATCATCTAAGTTCATGCGCATATCAAGTGGTCCATCAAACCTATATGAGAAACCTCTATCAGCTTCATCAAATTGTGGTGAAGAAACACCTAAATCTAATAAGATACCATCAACTTTATCGATATATTTGCCCATATTGGCATAATTATCATGAATGTATTCAACATTCTTATAGTCTTTAAGTACTTCCTTAGATTCTTGTATCGCTTGGCTATCTATATCGAAGCAATACAACTTTCCATTGCTATTTAGTTTTTCTAAGATCAATTTTGAATGGCCACCCCTACCTAGAGTTCCATCCACATAGATGCCATCTTCTTTAATACCTAGCATCTGAATTGCCTTACTAGGCATAATAGATAGATGCTTAGTCATTATTAATTAGCTCACTTAAGTTTTCAGCAACTTCTTCAAAGCTATTTGAAGCATCAACATAGTAGTTTTCCCAACTTTGCTTATCCCAAATTTCAATATGATCATTTGCACCAATTACGACACACTCTTTAGTGATATTAACTGGCTTAGATAAGAATGAAGGAACAACAATTCTTCCTTGAGAATCTAAAGTACATTCAGTTGCCGTACTTGTAAGCATTCTCACGTATTGTCTTGCAGCCTTTTTAGTGGTAGGTAATTTATTTACTTCTTCAAATAGTTTTTCCCATTGTTTTAAAGAATAAATAGTTAAACAGCCATCAAGACCTCTAGTCAGAATAAAGGTTGTGTGAAGCTCTTCACGAAACTTACTAGGGATAATAATTCTCCCTTTGGAGTCTAAATTGTGCTTATATTCACCTATAAACATTTACCACTTTCCCCCACTAACAACCACTTTCTACCACCATTATGGCAAAAATAATAGTAAATGTAAAGAAAAAAATGCAAATAATTGCATTTTTCAATAAATATAAAAAAAGAGGTTTTTAACCTCTATAATAAACTAACTCTTATTTACTACCACAATTTGGGCAAACACGGTGAGCTAACTTGTATTCACCACATGAAGGACATTTAACCATTGCAGGTGCCATTAATTTATAATGAGTTCTTCTTTTTGCTTTACGTGTTTTTGAGTTTCTTCTTTGTTGAACAGCCATCTTTAATCATCCTCCTCAATTTTATATTCCAAAAGCTTTTGTAAACGGGGATCTATTTCATCTTTTTTAGATTTTTCATAATCTTCCTCAGATACAAAAGACCAACCATCCCCTCTAGAATACTCTATTTTTTTATTTTTTACAACTTTTATTGGTGCGTGTGGAGAAACTATATATGCCACTAGTTTTTCCAAAGACATCGAGTCATAAAAATAAAAACCATCTTCATTCTCTTTATTTACAACATCTTCAATTTCATTCAAATCAAATTCAACATCAACATCTTGTAAAGTAATAGCATCAGGACATATCATCTTACCATTTAAAGAATATTCAATCTTTAATTTATCTGATGCATCATAATAAAAACATATCTCACCTTTTACATCCTCAAGTCTTCTGATAAAAAGATTATTTTCAAAGGGATATGAACTAATATCAACTTTATATCTTTTATCATCAGATAGATTTATCAAATCCGTTAATTTTATAATCATACAGATATTATATAATAACATTGTGAAAATAACAGGAATCATAACTGAATATAATCCATTTCACAATGGACACAAATATCATATTGATCAAGCAAGACTTTTAACTAGTCCTGATTTATTAGTGTGTGTATGTACTGGGAATTATAATCAGCGTGGAGATATTTCTATAATTAATAAATTTGATAAAGCTAAAGCTGCTTTAGAAAATGGTGTTGATTTAATAATTGAATTACCATATATCTATACAGTACAAAATGCATATGTCTTTGGATCTAAAGCTGTAGAATTATTAAATTCAGTTCATATTAATAATTTAGTATTTGGATCAGAAACAAATAATCTAGATGAATTAATAAAATATTCTGAATTACAGATAGATGTGACAAGATTAAAACAATTAATGCATGATGGAAGCTCTTTTCCTAAAGCATATGGTTTATTAGCTGGAAGTTTATATCCTAACGATATTTTGGCAGTAACATACCTTAAGGCTTTAAAAGGAACAAATATTAAGCCTATATCAATTCAAAGAACAAACAATTATCATTCTAATGATATAGATATTATTTCTTCAGCAAGCGCAATAAGAAAAGCTATCAAAGAGAACAAAGATTATCATCACTCTACACCTATCAATATAAATGAAGCAGTATATATAGATGATTTATATCCATATTTAAGAAATATCTTATTCACATCATCTAGTATAGATTTATCTAAGATTTTCTTAGTTGATGAAGGTATTGAAAACCTATTAAAAAATAATGCGATTAAATATGATAATTATACTGATTTTTTAGAAAATAGTATTTCTAGAAGATATACTAAATCTAGAATACAAAGAATATTACTTCATATTATTAATAATATTAAAAAAGAAGATGTCTTAAATCTTCCTGAATTAAATTATATAAGAGTTTTAGGTTTTAATAATAAGGGACAAGAATATTTAAAACAAATCAAAAATGATATTAAAGTAGTAACTACATTTAAAAATATTCCTGAACCATATAAATCAATAGAATGGAAAACTAATTTAATATATTCAAGTTTACTTAAAGATAGTAATGCCTATATAAAAAGAGAACTACAAGAACCTGTAATAATAAAAGAATAATTCAATTGAATTATTCTTTTACATTAATACATTATGATATACTTCTTGAACATCTTCTACTTCATCAAGTAGATTTAGAAGTCTTTGCCATAACTCTTTATCATGCTCATCTTCAATTGTGACATATTCTTGAGGAAGCATTTTAATAGCGCATACAGAGTATTCACAATCTGGAATTAAAGTATCTATAGCTTCTTGAGCTTTATGTAAATCAGTTGGTGCAACATAAACTGTCATTTCACCATCTTCTAATTCAATGTCACTAACATCAACATCAGCACTTATTAAAGTATCTAACATTGTATCTTCATCATCATATTTAAAAGAAAGAACACCTAAATTATCATAGTTGAAAGAAACAGATCCTTTAACACCCATCTTACATTTAGATTTATTAAAACATTGGTTCATTGCCGCAACGGTTCTATTTGAATTATCTGTAAGACAATCAATAATGATTGTGGCGCTACCTGGGCCAAAACCTTCATACCTTAAAGCATCATAGCTTTCAGCTGAACCACCCTTTGCTTTTTCGATTGCTCTTTTGATAACATCTGCAGGAACTTGATTTGCTTTAGCTTCTTTAATCTTAGATCTTAAAGCTAAGTTCATGTCTGGATCAGCTACTCCAGACTTTGCAGCAATATATATTTCTTTACCATATCTAGAATATACTTTTGATTTCATTGCAGCAGTTTTAGCCATTGCTGCAGCTCTAACTTCATGTGCTCTTCCCATAAAATACCTCTTTACTTTCTTTATTATTTTAATACTAAATCCCGATTTTACAAAATTTAATAAAACAAGGGATATTTACTATCCCTTGTATGCTAATCTTTTAATACGCTATTTACTAAATCAATTACTTCTTGTTCATTATCACACTTAAGAGCTTTATTTGCTAAATCCTCCATGTCTTTTTTATTTAAAGAAGTAATTATTTTTCTGGTAGGAAGAATTCTTGATGCCGACATTGAGAATTCATCAAGACCTAAACCTAATAGTACGGGTGCAGCTTTAGGATCACCAGCCATTTCACCACACATTCCACACCACTTTCCTTTAGAATGTGCACCATCAATTGTCATCTTAATTAATCTTAAGATTGCAGGGTTTAATGGTTGATATAAGTAAGCAACCTTTTCTGACATTCTATCAGCTGCCATTGAATATTGTATTAAGTCATTTGTACCAATTGAGAAGAAATCAGCATATTTAGCAAATTCATCTGCAAGTGCAGCTGATGCAGGTATTTCAACCATCATACCTATTTCAATTTCATCAGATACTTCTACACCTTCTTTAATTAATTCTTCCTTGGTATCTAATACAAATTGTTTTGCACTCTTGAATTCATCAATAGTCGCAATCATCGGGAACATAATAGCAAGTTTTCCATAGGTGGATGCTTTTAATAAGGCTCTAACTTGAGTTTTAAAGATATCTTTTCTATCTAAACATAATCTTATAGCACGATATCCTAAGAATGGATTCATTTCTGGATCAAATTCGAAATAAGGAAGCTTCTTATCTCCACCAATATCTAAAGTTCTAACAACAACTCTTTGTCCTTCAGCTTTTTCTAAGACAACTTTATATGCCTCAAATTGTGCTTGCTCACTTGGGAAAGAATCAACTGATTCCATATATAAGAATTCTGTACGATATAAGCCAACACCTTCAGCACCATTTTCAATAACGTTGTCCATATCTTTAGGAGAGCCAATATTCGCAACTAATTCAACTTGATGTCCATCTAAAGTAATTGATGGTTGATGAAGTAATACTTGTAGAGCTTCTTTTTCTTTTAAGAATGCTTCTTTCTTTTGGCTATATTCTTCAAGTTGTTTATCATCTGGATTAACAATTACAATACCTTCTTTAGCATCTAAAATAATAGTATCTCCATGTTTACAAGCTTTCATTACACCAGTGCATCCCACAACCGCAGGAAGTCCTAATGCTACAGCCATGATAGCTGCATGAGAAGTTTTACCACCAATTTCAGTTACAAAACCTAAAGCATATTTCTTATTTAATTGAGCTGTATCAGATGGAGTCATCTCTTCAGCAACAATTACTACTTCTTCATTAATAGTAGTAAGATCAGGTATTGTAAGACCTAATAGATTACATAATAATCTAAAAGATACATCCTTAATATCAGAAGCTCTTTCTTTGAAGTATGTATCTTCCATTGATTCAAACATTGAAATCATATTATCAGATACTGTTTTTGTAGCTAATTGTGCATTACTTCCATCATTTATCATTGCTACAATTTGATCTTTAAACTCAGGATCTTGTGCCATCATTAGATGCGCATCAAAAATTGCTAATTCTTCTTCTTTCAAAGATGAAGAAGCCCTTTGTTTAATTTGCTCAATATCAGCTATTGTTTTATTAAGTGCATTTTCTAAATCTTCAATTTCTTTTGAAGGCTCTTTTACACTTTCACTGATTTGGATTATTGGTTGTTCAAGTTTATAAACCTTACCAATTGCTATGCCACTAGATGTAGCTATTCCCTTTAACATCTTGTTTTATACCCCCGTTACATATAGTAATATTATACAATCTTTAACTTCCTACAAACAACGAAGAAATTCTTCATAAGCTTTTTCACGATTTCTAAAATATGTTGACCTAGATAAGTATCCTCTAAACCAATTACCAGTCCTACCTTCGATTACTTCATTTTGAATGATAAACTTATTATATTCGCTTAGACTTTCAACAGTTTCTTCTATGTGACCCACAATCTTTTGATGAGATTGAACACTTCTGATATCACATATTTTATAACCTGATTCAACTTGTCTTAAGAAGTTTTTGCTTTTAATATAATGTTTAGCCATTAACTGAACTTCAAATCTTTTGTTCGACATATTTTCCTTTCGCAAGGAAGAATTATTTTAATTTATTCGATAAATTTTATTCACTTACCTCAATTAATCCATAACCTCCATCATTTCTCTTATATACAACTGCAATCTTTTCACTATCGATATCCTTATAGATAAAGAATGAATGCGAAAGCATTTCCATATGCATAATTGCATCATCTAATACCATCTCTTCAGCATAAACTGTCTTTGTTCTAACTGGAGTATCTTCACTCTCATCAACTTCTTGAACAAAGTTTTCTGCAAGAGAATCCTTATGTCTTCTTGAAAGTCTACCTTTCTGTCTTCTAATTTGATCTTCTAGTTTGTCGATTGCTAAATCAATAGCAGTAGAGAAGTCTTCATGAACAACTTCAGATCTAAGTAAGCCTATTTTGCTAGGCACATTTACTTCTACTTTGAGAGGTCCTCCATTAATTTTAACTGTAACCTTAGCACTTTGTGCTTCATCAATAACAACGTACTTGTTGAGATCAGATAAACGATTTTCAATCTTTTCCCTCATCTTGTCATTGATTGTTACATTTTCTCCATAAATAGCAAATTTCATAAGTCTTCCTCCTTTTATTTATTTAGACTCAATCATGAGTTCAACTAACCATTTGTATACCAAAAATAATCCATAAGCATCTAAAGAACAGTATTGCCTTAAATTATTTAAAACCTCATCTTGATTATCACTACTTTTATTATCAATACTACGCCATTCAAATACAGCCTTTAGACCATCATCAATATTTAAATCAGCATATGAATACTTTGAACATATATCAACTAATTTCTTTAATGTGAAATCTCCTTGCATTCTAATATCATAAATTAAACCTTCATTAAATGGTGTGAATAAATCTATAAATCTATCATTAATTGCGTTTAATTGTTCAGCATATTCATCAAACATCTCAGCTAATTCTTGAATTCTTAAGCATTCAGCACCAATTGCGTTATAAGCAAGTATTGGACCACTTGAAGGAAGATAGTCTAGTAAAGCTATTATGAATTCTTTACGACAATCACCTGTTCCTACAAATGTACGATGTTCAAGATTTCCATTTTTATCTAAATAATATAATGCAAATTCAAAACACAAGACATCCATAGGTTTCATATTCTTATAAGGTGGAACTAGATATCTATCCCATTCAAAATCTATAAAGGAAATAGGTCTTTCATCAAGGTTAGATAACCATTTTCTTAAAGGATATTCATCTATAAATAAACCACCATTCTTAGAAGCCATAATTTGCGCATATTGGATTCTATTTCCTTCTAGTAATGAAGTATCAACATCTTTTAAATATTCAATATCAGCTTCATACATCTTATTTTTATTTTGACTAGAAACAAGAGTTAAGATACTATCATCTGGTAATGATTCTTCTAATGGGAAACAATCATGGTAATACTCACACAATCCATTTAATCTACAGTATTTATTCTTTTTCGCATCTTTTGGAATCTCAGATTTATTTAAAGAATCCATTATTTTAATAAAGTCAATATTACTCTTCCTTACAACATCAATAATTCTTTTATCTTTATTTAAGTTTGTGCAAATAAATAACTTTTTAGGATCTAATACTCCATCATTAATATATTCTCCATTGAAATATACTAAATAAATATCATTAATCTTATAAGCTTTCTTTTCTAATAAATCTAAAGATATTTTATAAGTGAGTGTATCTAATTCTTTAATAACTATCCCATAATATATGAAAAACAAATCAAAACCATCTTCATTTTTACGCATTAAAGGTATATTAATTCTTAAATCATCATAAGAAAACCTAGGATGTATGAACCATTCGTACTTATCAACACTATTTTCAAATTTTTCATCTGAATCATTTCTAATACCTTCAAAATATTCTGTAATATCAAAATACTTTAGTATTAGTTCCATTATATTTTCATCTGATCTTAAATAAGGCTTGAAAATAGTACCTGAATCTTTACTAAAATGGTAAAGTCTTTCACATTTCAAGAGCTTTTTAATATCACTTATATGATACATATCAACCTCTAACTTAATTATATCTTATTTTCATAGTTCATATTTGAAAATATCGTGAAAAAACAATAAAAATACTAACAAACTACTTATCTTCAAAGAAAACCCAAATAAAAACAGAAGTATACACCCTTCCATTTTCTTCTTGCTTTGTTTCAAATTATGATAATTAATATTGCAATATTACTGTACAATATTATTTAACAGACTAAGAATGTATAAAGTCTATTCTTCAATCCAGCAAGCATATAGCTTTATAGAATTAGTTATTTCACTATCATTAGACCACTTATTTGTACAAGCTTGATCTAAAGCCCAAGAATCAAATTTATAGCCTTGTCTAGAAGTAGAAATATCACCTATGGTTTCACCATACATCTTTTTTATAGGTTCAATACTTGTGCCACCCTGACAATCAAACTCCACAATAAAACCTCTATTATTTAATCCAATAATCAAAACAACTACTAAACCAAGAATTAATACCAAAATTATTCGATCTAATGTTTTTACAGAGATATTAATTCTACTATATATATTTTGTAAACTAAGAGGCGAAACATTTGTTTCGCCTTTTGTCTCTTCTTGTTTTTTATTTAATTTATTATCTTGCATTATTTCTTAGTTAAGTATTTACGCATATCAATTGCACAAGCAATTAAGATAATTAAACCTTTTACAATATAGATTAAGTTAGCATTTACTGATAAGAAATTAAGACCAGCAAATATTACTTGTAATAGTAATACACCAATGATAACTCCAGATATCTTACCAGTACCACCGACAAATGATACACCACCAATAACACATGCGGAGATAGCATCTGATTCATAGTTTAGACCAGTTGTTGCGTTTGCCGAACCAACTCTAGCAGCATCAATAAACCCGGTAATTGCATACATCATACCAGCTAATGTAAATACCATCATAATAGTTTTCTTAACATTTACTCCAGATACTTCAGCAGCAACTTTATTAGAACCAACTGCAAACATATTTTTTCCAAATGTAGTCTTGTTCCAAATAACCCACATTAATCCTACAAAACACAACGCATAGAAGACATATCGAGGAACTCTAACGGTACCTATATTAAATAGTGGACCGGTTATAAGTTGCTTATATTCTTCTGTCATTCCTGATAGTGCCATACCATTGTTTGTACCTAACATCATATAAATTAGGATTATGCCATAAATAATTAATTGTGTTGATAAGGTAACAATATATGGATGTAAGTCAAATTGTGCAACACAGAATCCATTAAATAAACCAATTAAGCCTCCAACACAAAGAACTATTAACAGAACTACTGGAATAGGAAATGGAGCAGTCATATTAGGCCAGATTTTATATACAGTAGTAAGTAAAGAGGCAGTAATACATGCGTTTAAACCTACAATTTTACCCGCTGATATATCTGTACCAGCCAAAACTATACAACCAGCAATTCCTAAAGCCATAGGAAGCTTAGAAGCTGTTAGGGAAATAATATTAATTATTGAAGCAATTCCTAAAAACTTAGGTCTTTTAATTGCGACATAAACAACAAGCAATGCGATTATAATATACATTGCATTATTTAGTAATAAATCTAATATTTTTTTCTTATCAAATTTCTTTTCCATTAAATCATCCCCCTATACATATTTAGCAGCAAGTGTCATTATTTCTTCTTGCGTAGTATTCTTTGCATCTACTTCTCCAGCAAGTCTTCCACCAGACATTACCAGAATCCTATCACAGATTCCTAATAATTCAGGCATTTCTGAAGAAACAACTATAACTAATTTACCTTCGTTAGCAAGTTTTAGAATTAATTCATAAATTTCATATTTTGCACCAACATCAATACCTCTAGTAGGTTCATCTAATAATAGAATTGTAGGATCGGTTAATAACCATCTTGTAACAATAACTTTTTGTTGATTACCACCAGATAATGATCTTATTGGTGTTTTTTGACTAGGTGTTTTAGTCTTTAAAGTATCTATACCCCATTGAGTTGCTTCAGATAATTTTTTATTATCTAGAAAACCATGGTTCAAATACTTTTTCAAACTAGAGATAGTTGAATTTGCTTGAATATCTCTAACACCAAATATACCAGTAGCTCTTCTTTCTTCAGTAAGCATTGCAAAACCATTTTTAATTGATTCTCGAGAATTCTTATTAGTTACTTGTTTGCCATCAACATAAATCTCACCTGATTTTCTTGTAGCAATACCAAATATATTCTCTAATAATTCAGTTCTTCCAGAACCATCGAGTCCCGCAACACCTAATACTTCACCTTTATATCCCACAAAAGAAACATCACTTAGTTTAGAATATTCAGCACTTAAATTCTTAACTTCTAGAAGTTTTTCCCCAATAGTATTAGTCTTTGGTGGATATACGTTAGTTATTTCTCTACCAACCATCAATTTGATGATTTCATTCATTGTAATGTTTTTAGAATCTTTTGTAGCGATGTATTTACCATCTCTCATAATTGTTACTTCATCAGATATACGTAAAATTTCATCCATCTTATGAGAGATATAAATAATTCCACAACCCCTATCTCTTAAGCTGTTAATGATTCTAAATAAATGTTCAACTTCAACTTCAGTCAAAGATGAAGTAGGTTCATCAAATACAATAATCTTTGAGTTATATGATACAGCCTTAGCTATCTCAACCATTTGTCTTTGAGATACAGGCATTTCTGACATAATTGTTTTAGGATTAACATCAATATTTAAATCCTTAAATACTTCCATTGTTTTTTCATACATTTGTTTCTCAGAAACAAAAGGAAGCTTATCCATCATTGGAAAACGTCCAAGCCACATATTATCCATTACATTTCTTTTTAAAGCTTGGTTTAATTCTTGGTGTACCATTGCAACACCATGTTCTAAGGCGTCCTTAGAATCCTTAAAATCTACTTCTTGTCCATTTAAAAATATCTGTCCTTCATCTTTGTGATAAATACCAAAAAGACACTTCATAAGTGTTGACTTACCAGCACCATTTTCACCCATTAAAGCATGGACAGTTCCTGCTTTAACAGTTAATTCAACATCATCTAAAGCTTTTACGCCTGGAAAAGATTTAGAGATATGTTCCATTCTTAATAAAACTTCATTTGACATTTTATTACCTCATATGAGTTATTAAATAAAAATAAGTAGCCATAGTTTCCTATGGCTACTTAAATACAAGTTTTTCTTATCCGTTATATGCTGAGTAAGGGATATTTACTCTCCAAGTACCTTCAAGTTCATAAGCAGAGTTGATTCCATCGAAAGCACCATTACCGTTTAAGAAGTTAACAGCAATAGTCTTAACAGCATCAGCCATACCTACAGCGTCTTGTTTAACAGTACCTGTCATAGATCCTTCATTAATTAATGCAACAGCAAAGTCCATAGCATCAACACCGAATACTGGAATAGTAACTTGATCAGCACCGCCATTGTATCCGTGTTCTTTTAATGAGTTAACAGCACCTAAAGCCATATCATCGTTATTAGCGATAACTAATTCAACCATGTTGCCATTTTCTTCATTATATTGAGATAAAATTGTATCCATATAATCTTTAGAAGCAGCATTTGACCAAGCACCGTTTAAGTCTAATAAATACTTATTTGCGTTGTCTGCATCATAGAATGCTAAAGTTGGTTTGCCAGCAGCAGTTAAGATAGCATCAGCATCTTCAACACCATATTGTGTTCTAGCATCAGCTTCTAAGTTACCTTCTTGACCTTTGAACATAACATAAGAAATAACGCCATCACCGTTTAAGTCAACAGTGTCATAGTTAGCTAAAACATAATCACCAACCATCTTACCTTCCATATGTCCAGCTTGAGTATAGTCAGTTCCAACATATGCAGTATTTGCATAAGAAGTTACTACTTCTTCAGTTACTGAACGGTTGAAGAATACAACTGGAAGATTAGCAGCAGCTGCAGCGTCTAAGATAGTCTTAGTAACATCATCGTTAGAAGCTTCAACTTGGTTAACAACTAATACTTTAACACCCTTTGCGATTGCAGTGTTGATCTGGTCTGTTTGAGTAGTCTGATCAGTATTAGCATCATAGTGGTTGTATGTTACACCAGCAGATTCTAATGCATCAGTCATAGCTGAACGTACACTTGATAAATAAGCATCAGTGTGGTTGTACCAGAATACAGCTACATCTTCAGCGTCGCTAGCAGGTGCATCGCCACCGTTAGCGGAATTGTTACAGCCAGCTAATGTGAATACCATTAAAGCGGCTAATAACACACTTAAAAGTTTTTTCATTTTTTTCCTCCTATGGCCATATAAATGGCCCACTTACAATTATAACTTTATGTGAAAGCGATTTCAAACTTTACGCTTCTTTTAAATAACTGTAATTGTACCAGCAGGTCTTACACTTACTTCTAATAAACAGTCATCACCAAATAAAGAAATCATTAATTTCTTTAATTCTTCTTTTTTATCATTAGGTACAATTACTTGAATTGTTCCTTCAAAACCACCACCATGGACTCTAAATGCCCCTTTTTCTTTTAATACAGTTTCACAACTTGCTAAAGCTAAAGCAATAGCTTGAGACTTAGGTCTAGAATAAACAGATACATTTTGTAGATATTCATAAGATGATCGTCCAGATTCTCTCATTAACTTCAATAAAGCTTCAATATCTTTATTTGCAATAGCTTGTTTTTGTTTAATAGCTCTATCATCTTCTAAAAAGAAATGAATTGCTCTTAGTAAGCTTCTGTCATTATTAACTTGTTTTCTGATATCGGATATGTTTTTAATAAAATCATCCAAACTACAATCAGCTAAAAATTCTTTATTTAAAGCATTTGCTGCAAGTTTCATTTCATTTGGAATATTAGAATATTCTTCAGATAAGTCAGAATGATCACCTTTTGTATCTATAAGCATTAATTCATATCCAAAATCATTAAATGAAAAATCATATTTTTCAATTATAGGATTATTAGGATCTTTAAAATCAATTGCCACAAAATCACCTACAGATATAGACATTTGATCCATTAAGCCACTAGGTTTACCAAAATAAACATTTTCAGCATATTGACTTATTAGTGCTCTATCTACAGGATTTATCTTTCCTTCATTAAAAAGACAATTAAAAACTTCACAAATCATTACTTCAAAACAAGCTGAAGAAGATATACCTGATCCTACTAATACTTTTGAATCACAATAAGCATCAAAACCACCAGCTTCATAAGATAATTGTTTAATCCTAGAAGCAATTCCTCTTATTAGAGCATAAGAGCTATTCTTTTCTTCTTCAATGATATCTAAATTACTTATATCAATTGGTTTTAAAACTATATCATCATATTTATAATTTATGATATTTGAGTTGTTTTTCTTAACTACAACTAAATTATCAATATTTAAACTCGCAGCTAAAATATGGCCATGTTGATGATCGGTATGATTTCCACCTATTTCACTTCTACCAGGTGAAGAAATAAAATGATAATCACCATCACCATATAACTTATAAGCATTATCTAAAACAGAAAGATATCTTTCTTTCTCTTTTTTTATATCATCACTACAACTAATCTTTTTTAGTATTTCATCAATCTTATCAGATTGAATATATTGCTTAAGATCTAAATAAAACATACTATCCTAAATGTGACTTTCCTATCATTGCAGCACCTAAAACACCAGGTTCACTTAAAGTTGCTTTTAAAATAGGAATATCTCTCATTCCTTCATGTGCCATTGATTTAAAATATTCTTTTAAAGCATCAAAATAAAATACAGAAGAATTTGAACATCCTCCACCTATTACAAAACAATCAGGTGCAACAATAGCAGAAATAGCTGAAAGGCATGTCGCAAGGTTTTTAGCCATCTTATCAATAATAGCTTTAGCAGTTTCATTACCTTCAGATGCTAATACAAATACTTTTCTAGCAGAATCAGCTTCTTCACCTATTAGTTCTTTACCCATTAAACCTATAGCTGTACCAGATGCTACAGTTTCAACACCACCTCTATTTAAATGTTTATAAATAGGATATTGTTTAGCATCAGGATCAACTATAACATTAGCGATTTCTCCAGCATAACCCTTGTGTCCAGACACAATTTTTCCATCAATTATTAAACCACCACCAATACCAGTTGAATGAGTAATAAAATAAACAATATTATATCCTTTACCAGATCCTAATAAAGCTTCAGCCAAACCAGCAGCATTAGCATCATTATCTAAAAATACAGGTATGCCAGTTATTTTTTGTATATTATCAGCAAAAGGATAGTTTTCACATCCTGGTATATTTGTAGCTTGAGTTATAACGTTTCTTTCACCATCAACAGGACCAGGAATAGCTAAACCAATTGATAAAACATCTTTTAGATCAAATTGAGCAAGTAAATCAAGAATATTCTTTTCAATCGCTTCAGGTCCTTGTTTAGCACAAGCATCCGCAATCACATCTTGAACAATACGACCATCATCATCAACTTTCGCAATTCTTACATTTGTTCCACCTAAATCAATTCCAATGTAATGATTCATTATAATTACTCCTTGTTTTTCTTTATTATACCAATTAAATCATATTCTTTATAATCACTGATTAGCACATTATAAAATTCACCAATCTTAAGATTATCATCACTCTTAATATATACATATCCATCTACCCCATCTGGTGCAGACATATATGTTCTAGCTATATATTGATTAAATAAAGAATCATACCCATCTATAATAACTTCATATTCTTTATTAACTCTTTCTTTGTTTTTATTTAAGACTATTTCATGCTGAGACTTCATTAGAGTATCATAACGTTTATTTTTTAAATCTTCATCAACTTGATTATCTATACTATATGCAAGAGTTCCTTCTTCTTTTGAATAAGTAAAAGCTCCTAATGAATCAAATTTAAGATCTTCAATTAAGTTCATTGTATCAATAAATGTTTCATCTGTTTCGTTTGGAAAACCTAAAAGAATTGTCGTTCTAATAATAGGATTATCAAAATAAGAATGTATTAAAGATATTTTATCTCTAATTAATTTTGAATCACCTTTCCTATTCATCGCTTTTAATATTTTGTCATTGCCATATTGAATTGGAATATCAAAATAAGCTAAAACACTTTTAGACTCTTTAATTGTCTTTAACAATCTTTCGTCAATAGCTTCTGGATACATATATAGTATTCTTATCCATTTAAAGCCAATTTTATCTAATTCTTTTAATAATCTATATAAAGATAATTCTCCATATAAATCTAATCCATATCTAGTACTATCTTGAGCAACTAAAGTTAATTCTTTAATACCCTTTTCTTTTAAAAATTTAGCTTCTAAAACTAAATCTTCAATAGGAGTTGATTTATAAGGGCCTCTTATTGCAGGAATAGCACAAAAACTACATCCACAATTACAACCATCAGATATCTTTAAATATGCAGAATAATCATTATTAACTAGTTTACGATTATGACCATATGTTTTAGTAAATTTATGATCAAACATTTCAGATAATAATTCAGGTAGTTTATCATAGTCAGAAATCTTCACAAATAAATCAACTTCAGGAAATTCTTCATAACACTGTTCATAATATCTAGTTGAAAAACATCCTGTGACAATTAATTTTTTTAAATTATACTCTTTATATTCAGCAATCTCTAATATTGTATCTATCGATTCTTGTTTAGCATCTAAGATAAATGCACATGTATTTATTAAGATTGCATCACATTTTTTTAAATCATATTCAAATTCAAAAAAAGGATCATCAAATAAAGCGATGATATGTTCACTATCAACTAAGTTTTTAGCACAACCCAATGATATAAAACCTATCTTCATAATATTATTATACTTTAGCTATCAAACCATAAATCAGTTAAATTGCCATCTTGTTTATAAAAATCATTCATATCAACTGACCAATAAAAATTATCAATTAGCTCTTGTTTACTATGTTTTACAACAACAACTCCAAAATATCCTGTTTCTTCCCATAAAGCTTCAGATGTATAGTAGTAATCATCATCTTTACCTATTACAAAAGCAATATGTCCACCTTCTTCAGCTGAAATTTCACTACCGCTTAACAAATCACCAACTCTAATTAAATCGTTATTCACAGCCTTATTAATTTCTATTAAAGTTCCAAGCTTTGTAAGATCTTCCCATTCAGCAATACCAGCACCTAAATCTCCAGGATCATATCCAGCTTGTAGTAAAATCCATGAAATATATCCTGAACAATCTAAACCATTATCTATATATTTTTCTCCATCAAGTTCATAAAGTCTACAACCCCAACAAGCAGGACCTCTAACAATCATCTCAGGATTAAGATTTTCATATCTTGATTCATCTAAATATAATCCTTCATGATAATACCTACCTTCTCCATCAGCAAAATGATTTATATATGAATCAATTCTTCCATTTTCAGAAAAATAAGCAACTTGAAAAGGTAATTCAAATTCAAAAAATCTTGCGGCAGCAACAGCAGCTGCTCTAGTTAAATATCCAGCATCATTTACTCTATCTTTTAATATTTCATCAAACAGATCATTTTCTTGTTTTGTGTATTGTTTGCATTCAATAAAAGGTTTATCAAAATCATATTCTTCTTTTATTGGAATAATTAAATCAGTAACGATAATATCAATACTATCTTCCTTATTAGAACTTTGAATAGTGATTGTTGCTTTACCATTTTTAATTCCTGTAATAATTCCTTGTTCATCAATACTAGCGACATCTTCATTTGAAGAAGAATAAACTACTTCTTTATCATATAGTCCATAAGAATCAATTGAGTACTTTAAATTCATTTTTGCATTTACTGCAAGATATTTTGATTTATTAGTAATATTAAGACTATTTAAATATGAAATATCTTTATCATATTCAGATAAATAAGTATATTTATTTCTTAAATATAAAGTATTATAGCTATCTTGTTTTTCTAAGATACAAGCATTATCACTATTAGTGTTAACCCATCTACTTTCTTCAATACCACCTATTAGTGAACACTTTCCTTCATTATCTAATTTAATAATTAATTGATCATATTCATTTACATAAATATCTTCAACATTAACTTTTTCATTATAGATACCAAAATAATAATAAAACATCCAAGCTGTACCAAGAAAAACTATTAAAATGTTTAATAATGCTTTGAATCTATGTTTCTTTTTCACAATTACTCTTAACTAGCTTTTTTTGCTTTTTGTTTATATCTTTCAATTCTTTCTTCTTTTATCTTTGCCTGTATAAAAGCTCTTCTTTTTTTTCGTTTAATCTTTTCTACTTCTCTATTTTTCTTCTTTTTATAATTAGGCTTAACCTTTTCATTTTTACGATATAGAGTTTTAACTATTTGTTTTTCTTCAACATCAATTTTTATTTCTTTTTTCTTGGTAGGATTATTAGTTTCTACCCATTTTCCTTTTTTATAATCTTTAGCAATAAAATTAATACCTTTTTTATTTAATTGTTTAATTGAAGGAATATCTTCTTCTTTATACAATAAATAACAAGTTCCATTTTTCTCATTTCTGCCAGTTCTTCCTGCGCGGTGTGTATAAAATTGAAGTTGCTTAGGTAGACCCATAGATATAACATGGCTTATACCATCAATATCTATACCTCTTGAAGCAACATCAGAAGCAACTACATAAGAATATTTTTTAGCTTGCAGGTCCTTAATTGCTTTTTGTCTAGTACGTGAATCTAAACCGCCATGAAGAAGTAAAGCTTTAATACCCTTTTCTCTTAAATATTCATATGTTTCATCAGCTTCATCTTTAGAATTTGCAAATATTAAACAAACATATGGATTAATACCTTTTAAGATATCATATGCTTTCTCTTTATATGATTTGTGTTTACAATTCACTAATACATGAACTATTCTAGGATCTCTTTTTTTATCTTCAACTTTAATAATCTTAGGATTGTTTAAATACTTCTTTACAAAATTATTCAATTCTTGAGGAAAAGTTGCAGAAAAGCATAATACTTCAGGATCTTTAACCATATGGGAAAATACTGCATCGATATCTTCAAGAAAACCAAATTCTAAAGTCATATCAGCTTCATCTATTACAAACATCTGTACAAAATCCACTCTTAAAGCATTAGCATCAAATAAGTCCTTAATTCTTCCAGGTGTACCTATTACAATATGTGGAACGTTCTCTAATTTTGTTAGACTTCTTTTTTTATCAGTACCACCAGCTAATAACTGTATTCTTAAATCAGGATATACTTCTTTCATCAATAAGCAATTCTGATTAACTTGATATGCAAGTTCTCTAGTAGGCAAAGATATTAATACTTGAGTCTTATCAGACTTAGGATTAATCATTTCCATAATAGGAATTAAATATGCATGTGTTTTACCTGTACCAGTTTTAGATAAAGCAATCAAATCTGAATTCTTACAAGTGTATTTTAAAACCTCATTTTGTACAGCTGTAAGTTGATCAAAATTGTTTAGTTCAATAAATTTAAGTGTTTCTGCTTTTAAAGATTTATTCATACCTCATAATTTTACCATATTGTCTGTTGTATAATTTAGATATGTTAGTAAAAAGAGTCATTCCTTCAGGATATTGTAAAGGCGTAGTTAATGCTATTAAAATTGCTAAGGATACAAAACTAAATAATCCTAATGAGAATGTTTATATTTTAGGTATGCTTGTACATAATAGTTATGTTTCTAAAGAATTAGCTGATTTAGGAATAATTACATTAGATGATACAAATAAAACTAAAGAAGAATTAGTTGATTCAATTGATGAGGGAATTATTATTTTTACTGCTCATGGAATATCAGATAGCATTAAGCAAAGAGTAATTAATAAGAATTTGAAATATGTTGATGCAACATGTGTTGATGTTCAAAAAACACAAGATATTATTAGAGATTATTTAAATCAAGGATATGATGTAATATATTTTGGTAAAAGAAATCATCCAGAAGCTCAAGCAGTCTTATCTATATCAGATAAGATTCATCTTGTAAGTGACGATAATGATTTAAATGATTTAACAATCAATAATGATAAAATATTTCTTACAAATCAAACTACAATGTCTTATTTAGAATTAGCTGATTTAATTGTTTTAGCTAAAAATAAATATCCAAATATAATTATTGAAAAAGAAATCTGTGATGCTACAAGTTCTAGACAAAAAGCAATTCAAGATTTAATAGATTGTGATTTATTATATGTAGTTGGAGATGTAAAATCTAATAACACAAATAAACTTGTGGATATTGGAAATAGTAAAGGTATTAAAACCTTATTAATACAAAGTTATAAAGATATAAATCAAGATGATTTAAAAGATATAGAAAAAGTTTATGTGAGTGCTGGAGCATCTACTCCACTTCATCTAATTGATGAAGTAATTGAATATTTAAAGAATATTTAAAAAGGGATTTTATCCCTCATATTTAACATCGATTTTGAAATACTCTGAATGTGTAACTGAATAATCAGAGTTTTTAAATTGTACAAAGATATATAGTGTTGTTTCTGGTTTATTTGTGATTGCTGAAGCTACTACACCTTTTACATATCCTTGTGATGGATTTGATTGATTAGGAACGATATTATATTCACTATTTTCAAAAATACCTACATTGGCTGCCATCGTACTAAGATAATCAACATCATCTTCAATAGCCAGTAATTCAACATCAAACATTGCAAGATGAGGATTATCCACAGTTATATAATAACGATAAGCGCCTTCAATTTTCGCCATCTCACAAGCAATATCAAAATAATTGGAACTCGTTGTAAAAACTTCATGTTCCTTAATCATATCAATAATATACAGATATCTCTCTTCAGGATTTGCCATTTGTCTTCCAGCATCATGACAAGCAGTTAACATAAATAGCAAACTAAGTACAATCAAAATCTTTTTCATATTTAAAACATTAAAACGTAATAATATTTCTTACCCTTCTTAATTATAGTTAATTCTTCATTAAATGCATCTTTTTTATTTAAAACATAATTCAAATCAGTTATTTTTTCTCCATTAACACTAATTGAAGAACCACTTATTAGCTCTCTAGCCTCTCTATTTGATTTACATGCACCAATAGTAACTAAAGCACTAATTAATGATGTATTATCATCAATTTTAATCTTTTCTAAATCAGCTGTACCTTGTTTTAATTCATCGTAAGTTAATTGCTTAAAATCTCCTTTAAAAAATGTTTGTGCAATCTTAACTGCGGATTCATAAGCATCTTGACCATGTAAGAAAGTAATAACCTCTTTAGCAAGAGCTCGATGAGCTTCACGTAGTTCTGGTTTTTCTTTATGAGACTTTTCAAGTTCTTCAATCTGTTCTTTAGATAAGAAAGTTAAGAATTTTAAGTAATCAATTACCTTCTCATCTTCAGTATTAATAAAGAATTGATACATTTCATATGCTGAAGTTTTATTAATATCTAACCAAATTGCTTTACCATTTGATTTACCAAACTTTTGACCATCAGCTTTTGTTAATAAAGGCATTGTAAAACCATATACTTCTTTACCAAGTTTTTTTCTAATAAGTTCAATACCAGCGGTGATATTGCCCCATTGATCTTGTCCGGCAACTTGTAATGTAACATTTCTATTTTCATATAGATGCATAAAATCATATGCTTGAAGCATCATATATGAAAACTCTGTATAAGTAATACCTTCATCAAGTCTTCTTCTGACAATATCTTTATTAAGCATATAGCCTATATTAAAAAACTTACCTACATCTCTTAACCATTCGATATAAGTGAAATCTTTTAACCAATCATAATTATTTACAACTTCAAAACCAAATATCTTTTCAGCTTGTTTTTTAAGACTATTAAAATTATGATCAACTTCTTCTTTTGTAATCATTGGTCTTTCAGCGTCAGGTTTAGGATCACCAATTAAACCTGTACCACCTCCAACTAATAAGATTGGATTATGTCCAGCATCTTTTAATCTTTTAGAAATTAAAAATGATGAAAAGTGCCCAATATGTAAAGAGTCACCTGTTGGATCAGTACCAATATAAAAAGTTAAACCACCTTTATTTAATAATTCTTTTATTTCAGGCGAAGATTCGTCTTTAATAAGACCACGCCAAACTAGTTCTTCATAAATATTCATATTCTATTCCTTTGTAGTGTTTTTGCTAGAAAATACTGCATTTAAACACTTTTCCTTTTCTTCTACTTCTTCATCTTTAAGCATTTTAGTCATTAAACGCATTGAAATAGCACCCAAATCATATAGTGGCACTACATATGCAGAAATCTCAGGTCTAACAGAAGAAGTATATTTACTTTCATTCATACATACAAGTTGCATTTCATCAGGAATACTAATTCCTGCACCTGTAGCTGCATTTAGCGCTGCAAGAGCTTGTGAGTCTCTATTTGCGACAAACACTTCATGTTTATGAGTTTTAAAATAAGATTTTAAGAACTTATATGTTGAACGATTATCCTTAGATACCTCTATAAAACCTTCATAATCTAAATCAAATTCTTTAAATGCATCGATTGCACCTTGTTTAATCAATTTAGATATCACATCATTACGATGATCTTGCAAGATTGCGATATCTTTAATACCTTTTTGTAAATAAGATATACATAAGTCATAAACAGCTTTACGATAATCAACATAAACAGAACATATACTCTTAGAAGATATTTGATTGCCCATGACAACCATAGGAATATTATAGTCTTCTAATAGCTTAATTGAATCATCTAAATCTTTATCAGCATATATGATGACACCATCAACTCTAGCTTTAATAACATCATCAATAATTTCTTTAATATCAGTAACACCCTCAGTAATGGTATGTAGATATACTGAATAATCATATATTTTTGCAACATCACATAAACCATTAATAACTCTTCCAGAAAAAGAAATAGATGTAGAAGGAATTATCAATCCAACAGTAGTCGTTCTAGAAAGAGCAAGACCTTGAGCAATTGCATTAGGTCGATATCCTAATTTGTTTATTGCTTCTTCAACTCTTTTTCTTGTTTCTTCTTTAACAACAGAAGAATCATTAATAACTCTAGAAACAGTGGCAAGTGAAACGTTTGCTTCTTTAGCAACTTCATAAATTGTTATTTTTTTCATTTGTCGTCACCTTTTGGCAATAGCCATCCTTTTAATGTATCCAATGCTTTTTCATTAACTTCTTCATTAATTTGATTAATTGGTTCTTTAAATTCAAGAACAGTTTCTTCTATATCTTGAACATCATTTATTTCTTCTTTGTCTTCTATAAATTCATGATTGTCATTATCTTTAGTGTTTTTTAATTCTTCAACTCTAGATATAACTTCTTCATATAGTTTATTTGCTCTATCTTTGACAATATCTACACTTTTATATAAATCATCAATATCATCATATTCATTGCATGCATCATACAATTTATCAGATACTGTAAATAAAACATTAATTGCTTTATTTCTAATATTTAGTAATTGATTTTGAATTTGGATATCATCAGATTGAGCAATTTTAGAGATGTTTTCTATTTTAATTTTTAAATCATCAATTAATTCACTGATTAATACTTTAATATTATTATCCATATTAGCCACCTATGATATCTTCAGGACTAGGTTCTTTTAATTCATCAACTTTTTCTTTAGAATCACTACTTATAAAACTAAGTACTTTTTCTTTTATTTCACCTGCGTGGCTACTTACAAATTCTCCTGCATCTTTTACAGCAACAATAGTAGCATCATGAGCTTTATCAACTGTTGAAGATACTTTCACAACAGTATCTAAAGGAGATTGAACTTTTTCAATTGATTGATCAACTAAGTCGATGGTAGTATGAGTTTTTAGTAATGTTGAATTTAGACTTGTCATTAATTTAATTAATTTAATTAATAGTACAATCAAACATACTAAAACAGTTGCCCCTAAAATAGGCATTATGTCACTACATAGGTTTCTAAAAGCGATAATAAAAGCATCCATAGAAATCACCTTCCTCACCTGTATTCTAATAAAAAATGAAAATATTTTCAATAAATCTGTATGCCTTTACAAAAAAGGATTAAAGTAATTCTTTAACCCTTTGTGCAATATTATATATATCTTTACTAGACATGAATAACAGACAATCCCCTGCATGTTTCGCAAGAAGTTTAGCTCCATTTTCATCTTCTGATAAGATGGTGCTGTTTTCTATCATATTGGCAAGATATGTAATATCAATATCTGTGCCATCTTGTTTATCATCGATAGAAGTAAAATCTAATAGATAAACTTCATCAGCTAGAGATAGTGCCTCCTTAAACTCTTTTGCGAAATGTAGGACCCTAGAAGCTCGATGTGGTTTAAATATCGCAATTATTTTTCTATTTGGATATCTTTTTCTTGAAGCTTCTATTGTAACCTTAACTTCTGTTGGATGATGTGCATAATCATCCACAAAAATAGTATCTTTATATTCCTCAACAATATATCTTCTTTTTGGACCTACAAAGTTTTCTAATGCTTTTTCTACTTTACTAGGATCATAATTTAAATAATCAGCTAAAGATAGTACTGATAAAGTATCAATAATCAAATGATCACCTACAAAAGGAAGTTTATAGTGATATATAAAACGATCATGATACATAAAATCAAATGAAGTTGATTTACTATCAGAAACTAGATTCTTTGCATAATAATCACTATTTTCATCAAAACCAAAAGAGAATGCCTTGGTAGTAAACTCTAACTTTTTACACCATTTATCTTCACCATAATAGAAAACTACTTCCTTAACATTTCTTACAAATTCTTGATAAGCATTAAAATAGTCATCTTCATCTTTAAAATAATCTACATGGTCTATTTCAATATTAGTAATCAAAGCATAATTTGGATGGTACGATATAAAATATCTTCTAAATTCATCAGCTTCTACACATAAGAATTCACTATCAGCTGCAAGATATCCTTCACCATCACCTATTAAATAACCAGTTTTTTCAAAAGCAGAAATAACTGTTTTAGCTAAAGTTGTTGTAGTGGTCTTACCATGAGAACCACTAATAGAAACTGTTTTGTAGTTTTCCATTAATTGTCCTAAAAATTCATGATATCTATAGCACTTACACAACTCTCTAGCCTTAACTACTTCAGGAAAATCTTCTAAAAAGGCATTACCAATAATAACGGTATATTCTGGCTTAATATTATTCTCATCAAACTCTAAGATCTTAATATTTCTTTTCACTAATTCATCTTCAGTAAAAAAATGCTTCTTAAGATCGGAACCCATAACTTCATAACCTAAGTCGTAAAGCATGACTGCCAAAGAAGCCATACCAGTACCTTTTATACCGATAAAATAATACATTATTCCTCGTCCTCTATTGTGTCAAAAAGAGTAATCTCACCTTCATCTAAGTCGTATCTTTGATGAGTAAAGATAGTCTCTTCTTCATCTTGGTTATCTTCTAAATCTTCCAAATAATCTTCATTTTGATAATCATCATACATATCATCATCTTGATAATCTAATTGTGGCTCATCATCATACTCTTCAGAATAATAATCTCTTGAATCTAGATAATCTTGTTCATCAAGATATACTGGACTTTCTAAATTATCCTCGTAATTTTCTTCAACTTGACTTTCAACTACTTGCTCATCATCAAAAAGTTCATGTAGTTCACTTTCATCCGCAAGTAAACCCGCAGTCATATTTCTATTTCCATTTAAATCTTCTTGATCACCATATCCATATATTGGTGAAGTAATAATCTCTAAATGTGAATCTTCTGGTTTATTAATAATTGCATCATTTACTTCATTATTTAATTTTATAGGACGACGTTTACTTTCTTTTAATACACCAAAAATAGGAGAAATCTGTGAAGCAAATTCATAATCATTTTCCTTTTTCTGCTTAGAAGTATTCTCCTCTTTCTTATTTAAATCATTTAAATCTATAAATGCAGAGCTTTCAGATTTACGATATAAAATATCCTTAGCTTTTATGCTGCTTTCTTCCTTAATAGGTCTTTTTACAACTTCTTCTTCAACTTCTTGAATATCATCTTGCTCATCTTCTACTGTTTCAAATAAGATGTCTAAGAATTTCTTTTTAATATCTTTCATACTATCCTCTTCTTTATAATTCTACAACATTTTAACACTTATATATACATAATTATTCATTTGTTTCATATTTATAATCATCTACTAAAAAATCATTTATAACACCATTTACAGGCATTATTTTTTCAAATAGATTGATATGCTTCTTTTCATAGTCAATTACATCTTTTGTAGAATAATTAGCAATAATATCACTATCCTTAACTTGGCTTGATTTAGCAATTAAAAGTATCTTTGAACAAGTTTGTAATAGATCATTTTCATCACAGTATCCATAGAATACTAATTCTCCACTTACAAAATACAATAAATATTGTTTATGATATTCGTAAATATTAAAGAAATAATTATGCGCATTTTCTTCAATATCAAGATATGAACCTTCTTTATGATAGACAAGCTTGTTATTATCAAAGAAGCCTTCATCAGAAATACTACGATATGGATAATATTCAGTATTTAAAATTGCAGGAATATTGATATCCATAATTATCTTTGAATCATTATATGTGAAGATATTTGATAATTTATCACTAGAATATTCCTGTATATCACTAGGTAAATAAAAGTCAACATAATCAGTATAATTGTTTCTTCTATATCTAATGCTTTCACTATCAATACTAAAAACTTCATCAATAGATGATTTTATATTTGTAGTATAAGTACAAGCACTAAGAAGTACACAAACAAAAAATACTATGATTTTTTTCATGACTTCATTTTAGCATATTGTGTTCATTAAAACTAAAATAGCCTGTCTTTCCTACAATAATATGATCTATCAAAGGAATACTTAACATAGCACATGCATTTTTTAAATTATTAGTTAAATTAATATCCTCTTTAGATGGTCTTAAATTATCACTAGGATGGTTGTGTGCAACAAGTATTGAAGATGCTTTAATAAGAATTGCCGTTCTTAAAATTCTATCAATACCTACACTAGTAGAATTCTTACTTCCTTTAAACATTGTTTTTGCTTTTAAAACTGTCCCTTTTGAATTCATATAAACCACAAAGAATTCTTCTTCACTAGAAAAACTAATATTAAATCTTAACCACTCCACTACTTTTTTAGGATTAGTAAGTTCAATCTGATTAATCTTTTCAATTTTACTCAATCTTTTTGATATCTCTAATATCGCAAGTATTTCTAATGCTTTTGCTTGTTTAATACCTTTAATACTAGTTAATTCTTCATATGTTAAAGATAAAAGATTATGAAAACCATTAGCGAGTTCTATAACTTCTTCAGCTAATTCATAAACATTTTTATTCTTATAAGCTGATTTAATGATTAAAGCCAATAATTCTTCATTTTCTAAAGTAGAAATGCCATACTTTATAGCTTTTTCTCTAGGAAAGATTCTCTCATTCACAAGCAAACCTATCCTTCTTAAGATATTCAATAGTTTTATTTAAGCTATAATCATCTTCAATTAAATAATCTTGTCTTCTAATTAGTTTATTATCTTCAAAGTAATATGTATCATCTAATTGGTTTTTTAAAAGATTCAATCTTTCCTCATATTGAAATAAATCACTAGCTAAAGTATAAGTTTGAAAAACACTGATACTTTTAATCTGATCGTATTCAGCATTAATATAAATATCAATATCTCTATCAGCTTCAAATTTACTACAAGCTATAGTTTTTTCTTTATTTTCGCAAGAAGTTAAAAATAATAATAAAATTAATATGATTTTTTCCATTTCTTTAATATGCAATGACATATTAAAATACCAACTATCACACCAGATATATCTATCATGACATCAAATATTGAACCATTTCGATTCTCTATAAATAATTGATGTATTTCATCACTTGATGCATATATACTAGAAAATAGTATTGCTTTAAGAATGTTTTTAGTAAATGAATATTCAATGATATTAAGATAGCTTAATACACCTAATATTAAGTATTCACTAAAGTGCGCTAATTTTCTAATAATAGGTATAAATCTTTCTAGAAAATCAACTTGTGAAATTATATTTCCTGCACTTATATAATTAAACACGTTATATATAAGTGATAAAAACATACTTGATGTATTAGATGAATCATTACCATTTTGATTAGAAAACATGAATATTAATATCATCCATCCAATAAGCAATAATAATTTCAATGCTTTTTTCATGTATATATGATATCACTAGTTTAAATATGACATTAATAAGCTATTTTCATTTATTGTACAAGACTTATTTGAATCATATGTACTAGAAGAAGCTATAATATTCACATCAGCAAGTTTTAAAGCTTTATTTAATAAATTAACACAATCATTACTAATAGCTATGGATATAATGTTTACTCTACTATCTTTGTCGTAAACACTAATTAATCTACCATTATTATCATATAAACCAGTTATGCGACAATTACTGAGTAATAAATCGCTTATGGCCTTATCTTTATCTTTAATAGTCACATATACATCAACATTCATATCAACATTTAAAGCTCCAGTATTAACTTTTACTTCAGAAGTATAAATATCATAGTTGACTTCATTTTCATTTAAATAAGTATTTGCTAAATCTTTAATATTATCTTCTAAAGCAATCTTATAAAATAAAGAACCTGTAGGAATAGAAAAAGATAGTTTCACATACTTATTTAAGATATCTTGTTTATCTAGATATACATCATCATTTAAGTATTCTTTTGGAACTAATACTTCTAATAAATCATCTTCTTTAATTTGTTTTCTTTGTTTAATAAGATGAGAAGAGACATAGGTTTTAATGTAATCCATAGAATACTTGCGGTAAGCATAAAATGATAAACAAGCGCTTATCAAAAATAAAATAGTTGGTGCAATAATAAAAATATTTTTCTTAGTCATTTTTGACCTCCTTCATATCTTTATTCACCAGAAATCTTTAAATTCCTAACTTTTCTTTTTAAAAACATGAAAAATAATAACTTATATAATAAAAAAGCTAAAGTTTTAATAAACTTTAGCTATATTTAAACAGTCATGTGAACCTTTCTTACTTCTTATATTCTTCAAAAGTTTCTATAACTTTTCTCTCATATTTTTTACCATCAACCTTAATGAGATCTCTTCCAATCGTGTTTTTAAATGAAGTTACTACCTCTTTATTATTAACTTCAATTAATCTTGCCTTAAATAGATAATCTTCCCATTTTGCGAAGCCATAAAGTCTATCTTTGAATGTTTTAGGACTCTTATAGCTTACACCATAGATAATTTTTCCATTTTTTCTTTTTAAAGCCCAATCACAATTTGCGACACCATTGCCCCAGTGATCACTACCTCTAACTATACCTTCTTTTGAATACCAATATCTACTACCAGAATCTGATTCAAAATCAGGATCACCTTTTGGTTTTTTTGTTTCGGTATACATAACTAAAGTGTTTTCAAAATAATTCATTTCACTAGCTATGCCATCTTGTAGATTCTCATAATATTTTTTTGATGTCTTAAAGAATTTTGCAGGTCCTTGGTATTTTTTAATTTGTTCAGGATCTAAATTTTTTATTGTCTCAATTAATTCCTTTTGATTCATGATATACACTCCTTCAGCATTTAATTATACATCTTTAATCTACTTCAACAACACCATCTTCTTTAATAGTGATTGTCATGCCATCTTTAACATAATTTAAAAATTCATCACCTAATTCATCAATAACCGGCATCTTAGCATCAGACCAAACACTTGCTAAAACTGCACCTGCACAAGCTAGAGAATCAATTCTATTCGCAAATAACATACATGCAGGATTTCTTTTCATTTCACATGAACAATATAAAACTAATCCACCTGTAGTAGAACCAATAGTTTGTGGCAGACACAATGCTTTTCCAGCAATAGGTTTACCATATAAATCTGGGTTATTTTGATCAGAAACTTTTGCGGTTTTATCTCCAAATTGTAATGCTTTCTGTAAAGAAGCTAAAGTATTAAATCCACCATGAGTTACTACAGCTTGAGATGTACAAGTTCCTGGAGTAACAATTCTTCCTTTAAATTGTCTCATTCTAGATACCTCCTTTACATAGTTGAAGCACAATTTCATCATCTGTGTAATATCTAGATGATGTATAAGTTCTAAGTTTATTACTAGAAGTAATTACAGGCATCTTACCACTAAGCGGATTATTCATATACATCAATGGACATATATAAGATAAAACAATACCTGTTTTTTCTAAACGTGGATAATAATCAGTTTTCTTAAACTGTTTAATAACTGCAGGTGCTGCAGTAAATACAGTTGGGATTAATACTTGGCCATTACCATATTTATTTAAGTTTTCTTCTATTACATCAGTCCAATCTTTAAGCTGTTGTAAAGACATGTGTGGACATCCCATGAAACATAATTTAGGTTTAGCATCTTTATCTTTCCAGATAATTGGATAATTATTATATGTTTCTTGTAATACTTCATCAGTAATAACAAATTCCTTAGCATTTTCTAATATCAAAGATTTACCTAATTTTTTAGCTTCAGGAGTTAGATTATCGACATGGTATAAACCTACAGCACCATTAGAAGCTGTTGCTGCACCAAAATCTTTTAAGTATGTACAAGCACTCTCATCTAATTCATCACCAATCCACTTATCTAAACCAATAATATATGGAACATTTTCCATAACTTTCATACCAATAGCACTACCTAATAGTTGCGCTTCAGGTTTTTTACTTGTTTCTATTTTGATAATCCAACTAGCCTTTCTTCCTTCATCTGTAAGCAAACCAAAATATGGAACATAACCAACAATAGAACCCATAATATCAATGATTCCAGAATTTCTATTACATCTAGCTCCTAATACTGAGTTTGCATATACAACTGCAGAAGATTCAGACCACGATAATACTTCACCATATTTAGGAGTATTACCAACTTCTGACATATAACATGTACATGTAAAAGCATCATCATTCAATAAACCTAATTCCTTAAGTTGTTTTTCATAGAAGTCTTGTTTAGAATACATGAAATGTTTAAAGACAATATTTTGAATAAAACTAGATGGTACATTAGGATCTAATGGACGAGGATCAACTGTAAACTTTTGATTAGATTTAACACCTTCTTTTAAAAGAGTGTCCATTAGTTTATAAACAGGATCCATTACTTTTAAACCAAAAGATGTAACTAAGTGGTTATAGTTAGATGTGACTTCAACCATCTTACTTGCATCAAAAGCTTCTCCATACATAACCAAAGTCTTCATAACTTTGGCAAGTGTTTCACCACTTTTACCATCAAGGATATCTTGTTGAACTTTAGTTAATTGCATAAGTTTCCTCCTAAATCCTCATTGCTACTTCATATGCACGCCATATAACACTTCTTAAATTACCAACTGCTTTACAATCGCCTACTAATTTAACTTTAGATGATGATTCAAAAGCAGGATTTGCTAGATAACCTACAGAAGAAATAACGCTATCACACTTAATACTTATATCTTTACCATTTTGTGTACAAATTATTTCATCATCTTTCACTTCTTTTAAGGATGTTTGCAAATACACAGGTACTTTATGTAATTCAAACCATTCTCTTAAATATGATGAATTAGCTAAACAAATACCTGTTTGTTTAATTAAATCATCTTGCATTTCAACAATTGAAACATTTTTACCTTGTAAAGCAAGTTCGTAAGCGACTTCACAACCAGTAAGTCCTCCTCCTACCACAACAACATTTTCACCAACTTGTTTACCATTTAAATATTCACAAGCTTCAATAGTTTTTTCAAAACCAGGAATATTTAATTTTCTAGGTTTAGAACCTGTAGCCACAACAACATCTTTTCCTTCAAATTCAGATAAAGATTCTATCTTTGTATTTAAGTGAACTTCAATATTAAGATCATTCATTTTTTTGATATACCACTTTAATAAATCTCTTAATTTTCCTTTATATGATTCAGCACTTGCAGGAATAAACGTTCCACCAAGTTTATCACTGGCTTCATAGATTATTGGATTATGACCCCTTAGTTTTAAAACTCTGGCAGTTTCCATACCACCAATACCACCACCAATAATAATTACATCTTTTGGATTATCAGTTTTTTTAATGTAATGTTTATTAGTTTGCATAGTTTCAGCATTTACAGCACATCTAGCAAGATGTAATGAATCAGATAATTCTTGATCATTTGGAACACCTTTGTAATGACACATATTAAAACATCCATTATGACATAGAATACATGGTCTAATATCATCTTCTTGATTATTCATTAGTTTACTAATCCAAGTATTATCAGCTAAGAATTGTCTTGCGAAACCTGCACCATCAATTCTTCCCTCTTCTATTGCTTTAGCAGCAACTTTTGGATCAAGTCTTCCTGCACAAACTACTGGAATATCACAATACTTCTTTATATGAGCAACATCATCTAAATTACAGTTTTCAGGCATATAGATTGGTGGGTGTGCCCAATACCAAGCATCATATGTACCATTATCACAATTTAGCATGTCATATCCTGCTTCTTGAAGATACTTAACAGCTAATTCTGATTCAGCCATATCTCTACCAACTTCTGTATACTCTTCACCTGGTAAAGCACCTTTTCTAAAATCTTTTGTCTTAGAAACAACAGAATATCTTAAAGAAACAGGAAAGTCATTTCCACATTCCTTTTTAATAGCTTTAACTATTTCAGCTGCAAAACGATATCTATTTTCTAATGATCCACCATATTCATCTGTTCTTTTATTTATATATTTCAAAGTAAATTGATCTAATAAATATCCTTCGTGTACAGCATGTATTTCAACACCATCAACTCCGGCATCCTTAAGCTTTTTAGCACTTAAAGCAAATGAATCAATAAACTCTTGAATCTCCTTTTTACTCATTTCACGTGAAGGAACCTTATCAGACCATCTATTAGGTGAAGCAGATGCACTTGCGGTTATCTTATCTAAATCCATAACTGGTTTTGATAAGAAACGTAATACCTTATTTGTGTAAAGCATTTCCATCATTTTTGAAATAGTGAAGGATCTGCCAAAACCTGCAGTTAATTGTACAAACAATTTAGCTCCAGTTTTATGAAACTCAGGCATCCATTTCTTTAAATCTTCATACATCTTGTCATTTTTATGAAGCCATTGACCAAACATTGGATTATAAATAGGCTGACATCCTGGTAAAACTAAACCACAATTGTTTTTAACAACTTCCATAATAAACTCAGCACCAGCCTTATCAAAATGATTATTCTCCATCCATCCTAATAAGTTAGTACCACCCATTGAAGTCATTACAAAACGATTCTTAATTTCACAATTTCCTATTTTCCAAGGAGTGAATAATGAATTATATTCTTTATTAATTGAAGCCATAATGATTTCTCCTATTATTTGTGAAAATTTTAACATAAATTAACTTTTTTCTCAATAATAGCCCTATTAAAAAGGGCTATTAAATAGCCCCAAAATATACAAGTTTTAAATTAATTCTATGATCTACCTCTTGCGAGTCTTGCACGGATTTTTGTTGAAATCCATTCAATTACTAATACTAATAATATTAATACCCATAAGAATGAACCAACACGATTATATTTAGCACTAGAGATTGATTGCATCATAGGAGAACCGATACCACCTGCTCCAACAATACCTAAAGTTGTTGCATCTTTTAAATTAATATCAAATCTATAAATCGCTGTAGATATGAAACTAGCTAATAATTGAGGTAATATACCTACTCTTATTTTTTCAAATGTATTACATCCAGCAGCATCTAAAGATTCTAATATACCAGTATCTAAGTTTTCAATTGCCGTAATATACATTTTAGAGATCATACCAATTGAACAAATAGATTGAGTAGCAACACCACAGAATGCTCCAGGTCCAGTAACTCTAATCCAAATTAAAGCCCATAATAATGATGGAATACATCTAACAAATAATATTAATGCTCTAAAGATATAAGCAACTGGTTTAGGAACGATATTAGTAGATGCTAAAAAACTAATAGGAATAGCTAATATAGCACCATTAATTGTACCCAATACTGCAATAGCTATAGTTTGAAGTACTAAAAATGGTACACCATCTTTAGTAAAGTTAAATAATAATTCAGTATCTGGATATATAATTCCATGGAATACACTTTTAGCAACATTCATTCCCTTTTCAGTTATTCCACTAAAAGATAATGATGTTGAACCCCATGCAGCAACAATGATAATAACAAAAACTATCAACAACCTTAACCATAGATTGTTAGGTTCACTATATAATTTTTCTAATATATTTTCATTAGCTGTTAATTCAATATTATTTTTATTGTCTTTCATATAATGAACTCCTATATTAATTTAGATCTTACATAATCTGAGAATATATCAATTGCCCAAACAACAATAAATAAAGTAATCAATATAGCCCCAACATCATGATAAAATCTTAATCCTGTTCTTTCACTTATTAATAAGCCTAAGCCACCAGCACCAACATATCCTAAGATACTTGATGAACGTACATTAAGTTCTAAACAATATAAACAGTTATCTATATATATTGGTAGAATCTGTGGCATACAAGCTACCCAGAATGATTCAAAAGTAGTTGCACCATATGATTGCATTGCTTCATATGGTCCCATATCAATTGTTTCAATACTTTCATATAACATTTTCGCTACAATACCTAATGTAAATAAGGCAATGGCAATTGTTCCAGCAAATGCTCCAAGTGAAAATATCAAAGCAAATATCAAAGCATAAATAAGTGTTGGAATAGATCTTGTGATTGCTAAAAACAATCTAACAATTAATAAAGATGGTCTATTTTTATTAATATTAGATGAAGCAATAACCGCAATAGGTAAGCCTAAACCACACCCTATAATAGTACCAACAATTGACATCTTAATAGTATCTAATAATGGTTCAATTACTTTTGCAGGAATAAATTTCCAATTTGGCGTTAAAATTTGACCAAGAATTACAGTTAATTGATTAGCTCTTTCAATAATAACTCTTAAATCAAAACCAGTAGCCTTAATAGATATATAAATAACAGCTAATAAACATAACATAATTAAAGGAACTCTACTTCTAGGTCTATCAACGCTATGACCATTATCAAGGGTAATAGTCTCAGGTTTAAAAACTCTATCAAAAATAGATACTTTATTATCAAGATCATGTTTATGTTGTTGTTTAAACACAATCTTAGCTAATGCATTATCTCTTTTAATTTTGTCTTTCTCACTATGTCTAGTCATTATTTATCACCATACCTTCAATTTCGATTTTATCAGTCGATTTAGGAACAGCTTTACCCATATAAACTAAATTTAATACTTCTTGAGTAACTTCTGAAGTTGGTCCATCATATACTATTTCTCCAGCTCTAATTCCGATAACTCTTGTCGCATATTTTAATGCCAAATCAACATGGTGAATGTTAATTAAGATAGTAATATTTAAATCTTTATTAATTCTTGCGAAGTCTGACATAACCACGTCAGCAATAATTGGATCAAGTGATGCAACAGGTTCGTCTGCTAAAATAATTGAAGGATTTTGGTTAAGTGTTCTAGCTAAAGCTACACGTTGTTGTTGCCCACCTGATAATTCATCACAACGATTATATGCTTTTTCTAGAATATTCACTTTATCTAATGCTTCTAAAGCCTTGATCTTTTGTTGCTTAGAATAAAGACCAAATAATGTTTTCCACCAAGGCATATCAGGTACATCACTTGCTAAAACATTCTTTAATACAGTAGAACGATTAACTAGATTAAAAGATTGGAAAATCATACCAACTTTTCTACGATATCTACGAAGTGATTCCCCTTTTAATGACATTACATCAGTACCATCAACAATAAGTTGACCATCAGTAATATCAATCATTCTATTGATTGTTCTTATCATTGTACTTTTACCAGCACCTGATAAACCAATAATTGCTAAAAATTCACCTTGTTCAATATTAAGGTTGACATTTTTTAAGCCTTTAGTTCCATTAGGATAAGTTTTAGATACATTTTTAAACTCAATCATTTTGTCAGTCTCCCCTTTAAAAATAGGGTGGCACATTAAAGCCACCCTATTAAAACAAATAAACTATTTTTATTCCATTGCAGCTAAAGCATTACGAGTTACATCGTAATCTTTATCGTTACCTAATACATAACCAGTATGTGAATAGATACCAATAGCTGTTTTGCCTTCTTCAGAATTCTTTAAATTCATTAATACATCAGCGAAAGCACTCATGAATTCAGGATTAGTTAATACTTCAGCGTTAGGTCCAGTTTTTGCTAGACAAACAGTATCGTTATAGATATTTTGAGTAACGCCGATTACTGGTAATTGATTCCAAATAGTGTCATCTCTTCCCCATTCACCATTCCATTGACCTTCATAATCCATACGGCCATCAGCATAACAAGTAATGATATCAACTTGTTCAGCAGCAGCTTGTTGGAAAGCTTCAGGATATTTTAAGTTAACTTTATTAGATAAGTCGTTTAATGTCTTATCATAGTTTTCTTTTAACCAAAGATTTGGATAGATGTATTGAGCACCAGATGTAACTGAACCTACAACCCAAGTACAAGCATCTAATTCTTCCCAAGTTAATTCTTCACCAGCAGCAACTTTAGCAGCTACAGCTTTACCTTTTTCAGTTGGTGCAGCATAGATTAAACCCTTATAGTAAGTTACAGGAACGCCTTCTTCTCTAGTAGTAGGATTAACATTCCATTCATTTGGATCAGTTGCATCAGGAACTAAGTTGTCTCTAGTAGCAGTAACTAATAGATTGATTTCATCACTATATAAAACATATGTGCCACCAGGAACATAACCTACATCAGCAGTACCTGCAGATAATGCCTCACCACATGCGTTATAATCTTCAGAAATAGCGATTTCAACAGCACCGATTTCAAAGCCTTTTTTACTCATTTCTTTGATGATGATGTCTCCTAAGCCAGATGTAGCAGTAATAATGTCTTCAGCTGGTCTTGAAGGAACATACATAACAGTTAATTTTTCAATTGAAGTAGCAGCAGTTTCACCACCTTCATTTGAGCCTTCATTTCCAGAATTGCCACCATTGTTACATGCAGCAAGGCCGAAAATCATTAAAACAGCAACTAAGATTGTTAATAATTTCTTCATTTTTTTCTCCTTCTTTATGTATATTAACATAACTATATAATACCAAAGATTATTCACCATGAAAATATAAACTATTACATTATCACTAAAATGATTTAGTCAGTGCCTTTAATTATAAATAAATGGTCTAACCATTCGAACCATCGTATATTTGTGAATAATCAATTCCTGTATATTCTTTAAAATAATCCTCTAAAGTTTTACCTTCATCTGCAGGATTAAAATCTACATCTTTTACTCTATTTTTGTATTCAGAATCATCTGGAAGCATATTATAAGCAAAATTATGTATTTCCCATTCTTGTAACATATCTTCAACACTACGATAAGAATTATAATCTTTAGAAGGAATTGGATAAATATTTATTAAAGCTGTAATAATATCCTTCATATCATTAGTATTATCAATCTTATATGAATCTATAATACGCCAATTCTCATAATCTTTATAAACATAGAAATCTTCACCATGATAATTAAATGTATATTCATAGCCATCAACACTATGAATAACAATATCATTATCATTTTCATTAACTACAACTTCTTGGATCACTTCTTGATCAATTATTTCGTTTTCTTCATTATTTATAGTATCTTCATCATTTTTGAAAACATCTAAAACAAGAACTATCAAAACGATAATCATAATAGTTAATATAGTTAATAAAATTTTCAACAATCTTTTCACTTCAACAATTGTAACAAAATCACCAACAAATATTATATTTTCACACAACATAACATAATGTGTTAATGATAGACATATATATTTAGTATTGTTAATATTAATAAAGAGTTAAATATCTTATGAAAAATAAATTACTAAAAATTATACTAAGTATTCTAATTATTACATCTTGTACATTAAATAATAAACAAGAAGATGATATTAATAATAATTCTAATGAAGATACATTAATTAAATTCAAATATGAATTTAATGAACATGTTATAGCACAAGAATATATAGATATATATGGCCAAGATATTAAAGAAGAATTCTTTAATTTTTGTGATTCATTATTATCGATAAATAAAAGTTTTAAATGTAAATCTAAGGAAAGATTATATGAATTATTATCTATTTCTAATTCATGTTTTCCTATTGCTTCATATTTAATTAATAAAGATAAAACTTATGTAGAAAATGGAATATGTTATTTAACTTATAATTATGATGATAATGAAGTAAATAAAATAATATCATCATTTAAAACTAAAATAACTAATACAATTAATAATGCAATAAAATATGAAGCTCCTTATTATATTAAAGCAATGGAATTATATACTACACTATCTAATAAAAATACATATGATTATTCATATACCTTAGAAGATTCTTTAAAACTAAATCCTTATCGAGCAATCATGCAAGATATAGGAATATGTCAAGAATTAGCTGATGAATATATTTATTATTTATTACAAGTTGGAATAAATGCTATTACATGTTCAGCATTAAATTCTGATAATAGTGAAGCACATGAATGGGTATTAATTAAATTAAATCATAATTATTATCATGTTGATCCTACATATGCAATAGAATATCCTAATAGTTTATATTTCTTTTGTATAGATGATATACAAAGACAATATTACGGAGATTTTCCAATAGATAATTTTACATATGCATCTAGTGATAAATTAAATTATGAAACATTTCAAGCAAATGATAGAACATTTGAAAAATATTGGTTAGCACAAGAATATGAAATAGATTATATAAATAAATCTATAACTATCAAAGAAATAAATACAAATAAAGAATATACATATCCTTTTGATGAATGAAATATAATATAAATAAAACTAAATCAATTATATATGTGATAAATATTCCCTTTTCAAAAATATTATTAAATTATATTGATTCAACAACTAATGATAATATTCATATAAATACTATATAAAACAATGGAGGTTAGTTATGAAATTATTAATTGAAGCATTTGTTAAATATATATTAGGTTTAATACTAGTATCCATTCTTTTATTTCTACCTGCAGGAACTTTAAAATGGAATAATGCTTTAGTATTTTTAGCTGTATTATTTATTCCTATGTTTATTGCAGGAATTGTAATGTATATTAAAGCTCCAGATCTTTTAAGAAGCAGATTAAATGCTTCAGAAAAACAAAATGAACAAAAAGATGTTATTAGTTATAGTGCTATTATGTTTTTACTTTCATTTATAATTGCTGGACTTAATTATCGTTTTAGATGGTTTTTCTTTCCTAATATTGTAGTAATAATTGGTATTGTTATATTTTTAATCTCTTATCTTTTATTTGCAGAAGTATTAAGAGAAAATGCATATCTATCTAGAACAATAGAAGTTGTTGATAATCAAAAAGTAGTTGATACAGGCTTATATGCAATAGTAAGACATCCTATGTATTTTGCAATTCTTTTCTTATTTTTAAGTATGCCATTAATACTTAATAGCCCTATCTCTTTTATAATTATGTTAGCTTATATACCTATCATTGTTAAAAGAATTAAAAATGAAGAAGAAGTATTAGAAAAACAACTTAATGGTTATATTGAATATAAACAAAAAGTTAAATATAAATTGTTACCATATATTTACTAAAAACTCTTAGATCATAGATGTAAGCTCTCACTTTTTCTTTTTCATATCGTAGAATATTTATATAGAATTTATATAGAAATGGATTAATAAATATTATGTTGTCTTTATATAAACCAAAATATGATGACTTGTGGTTTCGTCAGATGATTTTAGATGATCAAGAAACTATGTCCTATAATCATGCATGGGGAGGCACGATATCATTCCCTAAAGAAAAATGGTTGGATTGGTATAATTTATGGATTATTAAACATAATAATGAGCGTTATTATAGGTATCTTAAAAACGAAGATGGACAATTTGTAGGAGAAATTGCATATCACTTCGATAAAGATATAAGAGGATATGTAGCTAGTATCATTATTTATTCACCTTATAGAAGGAAAGGATATGGTAAACAGGCACTAGATTTACTATGTTTCGTAGCAAAGAAAAATGGTATTGATGTACTTTATGATGACATTGCAATTGATAATTTCGCAATACAACTTTTTCTAGATAATGGTTTTACTGAAATACATAGAACAAAAGAAAAAATCATTCTTAAAAAAGAATTATAGATATAGCATAATAAAAACTCTTAGAATTACTAAGAATTTTATTTCTTACTATTCAGGTTTGCCAAGCGATACAAAAAAGCAAAATGTGTTGACTGGTATATATTGGTATGTTAACTATATAAAAAGCAAATAACTAACTTCATTGAATTTAAAGCATAATTATGTTAATTTTTCATTAGAGGTAAATGCACGTATTATCTATTCTAAATGTAATATTGAAAAAGAAAGAAAAAAATGATTTTAATTATTGAAGGTTTAGCAATGTGTTTTATCCTACTAATTGTTTGTGTAGTAGGCATAGCAAATAAAGGCCCTGTTGGTCTTGTTTGTTTTTATGAAAAAGATGTTCAAGATAGAGTTGTTGAATTAGGATTAACAACAAAACAAGAAATTAAAAGAAATACTATTATTGCTGCAATTGCAGTTACTTTACCAATAACCATTCTAATACCATACATGGTATATAAGATTAATGGTGTAACCGATTTTAAACAAGCCTTATTTCAAATGCTTATTATATCTTTAATCGCTAATCTATTCGATAGATTTTTCATTGACTATTATTGGGTTGGTAAAACAAATGCCTGGAATATACCAGGAACAGAGGATTTAAAACCTTATATTCCAACTAGTACTCTTATAAAGAAATGGATTGGAACACTAATTTTTCATCCTCTTGTATTTTTACTTATCGCATGGATAATGCAATCCATCATTAAATAAAAGCTCTTAGATAATTCTGAGAGCTCAAATAGTTGATCTATATCAAAGCAGTAAATCTAATATAAGCGAACATATAAAACATATAAATTATTATGACAAGATTAATTATTAATTCTATATTAGAATAATTACATAAGGAACATTAAAGATATGTTAATAAAACCTACAATTGAACAAATTAATTCTTATAGAGAATTTGCTTATAATTTATCACAAGATTTATCTAAATCTTCTTTTCCTACTTATGTAGATGGCATCAAAACAAAAGAAGATTTTATGAGAATAATTGATCGTGCATTAGATAGTAATGATACTGAAATATTGTTTTATCAAGAAGATGATGAGATCCTAGGATGGATACAATATTATTGGATAGATGAAGATAAATATATTGGTATTGAGATATTTAATATTGAAAGAAATAGTAAGAATGCTATTGATGAGTTTATAACTTATATAAATGACAAATTTGATGATTATCAGCTCTGTTTTGGTTTTCCTAAAGAAAACATAGATGTTATTTCTCATTTAAAAGAATTAGGTTACATCAAATCAGAAGTCAGTGATGTTTTTACTTTAGATATGAATATATATGAAATCAAGGAAGAGGATAAAAATATTATTGAAGTAAATAAAGATAATTATTCAGACTTTAAAATACTTCATGATAAACATCAAGATATGTATTGGAATAGTGATAGATTATATCCTGCTTTACTTGGACAAACAAAAAACAAATGGCATATGTATATATATTATGAAGATAATAAACCTATTGGAAATATTTATTTTACTTATGCAGGAAATATGATGGAAGTATTTGGTATTGATATTGAAGAAAATAATGATATTATAAAACCACTCTTAATAAAAGCACTTAATAAAACCAAAGAAGATGGTATTGAATATATGACTATTTTTACAGAAAAAGATGAAAGTAAAATAGCTAAAGAAATTAGCTTAAATTATATATGTGAATATATACTTTATATCAATAAAGATTTTTAAAAATTAATTATTCAAAAAACTCTTAGATTCAATATCTAAGAGTTTTAGTTTTTATTCAGGTTTACCAAGAAGCGCAAACATCTTTTTCTTGTATACCTCAACACCAGGTTGATTAAAAGGATTTATTCCAAGTAAATAACAAGTCATTCCACACGCTATAAAGAAGAAATAAATCATATATCCAAAACTATATGCGCTATTATCTTTTAAATGGATAACGATATTTGGATTATTACCTTCATTACTATGAGCACTTAATGTACCTTTAAATGCCATTTCATTTACCCAAGAAAGATTTTTACCTGCTAAATAATTCATATTATCTAAATCTTCTTTATCTTCAGGGAAAACAATGTCCTTGTCCATATTGTCTATATATAAGATAGTTTCAAATTCTGTTTTTCTTCCTTCTTGAATAAATTGACCTAAAGAATGTAGATCAGTTGAAAAACAAGCACTTGTAGGAAGAATACCTTTTAATTCTTTTCCTTCTGATTCTCCAAATAATTGTTTCCACCATTCCGCAATCATTGTGAGTTGCAAGTGATAAGTTACAAAATATTCTGCACTATATCCTTGATTATCTAGAATTCTTCTAGCTATTGCATATTGATATGCAGGATTTGAGTTAATATCATCAGTATTAAAATCATCATAAGCAGCTAAACTACCCTTCATTAACTCTACGATATCTATATTAGCTAGTGCTAAAGGAAGTAGTCCCACTGCAGTAAATACAGAATATCTTCCTCCAATATCATCAGGAATCACAAAAGTCTCATATCCCATTTTATCTGCAAGCTTCTTTAAAGTACCTTTAGCTTTATCAGTAGTTGCATAGATTCTGTTTTTAGCATCTTCACCATATTTTTCTTCCATGAATTGTTTAAAGATTCTAAATGATACAGATGTTTCTGTTGTCGTACCTGACTTTGATATAACATTTAATACAACTTCTTTATCTTTTATATGTTCTAAAACTTGACTAATATATGTATGTGAGAAAGTATTACCTACAAATATCACTTCTATACCATCATCAGGATATAATCCTTTAATCATTTCTAGAGCAGCTCTAGCACCTAAATAAGAACCTCCAATACCACATACTAAGACGGTATCATATTTACCCTTCATTCTTTCTTTAAGCTTTAGAATGCGACTAAATTCATCCTTATCAAAATTAATTGGCCAATCAACCCAACCTACATAATCATTTCCTTTACCAGTCTTATTATGTAACCATGAATGTGCTTCACTCACTTTATCTTTCCATAAAGATAAATCTTCATTCAATTTAGCATTACTTAAATCTAAACTAATCATCATACTCTCCTTTTACCCACTTAGGCATTTTATCTCTAATAGTTCCAAATCCTTTAATACTTTCAGGCATACCCAAAAACTTTACTCTTTTAGCATATCTTCTAGTGTTTTGTGATAAAGCTTTAAAAGAAAGTCTTAATTGTTTTTGTTCAGTATCAATATCAATAACCTTAACCATTACATATTCATCTAATTTTATAAAGTTATCAATATTCTTTACAAAACCATTTGATATTTCTGAAATATGTATTAATCCTGTTATACCATCGTCAAATTTTACAAATGCACCATATGGCTTGATACCTGTAATTTTGCCATAAACTGTCATTCCAATCTTGTAATCTTTAATAGAACTCATACCATCATATTATAGCATGTTATAATATGGAAGTATGTTGATGAATCATTACCCTTTGGTATCTTTTTTAGTATCACTATTAATAGCTCAAGCTGTCAAACCTTTTATTATGTTATTTAAAACAGGTGATTTTAGATGGTCATATTTAATTGCCTCTGGAGGATATCCTTCAAGCCATTCAGCAAGTGTAGTTTCTTTATGTTTATCAACAGGATTAAAAGAAGGTTTTGATTCAACTTATTTTGCAATAACCATAGCTATCATGGTTATAGTATTATTTGATGCAGTTAATGTTAGATATTATTCAGGAAGAAATATTTCTTTAACTCAACAATTAGTTGAAGATTTAAAATACATTATAGAGATGGAAGATCCAATTTATGATGAAAAATTCAAAGAAGTATTAGGTCATACTAAACTTGAGTTGGTTGCAGGCGTTTTGCTTGGAATTGTTGTGAGTTTAGTGTTATATTTCTTATGGAGATAAAAAAATGGAAAACGATAAGATTATTGAACAAATTAAAAAAACTATTGAAAAGATAAGACCATATATTCAAAATGATGGCGGTGATGTCCAGTTTGTAAAATATGAAGATGAAATAGTTTATGTATCTGTACATGGAGCATGTGTAGGATGTATGGCTCTAGATTATACCTTAAAAGAAGGTGTTGAAGCCTTATTACTTGATGAAGTACAAGGTATTAAAGAAGTAAGATTAGTTGATTAAAGATGTTTATACATCTTTTTTTATCTATCATTAACTTGAAATATTAAGCATTTTAAATATTCAGAT
>Ga0256405_10001927_pt1 | contig 52032 bp, 44 predicted proteins | sample RumenRJG_02DNA_FD_189096 | JGI IMG/M metagenome (GOLD analysis project Ga0256405, IMG submission 189096) | Bovine rumen microbial communities from Lethbridge, Alberta, Canada - RJG_02 | ecosystem: Host-associated > Mammals > Digestive system > Stomach > Rumen | place: Canada: Alberta...
ACAATGGCTTGCCGCTACGCAACTGTTCGGCGGCTAGCCTGTAATCTATTTCTTCATTCGACATCATAAAAATAAACTATGCTTTTATGCTTTTATTATTCATGACACAGTTTATTTTACATCCTCAACCAGAGTAAATCGAAGCATCACGCTTTTCAAGACCCCGTTTTTCATTCTACCCTACCGAAAAACATGTCCTAAATCATAAAAAATGCGAATTAAGCGTAAAAAAGTTATTAAATCGCTTGCGATATAAATTTATTTGCGTATATTTGCATCGCAAACGATATATTAAAGATTCATAACAATGGCACCCAATTGCGGAAATTACAAATTCAGAACACATTACGGTCAGAAAGCGAAGCACAACGACTGGCAAAATCAAGCGTTGACACATCAATTTCTGCCCGGGGTGGAAAGATTGTTTCGCAAGCCTATGCAAGAAAGATAAACAGAAAATACGACAACAATACAGTTTTACAAAGTATTAAACTTTCTTAGCATTACAACACAAAATTTTCACGACAAGCATGTAGCCACGACGTGACGACGCGACTGCAAACCAACATCCGTACAAGACCACAATCTTGTGCGGATGCTTTGTAACCTATACTTTACATTTTGCCGTACAATACACCGTTGCGATGACAAAAATGAAGTCGGCAGGCCGAAAACTTCCCGAAAAAGTACAGTTTTTTTACTTGCATATTAAAAATGTTTAGTTACATTTGCAACAACTTAATGTAATAAAGACTATAAACGCTATAAACAAGAGTTTAAACATAACTATCACTTATAGCCGGAATAACAATTTTATACTAATAAAATAAAATAAGACATGGTTTATTCAAAAGAAGTGCAGGAAATGTGCTGCGTAGCCAAAGGTCCTAATCACGGACCAGCTCCAATTCCAGAAGAAGGAAAGTGGATTCAGGCAAAAGAAATAAAGGACATCAGCGGTCTTACTCACGGTGTGGGTTGGTGTGCTCCTCAGCAGGGTGCTTGTAAGCTTACACTTAACGTAAAAGAGGGTGTTATCGAGGAGTGTCTCGTTGAGACTATCGGTTGTTCAGGTATGACTCACTCTGCTGCTATGGCATCAGAGATTCTTCCGGGCAAGACTATCCTTGAGGCTCTTAACACAGACCTCGTTTGCGATGCTATCAACACAGCAATGCGCGAGTTGTTCCTTCAGATCGTTTACGGACGCACACAGTCTGCTTTCTCTGAGGGCGGTTTGATGATCGGTGCTGGTCTTGAGGACCTTGGTAAGGGTCTTATCTCACAGACTGGTACACTTTACGGTACAAAGGTTAAGGGTACTCGTTACCTTCAGCTTACTGAGGGTTACATCACTAAGATGTTCCTTGATGCCGACGATCAGGTTTGCGGTTATGAGTTCGTTCACATGGGCAAGTTCATGGATGCTATCAAGAAGGGCGTTCCAGCTGACGAGGCTTTGAAGAGTGTTACCGGTACTTACGGCCGTACAAAGGCTGAGGACGGTGTTGTTAAATCTATTGACCCACGTAAAGAATAATAAGGAGGACCCATAATATGATTAGAGAAGTAAAATTTGAATCACAGGATCGTCGTATCAAGCAGATTCTTGCTTGTTTGAATAAGCATGGCATCGCTTCTATCGAGGAGGCTAACCAGATCTGCGACGCTGCAGGCCTTGACCCATACTTGACATGTGAGGAGACTCAAATGATCTGTTTCGAGAACGCTAAGTGGGCTTACGTTGTAGGTACTGCTATCGCTCTTAAGGAGAAGGCTAAGAATGCTGTTGAGGCTGCAAACTACATCGGTGAGGGTCTTCAGTCATTCTGTATTCCTGGCTCTGTAGCTGACGACCGTAAGGTAGGTATCGGCCACGGCGAACTTGCCGCTCGTCTTCTTGAGCCAGAGACTAAGTGCTTCGCATTCCTTGCAGGTCACGAGTCATTCGCTGCTGCTGAGGGTGCTATCAAGATTGCACAGATGGCTAACAAGTCAAGACCAGCTGACAAGCCACTTCGTTGTATCCTTAACGGTCTTGGCAAGGACGCTGCTATGATCATCTCTCGTATCAACGGTTTCACATACGTTAAGACTCAGTTCGACTACTTCACTGGCGAACTTAAGATTGTTGAGAAGAAGGCTTACTCTAACGGTCCACGCGCTGCAGTTAACTGCTACGGTGCTGACGACGTTCGCGAGGGTGTTGCTATTCTTTGGCACGAGGACGTAGATGTATCTATCACTGGTAACTCTACTAACCCAACTCGTTTCCAGCACCCAGTAGCTGGTACTTACAAGAAGGAGCGTATCCGCGCTGGTAAGGCATACTTCTCAGTTGCTTCTGGTGGTGGTACAGGTCGTACACTTCACCCAGATAACATGGCAGCAGGTCCTGCTTCTTACGGTATGACTGATACTCTTGGTCGTATGCACTCTGACGCTCAGTTTGCAGGTTCTTCATCAGTTCCAGCACACGTTGAGATGATGGGCTTCCTTGGCATCGGTAACAACCCTATGGTTGGTTGCTCTGTAGCATGTGCCGTAAATGTTGACTTGGCACTGAACAAGAAGTAATTAGATAACTTCATACAAATAAATTTTAAATCGCCTGCATATCCGAAAGGATAGCGCAGGCGATTTTCGTTGGTTTAAGAAGCCCTCTATATTGTATGACAATTGCCAAAATTGGAAATTGTCAGAAGAAAACATTGCTTTTTGACGCCCATTCTCTTTGATTTGCATCAAAAAGAAACACCAATAATATATTTTATTTACATTTTGTTTCATATTTTCAAAATTTAGTTTATCTTTGCAACATAAACACAACACAAACTATTCATTATGCTATTTTACAAGACCATATACATGACAAGTTTGATATCCAACCAACAATAGGTTATCAGATTCTCTGCAAACAACAGAGAGCGATTTTTCATACGATTTTACCAACAAAATTACAACACCCTAACTTAATTTAGCATTTAAACAGAGAGAGGCAGATAAACACAAATCACAACAACTAAAAAAAGACAAAACTATGAGCATAAGAATAAAAGAACTGACCGAAAGTCGCGACACCGTAAACAAATGGATGGAACGGTATGGCGTACGTTTCGGAGTGTACAAGAATGGAGTATTCAACGAGCAACTGTTTCCTTTCGACCCCGTGCCACGCATCATCGGTAAGGACGACTGGGCCTATCTGGAGCAAGGACTAAGACAGAGAGTAATGGCGCTGAACCGTTTTCTGTGGGACATCTATCACGAGAAGAAAATAATAAAAGACGGTATCGTGCCCGAGGAATTCGTCTATTCATCGAAAGGCTATCTGCCTGAGTGCGAGGGAATCAGTCCGACGGGCGGCGTATATGCCCACATCGCCGGCATCGACCTCGTTGAAGGCAAGGACGGACAATGGTACGTTCTGGAAGATAATCTGCGCATTCCGAGCGGCGCAAGCTACCCTATGATTGCGCGCAAAATTACTCGCCGCGTAGCACCATCGACCTTCACAGCCCTTGCCGTTGCCGACAACCGCGACTATGCCGACCTTCTGCGCGACATGATGGACGAGATGAACGACAACCGCGGCATCTCGGTAATCCTCACCCCGGGTCGCTACAACTCAGCTTACTTCGAGCACTCGTATCTGGCTGAGAAGACTGGTGCAACGCTGGTCTACCCCGGCGAGCTTTTTGTTGAGGACAACATGGTGTACTACACAGGCATAAACAAAGAGCGAACCCGAGTGGGCTGCATATACCGCCGTGTAAGCGACGAATATATGGACCCGATGATATTCGAGGCTTCGTCGCTCCTTGGCATCCCAAACGTGATGCAGGCTTACAAGGCTGGCAACGTGGCTCTCGTAAATGCCATCGGCAACGGCGTGGCCGACGACAAGGGCATCTACTACTTCGTGCCGAAGATGGTTGAATATTATCTTGACGAAAAGCCTATTCTACAGAATGCCCCAACCTATCTGCCTTATTTCAAAGATGACTATGATTTCGTACTGAAAAACATACAAAGGCTTGTAGTCAAGGATGTGAGCGAAGCCGGCGGCTACGGAGTGGTTTTTGGCAAGGATTTGCAAGATGATGAGCTTGAGAAACTGAAGTCGCTCATCATTGAGCAGCCGCGCCGATGGATTGCACAAGAAGTCATCGATTTCAAGGATTTGGAGATTCTGGAGGGCGACGGCTTCGTGGAGCGCAAAGCCGACTTGCGCGCCTTCGTAATAAGCGGAAAGGAGACGAGGGTGTGGCGCAGCGGTCTGACTCGCTTCTCGCGCAATCCCGACTCGTTTGTGGTGAACTCGTCGCAGGGCGGAGGTTTCAAGGATACTTGGGTAGTGGAGAATTGACAGTTCACAATTGACAATTCACAATTTTAATTGAAAATTGAAAAAACTGAATTCAAAATTCATAATTGCCTTCATAATTAACTGAAATACGAGGGATTGAAAAAAATATCCTCTTTACTTTAATAACCCTTCATTATAATTTTAAGAATATGGTTAAAAGCACAATAATATCGGCACACAAGGCTAACAATCTGTTTTGGCTGGGACGTTACGAAGAACGCGTTTACATTACGCTGCATCAGTTGAGCAAATGCTGCGACAAGATGATTGACGGTGAACGGAATGACTATCTGCCTATCTGGCAGAAACTCGATTCGACGGGCAACTATCAAACTAACGACGAGTTTACCGTTGGCATGATGTACGACGAAACGAATCCGTCATCAATAATGTCGGCACAGACAAGGGCGATGGACAACGCCATTCTGCTGCGCGAGGAGATAATGTCGGAAACTCTCGGCTACCTCGAAATGAGCGTGGCTCTGCTGAAAGAATGTCGTAACAAGCAGGAGATGAACCTCTGCAATCTGCAACCAGTGATAGACTGGTCGCTCGCCTTCTGGGGCGCGGCAGAACAGCGTCTGCACAACCACGAGGCACTCTACATCATGATGATGGGACGCAACGTGGAGAACCTGGACATGCTGCTGCGGTTCGACTACGACCATGAGCGCATAGCTCTGGCATACGACTCGCTGAAGCGTTACCTCCGCCACATGCCCGGTCTGCTTAATGAAGACATCGAGAGTCAACTTGACGACCTTATTGCAAGCAAAAGTACAAAACTCAGCAATACGGAATACAAGAACTGCATGCTGTCTCTGCTTAACCAACTGACCAAGATTTAAACGATGAAACGATATCTGTACAACTATCAGACCATCGTGACATTCAGCGAAGCAGTATCAAGACACACCGTGATGCTGCGATGCCAGCCAGCCGCAAACGACTTTCAGACTATAGAACAGGAACACGTTGTGGCATCGCCCGACTACGTTCTTTCTACGGGCACCGACGCCTTCGGCAACCGCATCCTCTTCGGCAGCACAAGAAAGCCACAAACGGTTTTCGCCTACGTCAGCACCGGAATCGTAGCAACAGAAACATACTTGCAGAAACAATGCGGCGGAAACATCTTTCTCTACCGCCAGCCGTCGCGACTGACAGGTATAAACGAGGCGATGAAGGCTGCGGCAGCGACAGAGCCAGAAATGAAGCCATTGGAGAAGGCTGAAGAATTGTGCCACCGCGTGTACCAGATGATGAAATATCTACCAGAGACCACCACGGTAGATACGCCGGCGAGCGAAGTGTTTGCCAGACAATGCGGCGTGTGTCAGGACTATGCCCATCTGATGATTGCCTTCTGCCGTGCCAACGACATTCCGGCGCGCTACGTGAACGGATTCCTCGAAGGCACGGGGCAGACGCACGCTTGGGTCGAGGTGTTCGACGGCTACGTCTGGCAGGGCTTCGACCCTACGCACGACTGCGAACTGATTCAGCAGGGCTACGTTAAACTGGCGCACGGACGCGACTCGGCAGACTGCCCCGTGAGCCGCGGAATGTTCTGCGGACAGGCCGTGCAACAAACACAAATCAACGTAACACTACAAGAACTATGATTAAGACTATAGTATCGACAGAACTGCCCATCGACGAGCAGTTCTGCATCCGCAAAAACGTGATACACAACGGCAAGGACGGACTGCGGTTCTGCATAGTCACAGGCACTCACGGCGACGAGCTGGAGGGTCAGATGGTGTGCTACGAGCTGGCGCGCATCGTGGGCGGACATCAGGATTTGCTCAACGGAACGCTCGAAATCTTCCCTGCCCTCAACCCGTTGGGCATCGACACCATACAGCGCGGCATCCCAAACTTCGACCTCGACATGAACCGCATCTTCCCCGGCGACCCGCACGGCACAATGGCAGAACAGACGGCGCATGCCATCATCGAGGACATCAAGGGGGCCGACATGGTCATCGACATACACTCAAGCAACCTTTTCCTGCGCGAGACGCCGCAGGTTCGCATCAACGTGCAGGATGCCGAATGGCTTGTGCCTTTTGCCGAGCATCTGGGCATGGACTTTGTGTGGGTTCACGAAGCCGCGACGGTGCTCGAAGCAACGCTGGCGCACTCGCTCAACAGCACCGGAACGCCGTGTCTGGTGGTCGAGATGGGCGTCGGCCAGCGCATCAACCACAAGATGTGCCGACGGCTGGTCGGTGGCATACTGAACCTGATGCGGCACATGGGCATGTGGCGAGGCGATGTTCTGGACGATGTGCCAAGCCCCATCGTCTGCAAGGGCGACCGCGTGACATTCCTGAATGCCGAGACATCGGGCGTATTCCTCACCGAGATTACATGCGGCACCAACGTGACCGAAGGACAGACCATCGGACAAATCGTCGACCCACTGCGCGGCAAAGTGCTCAGCACGGTAAAGTCGCCGGTCAACGGCTATCTGTTTACCATCCGAGCCTACCCCATCGTCTATGAAGGCTCGCTGATGGCACGAATCTTTAATTCTGAAGAAGTATGAGAGAAGAAACGATATTTGAGATGACATCGTCGTACCGCGATAACTTCCGCATCCGTGGATACCGCTTTGGCGAAGGGGCAAAGACGATTGCCATTGTCGGAGCGATGAGGGGCGACGAGGTGCAGCAGCAATACATCTGCGCCCAACTTGTAAACCGTCTGACAGCCATCGAGCGGCAGGGCGGCATAGTGAAGGGGAAAAGCATATTGGTCATACCGTCGTGCAACCCTTTCTCGATGAACGTGAGCCGACGCTTCTGGGCGATGGACAACACCGACATAAACCGGATGTTTCCGGGCTACGACAACGGCGAGACGACGCAACGCATAGCCGCCGCCGTCTTCGATGCGCTTAAAGGATTTGAGTATGGCATACAACTGGCAAGCTACTATGTGCCGGGCGATTTTATTCCGCACGTCAGGATGCTGAAAACCGGCTACGAAGATGTAGAGACGGCGCGCCTGTTCGGAATGCGCTATGTAACGACCTACAAGCCGCGCCCGTTCGACACGACGCTGCTCAACTACAACTGGCAACTGTGGAACACCAAAGCCTTCTCGGTCTATGCCGGAAAAACGACTCTGGTTGACCAGACAGCGGGAAACGAGAATGTAGATGCCATCCTGCGCATGATGAGCCGCACCCACATCATCGCAACCCGCTTTGGCGGTGCAGCCTTCGAGTCGGAAACCATCGACGAGTCGACGCTCATGCACATCAAGGCGCAACACGCCGGAATACTGCTTCGGCAAGTAAGTGCTGGAAGTCGCGTGCATCGTGGGCAGTCGTTGGCGAACATCATCCACCCGTACAATGGGCAGATTCTGAGTGACGTGAAATCGACGGTCGAGGGCACAGTCTTCTTCGCCCACAACCGTCCCGTGGTGCTGCAAAACGCCCTGTTGTTCAAGATTCACGCAATAGATTTGTAAACGAATAAAGCCTTCTGTAAATTACCGTTTTTTACAGAAGGCTTTATCTGTTCTGAACGAGATTAATCTCTTTGTTACTCATCAATCACTTTCAGTCCGTAAGATTCTACTTGTGGACAAGAAAAAAGCGAGTCGCCACTGGCATTTACGACAAGCGTATCGGCTTTCAGACTTATATCTTTCACGGCGTATCCTTTATAAATCAAGACGGAGTCATCATTGTTCACGAAATAGACAGACGACGGAAAATCTTGGTCAAGATTGCCGAATTCATGAATCAGCACGAATTTACCGTCCTCAACATCAATATGCTTACATTCTTCATTGTGGGGCTTGAAACTTGGGAAACAGCCACAAAACAGAAACAAGCACAGAAGAAAGGCTATTTTATCCTTAGGCATTTAAATCAAAATCATAAAAAAACGCCGCAAAGCTACTCAAAAATACTTTTACTACAATGAATAAGCGCATTTTCTTTTCGCAAACAAACAATTAAGAAATTCCAAGATTTCCCTCCGCAAAGTTTTGCTTGCCAAAAGACCGTTCATTCCGAAAAAACTTTGTACTTTTGTCGCACTAAATTCAAGCAAGAAAATGAGTTTTAAGAGAAGCATTGACGATATTAAGACACAGCCACTTAATCACGACAGCGGAACGAAGAAGGTATTGTTCAACTATCAGGATTTCGACACGCCTTGCAGACAGATTAGCGTTGCCACGTTCAACGCAGGCGATGTGTGCGAGGAGCACGTCCATCCCACTCTCGACGAGCATTTTTATTGGGAAGAAGGCGAAGGATTCTTCACTATAAACGGCGAGAATGTGCCATTCGCGAAGGGTGATTACATCTACGTTCCTGCCAACACGTCGCACTCCATCAAGTTCGAAAAGACGAGCAGATGTATGTGCATCGGCATTGCCCTCGATTGGAAAAATCCACAAAAATGAGATAACCAAACAAAAATTAAACGTAAAAAATGAAACATTTCGACAGCGACTACATGGAAGGCGCACATCCGCTTGTGATGCAGCGCTTGCTCGAGACAAACCTTGAGCAAACCACCGGATACGGAAGCGACGACTACACGGCAAAGGCAAAGCAACTAATCAGAGAGGCTTGCGGAAGCGATGAACTCGACGTTCATTTATTGGTGGGCGGAACGCAGACAAACTCGACCGTGATTGACGGCTTGCTGGCACGTCACGAGGGCGTCCTGGCAGCCACAACGGCACACATCAATGCACACGAATCAGGCGCAATAGAATCGTGCGGACACAAGGTCCTCACCCTTCCATCGCACGACGGAAAGGTAGACGCCGACGAGGTTGAGGACTTCATAACAAACTTCTATGCCGACGAGACATACGAGCACATGGTTGCTCCGGGAATGCTCTACATAAGCTTTCCAACCGAGTACGGAACAATCTATTCTAAAGAAGAGCTGACTAAGCTGCACGGCATCTGCCAGAAGCACGACATACCGCTTTACATCGACGGCGCACGCCTCGGCTACGGCTTGGCTTGTCCAGAGGCTGACATCACGCTGAAGGACATGAAAGACCTCTGCGACATCTTCTACATCGGCGGAACAAAGGTCGGCGCGCTGTTTGGCGAGTGCGTGGTGGCTCGCAAGGGCTTGCTAAAGCACTTCTTCCCACTGATAAAGCAGCACGGTGCACTGCTCGCCAAGGGCAGACTGCTCGGCATTCAGTTTGCAACACTGTTTACCGACAATCTCTACCACAAGATATCGGCTCACGCCATAGACATGGCAATGATTCTAAAGAAAGGCTTCGAGGCGAAAGGCTACAAGCCGTTCATCGACTCTCCTACCAACCAGCAGTTCTTCACTCTACAAAACGAGGTGATTGACAGACTGATGCGTACATCGACATTCGAGATTTGGGGCACGCGAGGCAAGACACACTCAACCGTGCGCTTCGTAACAAGCTGGGCAACAAAGCAAGAGGCAGTTGAGCAACTTATCGCAGAGTTGTAAAAGCATAAAAAAAGTTCCTAACCGTTTAGCGATTAGGAACTTTTCTTTTATCTCTGTTCTACTTTTATCAGTTCAAGTTCGAAGATGAGTGTTGAGTAACCGGGAATGTCGTCGCACCGTTTCTTGCCATAGCCAAGGTCGTACGGAAGGATTATCTCGAAGCGGTCGCCAGCGCGCATCTTTGTGAGAGCAATCTGCCAGCCCATTATCAGTTCGCGAACAACAAAGCAGGCAGGCAACGAATGTCCGTCTTCGGTTGTGTCGATAACCTTGCCGTCAATCAACTTGCCTGTGTAGTGGACAAACACGATGCTGTTTGTGCGCGGAAAGACCGTTCCGCCAGCCCCTTCCTTAATCTTGCGGTAGAGCATTCCGCTCTGATGCTTTGTATAGATGCCTTCTTCCTCCTTTGTTTTAAGAAAAAGAGCATTGGCTTCTTTGTATCGTTTTTCTCTTTCGTTCATTGTTTTTCCATTTTGTAGCCAAGACGCTTCAGTTCGATGGCAGCACCGAGTTTATAAAGCACCTTTATGCTGCGTACATACACATGAAATGCCATCGGACTTCCCGGCTCTACCTGCTCGTGACGGATTGTGTCGAGAGACTTCTCGGAGCAGATGCGCACAAGTTCCTCGCAGCGGTCATATTCCTCGCCCTTCATCTGCAAAATATCCTCGCGGATGTATTCGTCCATACAATCGAATCCGCGCACGTCGCGAAACGTCTCGTACAGATTTTGACAGCCCGAATATTTCTCCCACTCGGCATCCCAGCAATGTGCCACAGCCATGCCAACGTACATTGCCCAGCCAAGCGAGACGGTAGGATATTTTTCGAACTCCTTAACGGCATCGCCCATGTATGGCAGAGCAATCTGCTCCCATCGGTTGTCTATATCGGGCGATGATGCAAGAACCTTGTCGGCAACTTGCATAGCCACGCACATCTGCGCTATCTTCTGCATCAGCGCATCTTCATACTTTTCAAGATATTCCTGATTATCCATTCTTTCTGTACCTGAAAATTATCTGAGCAGTCCAAGTGCCGACAGTTCTTCCTTGCGAAGATTCTTCTCTACCTGCTTAACCAAATCCTCGAGTTCGAAAACCTGCTCTTCGAGTTGATAAAGCGAATTTGCCATGCGCTGTCTCTCGGCAACCGACGACGATGCGTAGACAAGCCTCTGCTGTTCGAGTTTCGCACTCATATCCTCAAAGTGCTTCTTGCGAGCCAGCCAGTTGTTTACCGACGTGTAGGCTGAAGGGCTCTTGAAGTCGGACAGATAATAGTAAACATGGTCGTCGTCTACCACAAAGGTGAATTCCTTCTTCGGAACAACGTTCTTTGCCGCCTCACTCTGGTTGCGCACGAAGACAAGACGCTCAAGAGCCTCATCAACGGCGTCCTTGTCGGTCCAAGTATCCTTCAGACTGTGAAGCATTGCCACCTTCTGGCACTGCTTGCGTTCATCGGGATCGTTGTAGTCGTAAGAAGTTCGCAATCCTTCGGGAATGAAGATGTAGATGCACACCTTTCCCTCGGGCTGATATCGGTCGCTGACGAGCCATCCAAGCTGGTTAACGTCGTCTTCTACATAAAGATATTCGTTAAACTCAGAATTGAACGGATAACCGAGGTTGGCAGGCTCAACAAAACCCGTACCGTCGCCGTTCTCGCGAGTCATGTAAATGTCGTATCCTCCGATGCCTTCGCGACTGTTTGACGAGTAGTACATCTTTGTTCCTTCGGAATTTACAAACGGATAGTTGATGTCGCAATCTTCCTGAAGTCCACGGCAGATGTGCGATTCTGTCCAACCATCACCCGCCTTGTCGCAGGTGAAAAGCTGAAGATGTCCTGCTTCGTTGCGATACGAATATGTGAGTTTTGTTCCGAATCCGTTGAGGAAAATCATCGCGCCGGTAGAATCGGCAACGTTGAAGAAATGCTGGTACGAGTCGATGGTTCCGTTCTCCTTGTCCATCTTTATCTCGCTTAGGAAAGCCTCCTTGTCGACCACTACACTATCGATAAACTGCACCTTCGATGTGTTTGGCAGATTGTCGCGCAGTTTTCGCACCTGCTCGCGCAGACGAGCCACAGCCATAGCCTCGTTGCTCTGCTTCTTCTTGTTCAGAAGAATTATCTGCTTGGTGTAATAAGTCTCGGCATCGTCGAGCATCCAGTTGGCACGATAATAGGCAGCCAACTTGGCGCACGACTGGATGTTTCCTTTCATTGCCTGCTTCTTCAACAGGTTTATCTGTGCTGCCGTCTGAGCCCATGCGCTTCCGGCTACGAGCATCGCAACGGCAAGAAAAGCATATCTTATAATCTTCATCACTATTCTATTTATGAAAAACGGCACAAATTTAACACTTTTTTACGTAAACGGCAAAAATACACAAGTATTGTTTTTTGTCGCGGCTGAATGCCCGGTTTTAGTTGAAAAATGAAAAAATCCGGAGCAACCAACTTTTCTTGCTTCGGAGTTTTCCAGAATTATTTGTAGATTTCGGCAAGTTTCTCGCCGAGTTTCTCGCCCATCAGATTCTTTGCAACAATTGTTCCGTCGGGAGCAACAAGCACGTTCGAAGGGATTGACATGATGCCGTAAGGTTCGGCTGCCACGCACTTCCATTGCTTTAGGTCGGACAACTGAACCCACTTCATTCCAAGACGCTCAACCGCACCCTTCCAAGCCTCAGCCTTAGAGTCGAATGAGATTCCGATTATCTCCAAGCCCTTGGCATTGTACTTCTCGTAGTTGGCAACCACGTTTGGCATCTCTCTTCGGCACGGACCGCACCACGAAGCCCAGAAGTCGATAAGAACATACTTACCCTTTCCTATCCACTCGCTGAGTCGATGAACATTTCCGCTGGCATCGGGAATCTCAAGGTCGATGAACTTCTTTCCGGGCATCGACTTCTCATAAGCCTCCTTAACCTTCTTTGGACGGCTCATAACCGAGTTTGCGAAATAAGGAAGCGAAGGGTCGAGCATTTTACAAAGTTCCTCATACTCAACCTCATAGCAAAGTTCGTTCATAAACACTCCGGCAACCACGTTGTTGCGGTTACGGCTCACAATTTCTTTCAGAGTCTTGACGTATTTTGCCTCGTCGTTGTCAGCAATGCTTCCGAGGAGGGCGTTCTCCTTCTTCAGAAGGTCGTTGAGTTTTGTGCCGCAGCTTGCACCGGTTGTAAGGTCTATGCTGATTTTGTCTCCATCTACAATGTACATAGCCGACTTGTAGCCCGACATTCGGCGGCTTTTGCGCGTTGCCAGCACAAGCACCTGATTAGCCTCGGTTGATTTTGACTTGAGCGTAAACGCGCCAGACTTTACGGCAACGCTGTCAATCGTGTTGCCAAGCATATCGTTTACGTAAAGTTTCTTTACGTTAGATTCGCATTTTCCGTTAAGCATATAAGCTTTTTGTGCCATAGCACCAATACTCAGCATTAGTGCAAAGCCAAGCATTTTACCTCTAATTTTCATGTTCATTATTCTGTGTATTAAAATGATTATGCAAAGATATATTTTTCCGTCGAGAAAAACAATGCTTTTTGGCTGATTATAAATTAAAACGGTAATACTTTTAGGTATAAAACAAGAAGAAAGTATCCCATACTGAATTAATAAATGTTAAAAAATGTTAATCAGAGTAAAATTTTAGCTCAAATATGTTGCATAACATAAAAATTACAGTATCTTTGCAACGTGTTTTTCATGGTATTAGATTAAAGGTTATAAAAGATGGGTTGTCGGGATGACAACCTTTTTTTTTGCCCTTACCCTAACCTATCATACCAAGGAAATATCGGTGAACCCTCAAATCATCATTCAGTTCGGGATGGAATGAAGTGGCAAGCAGACTACCCTGACGAACAGCCACAATGTTGCCATCGACCTTCGCAAGCACCTTTACGTCCTCGCCCACCTCAACAATAAACGGAGCGCGGATGAATGTCATCGGCACTTTCTCATCTTCGGAAGATGAGATGTCGCCGAAGGATTCTTCGGTATAGAAACTGCCGAGTTGACGGCCGTAGGCATTTCTGCGAACAATCACGTTCATGGCAGCATCACCAAGAAACGATTCAGAATCGTTGCCCTCAATCTTTTTTGACAAGAGAATCATTCCGGCGCATGTTCCAAAAGTTGGAAGTCCGCCGGCAATTGCACTGCGGATAGGTTCTACGAGATTCTCATCGCGCATGATGCGTTTCATTGCCGTACTCTCTCCGCCCGGAATGATAAGTCCTTTCGGCTCGTCGCGACCGATAAATTCCTGCCAGTTGGGCAGATTGCGAATCAGAACAGAGTCGGCACCTAATTTTTGGAGCATCTGCTGATGTTCAGCAAATGCTCCCTGTAATGCTAATATTGCAATAATCATATTACTTACCTCTTTCAGCCATCAGCAACTCAATCTCACTCTCGTTGATGCCAACCATAGCCTCGCCAAGATCCTCGCTGAGTTCGGCAATGACCTTAGGATTGTTGTAGTTTGTAACAGCCTTTACGATTGCCTGAGCACGCTTTACCGGGTCGCCGCTCTTGAAGATACCGCTACCAACAAATACGCCCTCGGCACCAAGCTGCATCATAAGTGCTGCATCGGCTGGAGTTGCAACGCCGCCGGCTGCGAAGTTTACTACTGGAAGTTTGCCGTTATTATGAACGAAATCTACCAAATCGTAAGGCACACGGAGCTGCTTTGCTGCCTCGTAAAGTTCGTCCTCGCTCATTGAGACAAGGCGACGAATTTCGCTCTGCATCATGCGCATGTGGCGAACGGCCTGAATAACATCGCCCGTGCCCGGCTCGCCCTTTGTACGAATCATTGTAGCACCTTCGTTGATTCGGCGCAATGCCTCGCCAAGATCCTTAGCACCGCAAACAAAAGGCACTTTGAACTTGCGCTTGTCAATGTGATAAACATCATCTGCCGGACTGAGCACCTCGCTCTCGTCGATATAGTCAATCTCGATGGCCTCGAGAATCTGAGCCTCAACAAAATGACCGATACGGCACTTTGCCATGACTGGGATTGAGACAGCTTCCTGAATGCCCTTAATCATCTTAGGGTCGCTCATACGGCTAACGCCGCCTGCTGCGCGGATATCTGCCGGAATACGCTCCAATGCCATTACTGCACAAGCACCAGCCTCCTCGGCAATGCGAGCCTGCTCTGGGGTTGTTACATCCATGATGACGCCGCCCTTGAGCATCTGCGCCAAATTACGATTTAGTTCTACTCTGTTTTCCATTTTGCGTTTTATTTTCTTTTGTTTGAAATTTGTGGTGCAAAATAAATTTTATTTACACAAAACGACAAAATTCTGTTCCGAAAAGAGAAAACAATAAGCCGAAACAAACAAAAAAGCATCTGGAAAATTTCTGTCGAAACAATCCTGATGCTTTCTTTTTGTCAGATTTTCAGTAGTCTTTACGGACTTGAGTCGGCGATTTTCCGCAATTATTATGGAAGAACTTGCTGAACATTGCCTGAGACGAGAATCCGAGACTGTCGGAAATCTCCTGAATGGTGAGGCGCGAGTTTTCGAGAAGCGTTACCGCCTCGTGCATTATATATTCGGCAATAATCTGCTTTGGCGACTTGCCTACTGCCTTATCCGTAACCTGGCAGAGATAACGCGTTGTTATCGAGAGCCTTCCGGCATAGAAAGCCACATCGTGAGCCGACTTGTAATTCTCGGCAATTATCGACATAAAACGATTGTAGATGTCGGCAGGACGAGCCAGACGACTTTCTGCCGTTACCGAATAAACCACCTGACTGTGAACATAGGCATGGGCATTTGCCACCGCCTGAAAGACATCGTCGCCCATGGCCATGCGCGTTGCCACCGCCGTGGAGAATACTCCGGCAACGCCGTGCTTCTGCCAGCCTTCGGTGTTGTGCGACGAGAAGAAACGCTTCTGCCCCTCGGCATAGAGAATGGCGGTGAGCATTCCCTCGGTCTGATGTCCGCCGCGGAGCATCACGGCTTGCGCACCCATTTCGACGAGCATCTCGGCGGCACGAACCATATCGTCGTTTGTGGCAACGGTCATGCCGAGAAGAAGTTCTGCCTCGCTACACTTCAGTATGAGCAGAGAAGCCTCGGGAATGAGGTTCGACTTCCATGCCTCGATGGCGGCATCGCTGAGCAGACGCTCGCCATGCGACGACAAGATTCCCGGCACGAGAACAATCTTCCGGCAGCCGATAATCTCGTTTCGCAAAGCCCTTACAGTCTCGGCATCGCGCACCATTCCCACCTTCACGGCTCGCGGATGCACATCGTTGAACACCGCCTTTGTCTGCCCAGCCACCATGCTTGCCGGAAGGTCGTGGATGCTCTGAATCCCGTAGGCATCCTGAACGGTTATCGAAGTAATTGCCGTAACGGCACGCGCTCCGAGAGCCGAGATTGTGCGTATGTCTGCCTGAACTCCGGCAAAGCCCGTATTGTCCGAGCCTGTAACGCTCATAACTGGTATATTCTGCTTCATTCCGCGAAGATACATTTTTTTGCGCCACATCACCAAAAAAGAGTTCCGTTTTTAACAAATATCTGGCGGCGACAGCTTTTTTGAGAATCAAGACAGAGTAATGTGCGCTTTTTTTCATAATTTTGCCTGCTTATTATGAATAAAATGGACGAACAGAAAAAATTGTCGGAGGAGTACAAGCTCACCAAGCGCATCCGCACGCATTTTCAGAAAGGATTGGTGCAATATTCGCTCATCGACGAGGGCGACAAGATACTTATTGCGCTTTCGGGCGGAAAGGACTCGCTGGCTCTGCTCGAACTGCTTGCCGAGCGCAGCAAGGTTCTGAAACCGCGCTTCACGGTAGAGGCGGCACACGTTGTGATGACCAACATAAAGTACGAAAGCGACCACAAATATCTTAAGGAGTTTGCGGCGAGCCACGGCGTTAAGCTTCACATCGTGGAGACTTCTTTCGACCCCACAACCGACAATCGGAAGTCGCCATGCTTTCTCTGTTCGTGGAACCGGCGAAAAGCCCTCTTCACACTTGCGAAAGAACTGGGCTGCAATAAGATAGCGCTCGGTCATCATCAGGATGACATTCTGCAAACGATGCTGATGAACATCACCTTTCAAGGAGCATTCAGCACCATGCCGCCGAAACTTGTGATGAGGAAATTCGACATGACGATTATCCGTCCGATGTGCCTCGTTCACGAAGCCGACCTGAAAAGACTCGCCGAACTTCACGGCTATCGGAAACTGATAAAGAACTGCCCTTACGAAACCGATTCGCACCGCTCTGACATCAAGCAGATTTTTGCGCAGTTAGAGCAGATGAATCCGGAGGCGAGATACAGTCTGTGGAACTCGATGAACAACATTCAGACAGAACTTCTACCGCAGGCAAAAAACAATTAAACACCCATTTTTTTGATTATGATTACGGAAGATACGATATGCGCCATTGCCACCGCCCGCGGAGGTGCCATAGGCGTTGTGAGAGTTTCGGGAACAGAGGCGATTAGCATTGCCGACAAGATTTTCAGAGGCAGAAAGACGCTTGCCGAAGCAAAGGCGAACAGCGTTATATTCGGCAATATTGTCGATGCCGAACAGAATATCGTCGATGAAGTGTTGGTGAGCGTCTTCCGCGCACCGCACTCTTACACCGGCGAGGATTCGGTTGAGATTTCGTGCCACGGAAGCGACTACATTCTGCAAACCGTGATGCAACTTCTTATTGCCAACGGAGCGCGCACCGCCAAGGCAGGCGAGTACACAAAACGCGCCTTTCTGAGCGGAAAGATGGACTTGAGTCAGGCCGAAGCCGTTGCCGACCTCATAGCCTCATCGTCGGCAAGCACGCACCGATTGGCTCTGAACCAGATGCGTGGCGGATTCAGCAAAGAACTTGCGCAACTACGCGAGAAACTTCTGAAAATCACGTCGTTGCTTGAACTTGAACTCGACTTCAGCGAAGAGGATGTTGAGTTTGCCGACCGCATCGAACTTCAGAATCTGGCGGCAACAATCGAGGAACGCATCTGTTATCTTACGTCATCATTCAAACTCGGAAACGCCATAAAGAACGGCGTTCCGGTGGCAATTATCGGCGAGACGAACGCCGGCAAGAGCACTCTGCTGAACCGTCTGCTTAACGAGGAGCGTGCCATCGTGAGCAACATTCACGGCACAACGCGCGACGTGATTGAGGAGACTCTGAATATCGACGGAACGATATTCCGCTTCATCGACACAGCCGGAATCCGTCAGACAACCGACGAGATTGAGCGCATAGGTATTGAGCGCAGTTTTCAGAAGATGGACAAGGCTGAAATCGTGCTCTGGCTAATAGATTCTACGACTTTCGCCGGAACAGACAACGAGGCGATGGGGGACATCGCGCGCCATTGCAGGGACAAGAAACTTGCCGTCCTGCTCAACAAGTCGGATTCAGCAACAGAAAATTCCGTTGCGCAATGTGCCGACACAATACGCCGCGCTCTTGGCGATGGCATCGACATAATGTCAATCAGCGCGCTCGAAAACAGCGGCATAGAGGAACTGAAGAAATGGCTGGTGGCAAAGGCATCAATTCCGCAAGTAAACGAGAGTGACATAATAGTGACAAACCTGCGCCACTACGAGGTGCTGTGCAAGGCCGGCGAGAGCATTGCCAAGGTGCGCACCGCCCTCGACCTCAACATCCCCGGCGACCTTGTTGCCGAGGATCTGAACGAGACAATCAACATCCTCGGCGAAATAACAGGCCAGATTTCAAACGATGAGGTACTTGGCAATATCTTCAAGAATTTCTGCGTGGGAAAGTAGATTCTGCGTGGGCAAATAGGTTTAGTTTATCCCTCTTTATATATAAAGCGAACTAAACTAAACCGTTTTCCACGCAGTAAGATCTACCTTCTGCGTGGGGAAATCACATCCTTTTATATAGATAATAAGGAATGCTTTTATTTATTATCGCTAATATGTGCCAACGCTTGGTAACATAGGCTTTGGATTTCTTCTTACGGATGGCTGCAATGATTTGATTAGCAACTTTCTCAACTGGCATTACCCAAAACAGCCCCTCGCCTTTGGCCATTGCTGTATCAACAAGACCAGGGCAAATATCTGTAACAGTAATCTGTCTTCCACTCTTGTAAGCCTTCTTACGCAAGGCTTCCATGTAGTTGATTTGGTAGGCTTTCGATGCGCTGTAAGCTGGAGCCATCGGCTCGCCGCGTAGTCCTCCAGCCGATGTTATGGCGACGAGATGGCCGTGGCCTTGCAGCTCGAAGATATGGTAAAACATATCAATGACATAAGTCCAGGCTATAACATTGGTGTCAATGGTTGGCCGCTCTACGTTATAGTCAAGCGTGGCGTTTATATCACCTGTACCGGAACACACGATAGCAAGATCAATGTGTTCCATCTCTTTGTGAAGTGCATTGATGGCTCGATCAATCTCTTCCAAGTTGGTAATATCAGCTTTAGCCGAGATGGTTTTAGACGGATATTTCCGACTTAATTCTTCAAGCAGATTTGCTCTTCGGCCTACAATGCAGATACGATTATCTCCGCTTGCATATTTTTCGAAAAGAGCTTTACCAATGCCAGAGGTTGCCCCGATGATTACAATATTCATATTGCGTTTTTTGTGCAAAGTTAATAGTTGTCCATTAACCCTATGCACATTAGAAAACAAAAGTTCTGTTATGACAGTAAACTCTCAAAACGTTTTGAGAGTTTACAAGCCAAAAGTGATTTCTCTGCGGATATTGCTAATGGTTGTGGGTGTCACTTTCAGATAGGAGGCTATATCTTTTAGGCTGATACTTTGCACTATTTCAGGACAACGAAGGAGTAAACGCTTATACCGCTCCCTTGTAGTCATGCGATAAGTATCAAGATATTGTGTATAGACCTGCGAAAAGAGATGGTCGGATATGGCTTGCTTAAGCTCTCTCATACCATTGGAATCTAACAGTTTACCTAATTCTTCACCACCTAATTGAAAGACCTTACAGGAAGTGCCTGCAACAATTGTCACTTCTGACGTCTTGTTTGAAAGACAATTTGGATAATCGCCCACAAACTCCCACTCAAAGGCAAAGCCTGTAATATAATCCTTTTGTTCAGAGGAATTATGTACCATGTAGTTGAAGTAGCCACATTCAACAAGCCCAATAAACCGAGATTCTTCACCTGCTTTGATGAAATAATCACCTTTAGCGTATTGTGTCAAACGTCCGTGATTAACACAATACTCATTCAGCGCAGAGAGGTCAAGACCATTGATGTATGAATTGAAGCCTGTCATATCTACAATTTGTTGGCACCCATATATCTTAATTCCTTAATTCCTGATTATAACAACTCCAATGTGTGGTAATACTCTACCAAATTTCCTCAATAATTCTCGTCACTACACAGTCAGTCCATATCGCAACCTCAACCACCTTTCAATCCCCATCCTATCATTCATAGTCAACAATTCATCCTCTTCTACTGATGTGAACTCAGGTATTCCAAAATGCTTAATATCTACCCCACTTAACGAATAATAACCAGAAGCGTATGGCTTTGCATTAGCTTGAATATACCCCCAAAATAGATTACTTTCTATAACTGCTTTTAATATTCTCAGTTTTTTCTCGTTCGGGCTTACAAATGCCAAACCATTATACAACATCATGTCTGGATCATCACAAATTACACATCGTAAAGGTTTATTTGCAAACTTCGGAAAAAACAACTTATATCTAGGCATAACCAGAGACTGCGTTCGTCCAAACGCATACCATTGAGGGTAGGTGCAGGTTTTGCCCTTATCTCTATTCGTCAAAACATTTTTTTTTGCCTCTAAATAAGCCAAAGCATTCGGAAACAGTCGTCTCATTTCATCAGGAGTATAAACAAAAGCGCGACCATTCTCAATTCGATAGGGAAAAATAACCTTCTCTATCAACAAATCCAAATCACCAATAGCATTGAGTCTATTAGGATTCACAATATCGCGACAAATTCCTCTTTCTATTGGGATTTTAGTCCCTTCTTGATCAATATAGAAATATTCTTCATTTTCAGCAACAGGCTTAAAGATATATATATCATTACTCAAAGTTGCAATACCATGTCTGGAGGAACAATAATCCTTAATTTGTATACCTACCGCTTCAATAGCCGTTGTTTCATCAAAGTTGTTCAACGTCCATCCTTTCTCATCATCCAATGCTTCAAACGGCACAGCTGTGTAGTGCCCATTATCAGTTAAGTCACCCTGCTCATTCACCGCATAATGAATATTCTCCGCCGTTTCTTGTTTGTCTAAATAGAATAAACACGTATAAGTGTTCTTCGAATCAAAAACTTGGTAACCACGAAAATCAACGATACTTATCGAACACCTATTCCGCGAGAAATAGTTCCTTATTGCTCTGCCATTGACAGACCTCAAAAAGGTATTCATTGTGATATATCCCAGACGACCAGCATCATTCAACATTTCGATGGCAATCTGGAAAAAAGGTATATATAGGTCAGGGTGACCAGAAGAGCAAACCTCATAGGCACTTAACTTTGCATGAGTCTCTTCTGGTAAGTTTCTAGAACAAACATACGGAGGATTACCAACAATGACATCAAATCCTATAAAAAGAGGATTCCATTCTCCGCATCTAAAATCTAAGGTATCCTTGCAGATTAGATTAAAATCAAAATCTGCATCCTCTCCTTCTGATAGTGCCAGAAGACTCAATAATACCTTTGTTCTCTCTATTGAGTAGTTTTGAATATCTATACCCCATATATTTTCTTTAAAAATATCTGCATACGCTTTCCTCGTTTTCTCATGGATCCATAATGCAGCATCCATCAGAAATCCTCCACACCCACATGAAATATCCGCAATACGGTTTCTTCTCAGTTCATCTTCACTTTTGTTACCTAAAACTTTCTGCAATATAGCCCTACGAACATTTTTTGGTGTATATACCGCTCCCGTCACAAGTCTATCTGCTGGAGAAATAACAAATTCAAACAACTTCACTAGGATTTCCAACGGTATCGTTGATCCATATTCATCTTTAATATGTTCACGCACATTCTGTAACAACTTATAATCTGTATCTCCTTTAGCTATACAGTACTGAGAAAGAAAAGCTGATTTTGGGGACTCCATCCCGTTGATATCTATAAAAGTAGTTACGAACAGCCTGTTGACTGTTCGTTCATCTGTAGGAGCATTACGTTTTATATAAGACAAAGTTGCTGACGACATAAATCAAACCCCATAAAACGATTTAATAATACCTCGATATTGTCTATACAAAGCAAGCAGCGCATCCTTTTGTCCATCTGGAATAGGGAATGTTTCTAATTTGTCTATATTAGACTCCAACTGCTCGCAATTCCATAAAATCTCATGTTGTTTTTTCCAAAGCTTCAGATTTTCATACATCCAGCCCCCTAATTCTGTTACTGGAAGAATTTTACCATCACTTCCTCTTTCAAATTGATCATCATAATCCTGAGAACAAGGATCTATCCAACCCTCTTTCCCATCATTTGGCTTTGTTTTATCTCCAGTAGGCCATTTTGCGCTTTTGGCATTATTACACGATTTGCAAGCATATACTAAATTAGAATACTCAGTAACTTTTGTACCATCGATTGTCTGAGGCACAAAATGGTCTATCTCAAAACTGTAAGCACGAGGAGCGTCCCTATCATCACAATAACCGCACCGACAATTGAAATCTGTCTTTAGTTGATTCCGATAGGCATGGAAATCATTTTGATGCGAAACCCCGGCTGTTCGGGTAGGCGTTTTATCTCTCAACCTCATACCACTTCTATTTATTCAAAGATTTCAGGATCTCTTCTGACAATGAAACAATACTACGCAGGTTTTTGATTGCTCCCGTCTGCATTTTGTCAGGCGACAATGGATTTGATGCTGGGTCAATTTTACTCAACTCAACATGCAAATTAAGCAACTCTTTTTCTTCATCTTCTGACAATCCATCTGCTGTATCCTGTTTGGCTTCCAGCTCTTTTGTTCTTTGCTCCACATCATGTATTATCCTATGATACGACTCAACAGAACCCTTGATTTTGTTTTTCAACAACTCCACCGTCTTTGGGTCATTCAATCCATCCTTATCATTCACAAGAAATGCATTATTGACCTTCTGGATAGCAGCATCAACGTATGATGTCATCATAAAAACCGGGAAATAACGCTTGCGTTCATTGATAACTTCAAGCACCTGGTTTCCATCATACTGAACATCACCTTTTTCTGCAAGTTTATAATCAACAGCCAACGCTTGTATTTCTTGCCTATCAATTTCCTCTAAAAGGAGATCCAAGGTAAACACCTTGGTAAAGTCGTCAAGCATAACAACCTCAAAATCCTTCTTGAAGATGCGGTTAAAGGTATTCCTATTACCCTTATTCTCGTCTAAATAACCTAATCTTATCATATTAATACATTTTTAATCTTATGCATAAGCCGAAGCCTACTGCCCGGGGAGTCATGACAGAAATAGCACTGCCTTTATATTCTGCCAATGTGGCTTTTGTAATATACAATCCAAGGCCAGTTCCTATTTTATTACCATCTTGATCATATTTTGATGATTCAAAAGCGTTGAATATATCATTGGGGTGTCCTTTATACTCTTCTGCAAGGCCTATTCCAGTATCCTCAAATAGAACAACAGTATATCCATCCTCAACTCCACCCTTAATGGTAATCAAGCGATTTTCGGTTTTTTTACTCTCTTTTATTGCGTATATTGAATTCGAAAGAAGATTGTTAAAGATGGTGTCTAAATCTATAACGAATGCCCTTACCCTCATCTCTGGTGTAAAACCAGATATTTCTAAACCTATTTTCAACTCATCTAGAACAGTATGCCAAGTGGTCTGGAAGTGTTCAAAATACTCATCCATACCAAACACCTTGCGTGTTCTCTTATCTCTATTAATTGAGTTTATAGAGAAATTCAACCAACTTCTTATATTCTGGTCTTGATTACGCAAGTCTCTTATCAGGCAATATGGATTATCGTATTCACTCAAGCCTAATTTCGCTACATCTTCTTCGCTCATAATATTTTCCACTGCGCAACGCAAATCCTCAGAACGGGAGTCAGAAAGAATGGCTATATTCTTCAATTCATGAGCAAAAGATGTTATCACCAATCCTGTACTAGCAAGATTCCTAAGTAATCTTATTTCATTTTCTCTTTCTTCTGCTTCCTGCTTTAGGACAAGATAGCCAGTACGAATCTTATTGTATGATTCCTCGTCTATCTTTCCCCTTTTAATAGCCTCTTCAGCTTCTGCCTTTGCAGTACCTTTCGGATGTAGAGTGTCGTACAACTGCGACAGGTTGAACATCACCGTGTTACGGTCAGTCTCCATCAAACCAATTATACCAAGAAGAACATCCTTGAACAGTTCTACTACTACATTTTCTTGAAGTCCTTCTCGACCAGATTTGTCTTGCAGATAAACATTGTCTAATCTTGATATTTCAACAGCACCAACTATCTGATTTTGTCTGATATGATAACCACCCTTACGCTGTCCAGCACCTATTGGGTTAGCAGAATAACGATCGCCAAGATGTAGCCAATCATCACCATTCTCTCCATAAGGTCTTACCCGAAACTTGTCTCTATAAACTTTAATACCTACATTACGTTTCAACCACAGCCTTCTACTAGATGGTGAAAACAGGCGATATGGATACTTCGTTTCGTCACCTTCTCCTTTTCCATCAGACTTTGTACTCTTAACAAAGAAGAAGTTGAAACGAAAGGCGCCAAGCTCTGCTATATGGTTAGCTAACCTTACTCGATTATCAACCTTTAGTTTTGACATAGAAAGAGTGAGTTCATATCCACCTTCCTCAAATTCCGACAAACGATATGGAAATTCTCTCATGTCTTCCCTCAGGAATAAGCCTACATAGTCATTACGCAAACGTTCTACATCAAGTTCGTTACGCATCACTTTAACTTTCAAGCTATCTTTCCCATCATAAGCAGCAGAAACTGAATAATCATAATCATCATATTCGGAAAGTTCAATACGGCCAAAGCCTTCAACCCCTTGCACATATTGGTAAATATCAAATACCGGGATATTGAAAGGCGGAACAAGGTCTTGCAGTGATGAATAAAGGTGTTCCAATTGTTCGTCATCCCACTCGTCATTCAAATCCGTAACTCTCAACAATGTTCCAGTCTCAAATTTCGGGAAAGTAATTCCGAACTTACTCGCAATGTCTGCAAGAAATTGACGACCAACTGCTATTGAAATAGCATCAATATCAGCTGTGATTTCTGAGACACTTGTCCCTGGCTTATCAAAATCAGACCAGTTTACTTTCCAATCATACCCATGACCATCTTTTGTAAAAGTTAGCATTTCAGCCTTCTTTCCTAACCTGTTTAATGCAAATCGGCCTATACCCTTGGCACCAGACTTCACTCTACCGCTTTCTGTCGTAGCATTATAAAGTTTATCGTCTGTTCCTATCCGCATCCAACAAGCCTCAATAATCTTATCATCCATCCCTGACCCCCAGTCTAGGATATAAAGAGTGTGATTATCCTGCTCATCTATTCCAAATAATATATAGCAATAATGAGAATCCGCATCGTATGCATTTTTCACTAGTTCCACTATAGCGCCCTCTGGATTTGAGAAATTCTCAGATCCAATAAGCATTGCTGTACGCGCCGAAACAGAAAATGGAATCTTCATACTATTATATGACTCTTTTTTATTTGCAAAATTAATACTTTTCTTCCGTTTAATATTAAATTCTTTTATATTATTATTGTTTTTTAGCAATTTTCAATCATAAAAAGGCATATTTGCCCATTAATAATTCCAAAAACACTTCATTCTATTCTGTAAAAAAAGCATCATTCCACATCGTTCACTAAACGATGAAAGTTTTTCCGATTGTCCAAGCAATAGTATCTACGCTATGAAAAAGAAAACTTCAGATTTAAAGACTCAAGCGTAGAAAAACAACTACCGTCCAAAAGAAAAAGGAACTATCTATTCTCAGTTTAGTTTATCCCCATATTATATATCCATAATCCAAACTAAACCTTTTATTTCGGCAAATTATATCGTCACAAGATAAAAGGAACAGATTACACCTCAACAGTGTCCCCCGATGGACAGACGTTTTAATGGCACTTCCAGACAATAAAAAGGCTAGTTTTTACGTTAAAATGTAAACATCTGCAAAGAACTGAAAAGAAAGGAGCATGAAAAGGCAATTTAGAGGGACAGCGTTTGAAGCACAAATGCACTCGCATCACAACGAATGCAAGAATGTGCAAAAATCTGCGTTAAAAAGTGTAAACGTGCAAAGAACTGGAAAATCGTTTTTGCAGATGTTTGCATTTTCTTTTTTTGACGGCAGTCATATTTGCAGATTTTTGCCTATTTTGCGTCCCCCCACCGTCCCTCGGAGTCACTTTAGATACCTCAAAACAAAGGTGTTTACACTGATTATCAGACACTTATATTCACGGATAGTAACTTCTGCGTCGGAAAGTAGATTCCTTTGAAAGCCAAACTTAAAAATCTGCAAATATAGCCACTTGTTTTCATGCCCTATATTTGCAGATTTTTAAGTTTTTTCTAAATTCTATCTACCGAAATAACTATAATGGTTATTGTCGGGATTGACCACTATTTGCTCAACTACAATTTCCGGGTCTATCATGATGAGCTTTAACTTGTGACGGCCCGGAGTTATACCCTCGAAAGTGGTATCGAGCCAACGGAGGTTGTCGAACACCTCATCGCGACGGGGCAACTGATGCCCTTGCCAGAAGCCACTCAGAGCCAGACGACTGCGTGGAGGCAGAGGTTTCAGGACCTTGGAACGGGCAATGTTCTGAGGATTGTACTCCGAGAAAGTATCGACAATGCCACGACGGGCATCGATGGTCTGCATAGGCTGACTGTCAATCTGTATGCCAAGGCAAAGACCACGAGCCGGATAGATGTCCTGCGTAGGCAGGATGCCTATAGCAACCTTACAGTCGGCAGTCAGGTCGATTTCATATTCCAGCGTAGCACCGCTATTCTGTACGAGAACGTTGCTGCTCCCCATGCACCCCTCCCCTCGCCCGAGGTCTGGCAGAAATGTCCACGAGGCATCATTACCATTAGTTTTGCGAATGTACCGATAGGCAGGAATGGAATACTCCTTAGTGGCTTTAGGCTCGCCTACGGCATGGCTAACATCGAAGCCCTGCGTCGTTGGGTCTATGTTTCTATCAGGCATCGACCACTTGGTATAGCCGATGTGCTTGTCCTGCATCATCTTGCTCCATTTGCCGCCAGCAACTTGATGATAGTAGTCGCTGAGCTGCAGGTCGCGAGCCATCAACTGACCGACGAGCTGCCTATTACCACGGGTAGCGGCATTATAGATGAGCTGGACGCCGGCACTTGCCACTACGGGATAATAGACCAACTGATAATAGGCATCCTGCGCCTCGGCTGGAATCTTGGTGCGTAGAGCCTCGGCACGGGCAGCTAACGAGAGCCACAAGCTATCAGTCAATTTCATTTCCTCCTGATTGAAGATGCCCTGCACCTGAGCCTCGGCTTTTCGCCAAAGATTGTATTTAGAATACTTGGCAATGAGGGCGGCGGATTCTTTTGCATATTCACGACCAAATACAGAAGCCGTATAGCCTTGCAGCCATGCCTGTTCATCACCAGCCTTTACGGCCTCGGGGTTCCAAGCATAGTGCATTATGAAGTCGATGGGGATTTCTTTGGGCTTCAGGTCGCCAACGTTGATAATCCAGATACGATCGATGCCCGTCTGGTAAGCAAGGTTCAACTGTTCGCGCAGTTTGGGAATGGTGGTCGTGTTCACCCAGCGGTCGTTCCATGGTCCACCGTTCATGTCAATATGATAGTAAAGTCCGAGACCGCCCTTGCGCTTGCGCTCGAAGTCGCGACCGATGCGTCGGATATAGCCCCAGTTGTTATCGCAGAGCAACAAGGTTACATCATCTGGCACAGTAAAGCCTGCATCGTAGTAGCGTTGCACTTCCGTAAAGATGGCCCAGAGCTGCGGCACGGCATCCTCGCGACCGTACACTTTCTTGATAATCTGTCGCTGCCCCTTGATTACTTCGCGCAACGTTTTCATATTATCCTCGTCATCGCCCTTGCCCATAGCCACATCACCATCGCCACGCATGCCGATAGTTACAAGATTGTCGTATGCCTTGTTACGCTGCATACCTTCGAGGAAGAACTTGTCAACACGTTCTTTGTTCGTGGCATAGTCCCAAGGGCCTATCTGCTCCTTGCGGTGCAAGTATTCCTGATGTGCTCGCATCATCGGCTCATGGTGCGATGTGCCCATCACGATGCCGTATTCATCGGCAAGGCGGGGGCTCTCAGAGTCATCCTCGTTGAAGGCTGTAGCCCACATGGCAGGCCACAGATAGTTGGCTTTCAGACGCAACAACAGTTCGAACATGTGAGCATACATCTTAGAGTTTACACCGCCAAAATGCTCTGTTGCCCATTCACCAAACGACGGCCATTCGTCATTGATAAAAATACCGCGATACTTCACTTTCGGCGACGGCTGAACAAATCTGCCATCAGCCCAGTAGACTTCGTCCTGATGTCTTACAGGCACATCGGCCCACCAGTACCATGGCGACACGCCTATGCGCTGGCTTATCTCGTAGATGCCGTAGATTGTACCTCGCTTGTCGCTGCCAGCAACCACAAGATTTCCGTCGACGACATCGATAACGAACGACTCCCACTGCCCTTTCACTTTATTCACATCAAGTTTCTTCTGTTTGATGAATTTGTTGATGATACTACTCTTGCCAATAGTACCGACCACGATGTTTGGCTTGTCGGTGGACATCGTGCTGACTACGGAACAAGCCGTTCCGCATACCTTCCGAACATCGTCGCCAAGGTCGTTGGCTGCACGGGCAACACCCTTCCAATCCTGTTCATCTACCACGATTGCCGCCGTATTTCCGTCCTTGGCAATACAGAATTTTTCTTGTGCCATCACGCTCATCGTCATGACAAGCAACATAAGACTTGCTGTTAGGATATTTTTCATTATCAAAAGCCGTTTTTATTTATTAAACTCGAAGTCTGTCCAGTCGAAGTCGGCATGGCTGATGGTCTTTGTGAGCGTATGGGCAAAGATGCCGATGTGTACGCCACAGAAACCGCCGATAGTCTCGGTACTCAGGTAGCGGTAGTCCATTTGTGCAAGATGAGTGAAATGCTCGCCATCTACGGAGTAATGCAAGTGATAAAACTGCGGATCGGCAGTAATGCGCAGATATACGATATTCTGTTTCAGAGGAATTTCCTTCTCGATATGCTCCATCTCACCAACACGAATCTTGGCCTGAAGGTAACGCTTGCCGCCTCGTACTGCCACCTGCACATCGTAATGATTATGATGAGCAGCATAGGCCGTAATGCCAGCCACTCCGCCATCCTTCAATCCTGAAACATCGACCTTTGTCGTGGCTGTAAAGTTTGGCTCAGACTGACGATGCCCGATGAAGGTAGGATTTCCCACTTCATCGAGAGTGATGGTCGATGTCTTCATGCGGAGCCATCCCTTGTGGCTTGTCAGCGAATAGTTCTCCCTTTGCGGCATATTCAAGTGACTCCAATAGAGCGACAGCTTGTCTGCCTCAAATTCATCCTTAGAAGGCTCTTTGTGCATTGGTACTTGGGGCAACGTCTGACATTGCATGTCAAGTTGCAATGTTCCATCGTTATTAACTACAGGCCAGCCACCCGTTTCCCACTTTACAGGAGCCAAGAAAGTCTCGCGTCCCATAACGTGCTGCAGATAGCCGTGAGTGCGATAGCCAAGGCATATCATCCACCACGACCCATCCGGAGCCTGCACCAAATCGGCATGGCCTAATCCCTGAATAGGGCTGTTCTGCATCTTCATGCAGAAATGCGAGAGAATCGGATTGGCGCTGTTTGGCTCATACGGACCAAACAGATTCTTGCTGCGCAGGATATTCACATGATGCCCATGCTCCGTGCCCCCCTCGGCCAGCAACAGATAGTAATAGCCGTCCTTCTTGTATATATGCGGTCCTTCAGGATATCGTCCGCCAAGACCTGAGCCCAAAAGATGAATGTCACCAAGTTGCTTTCCTGTCTTTACGTCTATCTCGCAAATCTTTATTTCGCCTTCCTTCCATAGGAAGTAACACTTTCCGTCGTCAAAGAACAGCGTCGGGTCGCAACTTCCCACACAGAAATCAATATAAATAGGGTCTGACCATTCGCCATTCGGATTGTCGGTATAGACATAGAAATGCTTTCGAGATGGGAACACCGTCGTAACCATATAGAAACGCCCCTCGTGATAGCGGATGGTAGGGGCATAGATGCCCGTCTGCTCGTCCATACTCTCTATTCTGACCTGCGACTCGCGTGTAAGACACGCACCAACCTGCTCCCAGTGAATCAAATCCTTGCTATGGAATACAGGTACACCAGGGTAATATTGGAACGTGCTGTTCACCAGATAGAAATCATCACCAGCCCGACACACCGAAGGGTCGGCATGAAAACCGGGAAGTACCGGGTTGCGGAATCCCTGCGAATACCCCGTAAGGGTTAGCAATAGTAAAGATGCTGTTACGATATGCTTCTTTATAAACTTCATTGATTTTGTATCATTCATAATTCTGAAAATTCTTTATAGTTTGTCAATGCTATATTTGTCTATACACTTTTTCTGTAAGCATTATTGATGTATCAAGATGATATTATCGAGATTCAATGCCTTAAGCCAAGAATGAACAGCCTTTTCTGCCATGTACGGTAGCCGTCTTAAAAATCTTACGGAAACAAAAGTACACTTTTTGTTCTGTCTGACCAAACTTTATGACATAAACATATTCTAAATGTTTTTTTCGAGCAACAAAAAGCAAGCAGTAAAAGAATTTAATTTGCTCCCAACATCAACAATCTTAAACCAGATGAAAAACAGCAAAAAGAGAACAAAAAATCTAATCTTTTCTTTTTGGCGGCAAAAAAATAGTACCTTTGCAACATTTGAAAAGAAGAACAAAGAAATTCTTCTCAAAAAAACGACATCAGAAATGCGCCTCACAAGCACAAAACTAACAATTAAATTTACAAACATGACAAAAAACAGAATTCAACTCACAAGACTATCAGAAGAGCATACCATTGCTTTCAAAGAAGAGATGCAGATGGCTTTTGAGCATGGCTTCAAATCTCACAGTCATGAAAAAGCGGATGCCAACGACGCTTCAAGCCAATGGCAGATATTGCCCGACAAGGACTTCTATCTGTCATTAGAAGCTGAAGGGGCCGAAGCATACGAAGCCATCAGCGAAGATGGTCAGCGCGTGGGCGGCGCCATCATTATTGTGAATGGCAATTCTGGTGAGCTCGCATTCCTCTATGTAAAGACAGGCGTTCAGAGCAAAGGCATCGGCCAGTCCATCTGGAAAACGATAGAGGCCATTCATCCCGAGATAGAAGCTTGGGAAACCTTCACCCCTTATTTTAACCGCCGCAACATCCATTTCTACATTAACAGCTGCGGTTTTCACGCCGTCGAATTCTTCAACGAGCATCATCCCGACCCTAACATGCCTAAGCAGTTCGAACAAGAAGATGGGCTCTTCAAGTTTGAGAAAAGAATGAGACAACAGATTTAATAAACCGTCGGTGCAAAAGAAACAAGAAAACATGGAAATAATAAGAGCAACAAAGACTGCCGAACAGGCCGGAGCCTATTATGTACGCATACAGGCAATGGCGCGGAAGCACCAGATTACGCTGTACGAAGAGTTCGACGAACACGACACGCCCGATACAAAATATATCGTAATCGTAGACAACTACTTGCCAGTAGCCACATGCCGTCTGTATGGCATTGACGACGAACGGGTGATGCTTGGAAGAATCGTAGTTCTGCCAGAATATCGGCGTCAGGGACTTGGAACGCTCGTTGTAAGGGAGGCCGAGATGTGGGCAAGAGAACTGGGCTACAGAATATCAGTATTGGAGAGCCGCGACAACAAGATTCACTTTTACGAGACTATGGGCTATGTGGCAAACCTCGACCAAAAAATCGAAGGCGTTACTTTCATCTGCTTCAGAATGGAAAAGAACTTATAAACAAACATATCACCACGACATTTATGAAAAGAGTTGTAAGAAAAGCGAAGTTTGAGGATGTGGCAGCCATAATGTCAGTAATAGATGCCGCAAAGAAGATAATGCGTCAGTCGGGCAATATGCACCAATGGGAAGACAACTATCCGTCTGAAACAGTAATTACCTCAGATATACAAAAGAATGGCGGATTTGTGGTCGAAGATGATGGAAAGCCAGTAGGCTACTTCGCCTTTCTACCCTCGCCCGACCCTACTTACGCAAAGATATACGAAGGAGAATGGCTTGACGATGAGCAGTCTTACCATGTCATTCATCGCATCGCCAGTTATCCCCACGCACATGGAATTTTCAGCAGCATCATGGACTTCTGTTTCTCCCACGATGCAAACATCCGCGTTGACACCCACAAGGACAACAAGATTATGCAGCACAATCTTCTGAAACACGGTTTCACCTATTGCGGCATAATCTATCTGTCCTCAGGAGACGAACGGTTAGCGTATCAACGTCTTCTTTCCTAAATAATATCCCACGATGACAATGAATGTCAGAGCCTCGCTAATCGGAGTGGCAAGCCACAGACCTTCATCGCCAAAAATGTTGGGCAGAATAATAAATATCGGGATGATAAGCACATAACCGCGCAGCAGCATAAACACGGTGGCTGGTTGCGGTTTCTCCAATGCCTGACAGTAGCCTATCAGTACCAGATTTAGTGTGAAGAATACGAAACTCAAAGCATATAGCGGAAGCCCTTGGACGGCTATCTCCCACGAATGTATGCCGGGCTCGAGAAAGAGGCCAGCCAGCAAATGACCGCCAAAGATTCCGAGCAGCGTGATGAGCGTGCCTGCAGTAGCAGCTACGGTCATAGACAGACGGAACGTGTGAGCGATACGGTCATGCCGTCCCAAACCATGATTATAACTGATGATTGGCAGAGCCGACTGAGCTATGGCATTGCCCACCATGAATACCAACGGAAACAGATAACAAGCCACCGAAAAAGCAGCCACGCCATCCTCATGTAATCGACTCATGAACATATAGTTGCCAACAATCATCATGCACGACAGGGCTGTCTCGCCTAAGAAAGTAGAGACTCCCAACTTCACCATATAGCCGGCATTACGCATTGTCAGGCGAATGGCTTTATGCGAGAACTTGGGACGATAAAGCCGTATCTGCCTGCAACGGAACACGAAATAGCCCATCATTACCAAGGCCGATACCGTGCTGGCCATACTTGTAGCAATGGCAGCCCCCTTGATACCCATCTCAAGCGGAAACACAAAAAGATAGTCGAGCCCTATGTTAAGCAGCGAGTTGATGATATTTACCATCATGGCAAAGTTGGGCGAGCCATCCAGTCGCACCACGAACATCCCAACAAACAACGGCACGCACATCAGAATTCCAATTGCAGCACAGCGCAGATAATCGGTCACATAGGGAACAAGCCGCTCAGAACCTCCGAAGAGTATAGTTACTTCGCGTGGCATGAGCACTACCACGCTCAACAGCAGAGCGATGAATACAAAAGGGACAGTCAACGCCTGCGTAACGTTAATATTGGCCGCCTTAACATTGCCTTTTCGACAGATGAATAGCGGCAACAATGCTTACACCGCTGGCAAACATCAGCGCCACACCGGTAGTTAGCAGAAAAAGCGGTGCTACGATATTCACCGCCGCCAAAGCATCGCTGCCCACACCACGCCCCACGAAGATGCCATCGGTAACGTTGAGCAACGACCCAAACAACAATCCCGTCAGTGTAGGGATAAACAACCTGACAAACAACTGCGGAACACTTGTCCTCCCGAAATCAATAGCGTCTCTCTGCATATTTCTTGTTTTTAGATTTCAATAAAAAAATATGCTGGATAAAACAATGAGCCACAAAGGCATCACCATCTTATCCAGCACAGTTCCCAAAAGTGCCCTCCGATGAACACGAGTGCAAAAGTACGACTTTTTTCTGGTATATACAAATCCTTTCAGTTCTTTAATCAATTCATACTGTCATCCACAGCATTCCTTGTCAAATTTCAAGACATAGCAGAGAAGAATGTGTAAAAATTTTATTAACAAAAATCCGCAAGCTCACTTAAGAGCCTGCGGAATTTATTATATCAGAACAGGTGATTCTCACCAAAAAATCTTTTGGGCAAACATAGTTAGATAAATGCGCCAGTTGCGCCAGATGTGACCGCCGTCGGTCTCGACATATTCGTACTTGTACCCCTTGCTGTCCCAGTAGTTGCGAAGGTCAACGGTACTTTGGTAGAGAAAATCGGTCTTTCCCATGCCCATCCAGTAGAGTTTTGGCTTACTGCCGAACAGCTTTGCACTCTGCTGTGCAAAGTTAGGGTCGCTCTTTATCTGCTCGGCAAAAGGCTGATTCATGTTGAAGTCCTTGCCCAAATGCAGACCGGCAGAGAAGAGTCCGTAATAATCGAACGTGGTTGGATAAAGCAGACTGATGGCGAATGTGTGCCCTCCGCCCATTGACAGACCGCAGACGGCACGCCCAGCACGGTTCTTAACGGTTCGGTAGTTGGCATCGACATACTTTACGATATCCATGAAACTGGCAGGAATGGTGGCAGCGGCAGGCTCGGTCGGTCCAGTTCCTGCGCCACGGAATCCCGGCGTGTACATACCAAACGACCACTCGCCCGGAGCAGCCTGACAGTTTGGATTGCCATTTGGCATTACAACAATCATCGGCTTTGCCTTGCCCGTGGCTATGAGGTTGTCGAGAATCTGAGCAGCTCTGCCAAGCTCGCTCCAAGCATTCTCGTCGCCACCCGAACCATGAAGCAGATACAGGACGGGATATTTTCCGCCCTTGTCGTAGCCGGGAGGAGTATAGATTGTCATGCGTCGCTGCATCTTCAACGTAGGACTGTTGTACCACACCTTGCTGAGATTTCCGTGAGGCACTTCGTTTACTCTATACAAATCGCCTTTGTCGCCCTTTTCTGCGCTTACAATAAAGATGTTGGTAAACGATACAATATCGCGATTGACATAGATATTTGCAGGGTCTTTCACACCCGTCATTCCGTCTATGTTGAAAGTATAACTGTACATCTCGGGAGACAGTTTGCCCGATGTGTAACTCCACACGCCATTCTTGCCCTCTACAAGTTGGGCAACACCGGGAGCATCGTATGTGCCATATCCGGGAACCTCGACAGGATTTGTTGGCAGAAAATCACCTGTCACCTCAACCTTTACAGCCTTTGGAGCATAAAGGTTGAAAGTGACCGTGCCATCTTTGTTTACAACCGGAGACTGCACGCTGGCGCTGTTGAACAGTTTCTCCTGAGCCTGAACGGAAAGACTGCACATCGCCGCAAGTGCCAATGTTATTATCGTCCTCATACATCTATCTCTTTAGCAGATTGAGTTTCACCTCTGGTTTCAGCACGTCGTGAACCTTTGTCTGCTGACCCTTTACAGATGCTTTCAGAGTAGCCTTGATGTCCTGAACCGAAGCGGCAACGAGGAACAGATATTCGCCCTCGGCAACAACCCACGCCGAAGAAGCCTCATCGAAAGATGCCAAATCGGCAGCGGCAACACTAAGCGTAAGAGTCTCGCTCTCGCCCGGCTTCAGATTCTTTGTCTTGGCATAAGCCTTCAACTCCTTGGCAGGCTTATTGGCAGCCTTAGAGTCAGGAGCTGAGATGTAGAGTTCTACAACTTCCTTGCCCTCTCGTTCACCAGTATTCTTGATTGTTACAGACACTTCGTAGCCATCGTTTTTCTTGTCAATCTTTGCATCGCTATACTCAAAAGTAGTATAACTCAGACCAAAGCCGAACGGATAACTTACAGGCACATTGAACGAGTCGAAATAACGGTAGCCAACGTAGATGTCTTCCTCGTATTCGGTAAAGTCGACGTTGCGCACATTGCCCTTCTTGCCCTGATTAAGCATGTCGATGCGAGGGTCTTCGTCTATTGGGAAATTCTTTGAAGAATAGGCATCGGTGAACTTCACAAGCCATGTCATGGTGAATTTTCCTGATGGCGACTGCTTGCCGCTGAGTACATCGACAACGCTGTTTCCGCCTTCCTGACCGGCCTGCCAAGCGCAGAGAATGGCATCTGGCAGATTCTTCCACGATGCGGTTTCGATTACTCCGCCAATGTTAAGAAGCACAACCACCTGCTTGTTTGCCTTATGATAGACATCGCACACCTGCTGAAGCAACTGACGCTCCGAAGCGCTCAGATTGAAATCGGCAACCTTGCGGTCGAGGAACTCGCCAGACAAGCGTCCAAGCGTTATTACGGCGATGTCGGCAGTCTCTGCCTGCTTTTTCAGTTCGTCGGCAGAGAACAATTTTTCTGCTGGCAGCGGTTGTGGCAGGAATTTGACATACATAGCCTTGTCAGGGTCGCTCTTTTCAAGTTCCTTGAGTTCAGCCTCAGCCTTCTTCTTGATATCGCCAAGATATGTTTCGTAGGCGTTTTTCAGGCTTCCTGAAACTGAGAAGCCACCGTTATTCAAACCATCGAGAAGCGACACGACGTAAGCGTGATTAACGTTGCCTGAACCTGTTCCGCCGGCAATGAAATCGTAAGATGTATTTCCGTAGAGAGCCACATTCTTTACGGTCTTGGCGAATGGCAGAGCCTTCTCGTTCTTCATCAAGACCATGCCTTCGGCAGCAGACTGGCGAGTTACGGCTGCATGAGCCTTCAAATCGGGTTTGTTGCTGAACTGATATCCTTGGAAACGAGGACTTTTCTCAACAAGATTCAGAATACGACTTACGCTGCGGTCGAGGTCGGCCTCGGCTAGTTTTCCGCTTTTCACGCCAGCCACGATACTGTCGAACTGCTCTTTTTTTCCGGGCTGAAGCATATCGTTTCCAGCCCACATCTGCTTGGCGCCGTCTTTTCCGCCAAACCAGTCGGTCATCACCGTGCCTTCGTAGCCCCATTCATCGCGCAGAATGGTTTCCACAAGGTCTTTACTTTCAGAAGAATACACTCCGTTGATGTAGTTATATGAAGTCATCACCGTCCAAGGCTTGCTCTCTTTTATGGCAATCTCGAAGCCCTTCAGATAGATTTCGCGCAAGGCTCGCTGCGAGATGCGTGCATCGGTATTCATACGGTTTGTTTCCTGATTATTGGCAGCGAAGTGCTTGATACTTGTTCCGACATCGTTCTTCTGAACGCCTGCGATATATGCGGCAGCGGTCTTTCCAGCCACAACCGGGTCTTCTGAATAGTACTCGAAATTTCGACCACACAACGGATTTCGCATGATGTTAAGGGCTGGAGCAAGCAGAACATCGGCACCATATTCCTTAACCTCCTCGCCAATGGCCTGACCAACCTCTCCTATCAACTTTGTGTTCCATGTAGAAGCAAGCAGAGTTCCTATTGGGAAATGGGTGCAGTAATATGTGGCTGAATCGCCCTCGCGCTTGGCATCGATGCGTAGTCCGGCAGGACCGTCTGCCAAAACAACAGCAGGGATTCCCAACGAATCGAGCGGATAAGTCGTACCAGCAGCACCGGGAACAATATTACGCGTAGCACCTATAACGGCATTATCGCCAGAGAAACCGGACATGCCAGTACCAATAACGAAGTGAGCCTTGTCCTCAAGCGACAGTTTGCCCATCACTTCTTCCTGATTGATAGTGTTTTTACTCACCTTGTCGGCAGAAGTACAACCCACCATGAGGGCTGCCATGCCGAGCCCGAAAAACATAATCTTCTTCATAAGCTATTATTTAAACAATAATGGTGTGAATTCTGAAAGATAGATGCGCCAGTTGCGCCAGATGTGACCGCCGTCGGTCTCGAGATAAGTGTACTTGTGCTTCTTCGAATCGAGATATGCGCGCAAGTCATTGTTATTCTTAATAAGGAAGTCGGTCTTTCCTATGCCTATCCAGAAGAGTTTTGGCTTCTTGGCAAAGAGGCCGTCAATCTTCGCGTTGCGGTCGGCATAGATTTCGGGATGACCGTTCGTGTCGGGTTGCTGCTGGTCTACGGCAGCTGAAAACAATCCCACATAGTCGAACAAATCAGGGTTGTTTATGCTGATGAAGAGGCTGTGGAAACCGCCCATCGACAATCCGGCAATGGCGCGATTACCTTTGTCCTTCTTCACTCGATAGTTTTTCTCAATAAACTTCACAACGTCGGGGAAAGCCGTTTCGAAACTGCCCTCCATCGTCTTCGGAAGCATCATTGTAGGCACGCGGAAACCCTCGCTTGTCTCGCCCGGACAAGCCTCCTGCGAGATGTTGCCGTTGGTCATAACAACAAGCATCGGCTTAGCCTTGCCCTGTGCAATAAGATTGTCGAGAATCTGTACAGCACGGCCGAGTTCGCTCCAAGCATTCTCATCACCGCCAATTCCGTGCAGCAGATAGAGCACAGGATATTGCTTTCCACTGGTCTCGTAGCCTGCCGGGGTGTAGACAGTCAGCCTACGAGTCAAGCCAGCCGTAGGACTATCGTACCACACCTTGCTCACCGTTCCGTGAGGCACTTTGTTAACCTTGTAGAGGTCGGCACGCTTGTCGCCGCCAATCAGCAGCACACTAAAGAGATTGTTGATGTCGCGGATGTTATAGACGTTAAGCGGGTCGATGATTTTCACACCGTCAACAATCATGTTGTAGGTATAAAGTTCGGGCTTCAGCGGCTCGGTGGTATAACTCCAGACGCCCTTTCCGTTCTTCACAAGGTCAACAACTCCCGGAACATCGAACGTGTTGCCTTGGTATTTCACCTTCTTTGCAGGCAGCATATCGCCCGTAATCTGCACCTTCTGCGCATCAGGAGCAATAATGTTAAACGTAACGCTATTGTCGGCATGAACATCCGGAGATGCCACCTGCGGCCCTTGTCCCCAGCTAAGGTTCTGCTGAGCCTGTGCTGCCATTACCATAATGCAAAAGGCAGCCGATATTAAAAGTTTTTTCATGGTTTTGTTTGATATTTTTACGTTTGAATTTATTTTAATGCGAGTTCTGCAACAAGAGATTTCAAAAAAGGTAAACCTCGCTATTTGTATTGTTATAGTTGAAAAACAAGTTGGTTACAATATAGATATGCAATAATCACCAATGACAAAGCTACGATATTTTTCTGTACTACGAATAAAAAAGACAAAAAAATTGAACCGCTAAATTGGAAATATTTTTCGTTTGCCTTAACAGAGCGGATGCAGAAAGTCCAAAAACTGCAGAGTAAGCACCGATATCAATTATGCCATTAGATAAAAAACGACGTTTTGGCTGTCATTTACAAAAAAAAATATATATTTGTTCCCAAAATCAATGTATTATTAAGAAATTGCGTTCAGTCGTGCAAAAATCCGAATTGCAAAAGCCTTTGAGTTTTTTGCAACAACAGCCAAGCCATTATGCCATTTATATGGCACAATGCGCAAAAGTCAATTGTCAAATCTCAACTTTTTTTATGTACAGTAACACTTCAGATTCATTTTGAAATATGGCAACAAATCATCATTACACAGGCTTAACCGACGCTCAGGTGCTCGAAAGCCGCGCTAAGTATGGAACAAACGTACTTACTCCGCCAGAGGAGACGTCTTTCTGGCAACAGATTAAAGACTGTATGCATTTCTGGCTGCTGAAAGTGTATCTCGTAATTTCAGCAATCACGGCACTTGCAGCCACAGTATTGCCTCTCGCTGGTATCTACAACCACGAAGGACTATGGATTGCACCAGTCCTGTCATTCATTCTCTCCAGTCTTACATATCTCGTAACTTTCCTTGGTGGCAAATGGAACGAAAAAGAAGAGGAATTCGACATCGACTCGCTATATACTATTTTGCTCTTTGCGCTTCTTCTTTCTGGCTCTATTGCCTTCTACAACGGAGTTTATGGAGGCGTTGAGGGCTGGGAGCCCTATCTTGAACTGATTGGTATTGCTGCGGCTGTGCTTTTGGCAACAACGGTAGCACACATCCTCGAATCGCAGAACGAAAAAACATTCAAGAGCCTGAACAAGGACAACGACAACACTCTTGTGCACGTAATACGCAACAACAACGTATGCGATGTGCCAAGAAAAGACATTGTTGTTGGCGATATCATCTTGCTTGAGACAGGTGCCGAGATTCCAGCAGATGCAGAACTTCTCGAATGTATGAACCTCACTGTAAACGAATCGTCGCTGACAGGTGAGCCTCTATGTGCCAAGACCACAAATCCTGAGGATTTTGACAAGGACGCCACCTACCCTTCTAACCACATTATGAAAGGCTGTACGGTTATGGAAGGCGACTGTGTTGCCAAAGTCTTTGCCGTTGGAGATGCTACTGCCTGCGGTAAGGTATTCGAGGCGGCTCAGGTAAAGGACGGAGAGGCTACTCCTCTTAGCGAAAAACTTGACGAACTTGCAGGTCTCATCACCAAAACAAGTTACGGTCTGGCAATACTCATCGTGCTTGGCAGACTTGTACGCCATGCCATCATGCTTCCGGGAACAAACCTCCTTACGTTAGCCGGATACCTTGTAGGCTCATTGGCTATTGCAGCCGCTGTTTACTTCGGTCTTAACAAAAAGAAGAACGAAGACAATGAAGAGAAAGTGGAATTGTGGCAGGTTCTTGCATTCATGATTATTCCTATAATCGGAATCTTCATATACTTTGCAACCGAAGCCTCTGGCGACATGAACTGGCCTGTATTCATACAATATGCCTTAGACACCGTAATGATTGCAGTTACTCTTATCGTGGTTGCCGTTCCTGAAGGATTGCCGATGGCTGTTACGCTAAGTCTGGCATTCAGTATGAAGAGACTGATGAAACAGAACACTCTGCCTCGCACCATGCACGCTTGCGAAACGATGGGTGCCGTTTCTGTTATCTGCTCTGATAAAACAGGAACTCTTACACAAAACCAGATGAAGGTTGTTGGCACAGCGTTCCCTGAACTGAACAATCAGGAACTAACCGACGATAAATTCTCTTCACTCCTGAAAGAGTGTATCGCCATAAACACGACTGCCAACCTCGACTTTGCCGACACAAGCAAAATTAAGGCTATCGGTAACCCAACCGAAGGTGCTCTTCTTCTGTGGCTGAACAACCACGGAGTTAACTATCTCGACATTCGCGAATCGCTTTCTGTCATAGACCGTTTGCAGTTCACTACCGAACTGAAATATATGGCAACAATCGTTAAATCAGAAGTTACCGGAAAGCGCGTTGTTTACGTCAAGGGTGCTCCGGATATCCTTATGAGCCTCTGCAACATAACAGATGACGATATAAAGAACTACAACGAAAAACTGGCTGAATATCAGAGTCATGCCAACAGAACCCTTGCTTTTGCATACAAGGAGTTGAACGATACTGACGACATCTTTACAAACGGCAGACTGAACATCAACGACTTGAACATGATGGGCATTGTGGGCATTGAAGACCCTGTCCGCACAGATGTGCCAGCAGCCATCGCCGACTGTCTGAATGCAGGAATACAAGTAAAGATTGTAACTGGTGATGCTCCAGGAACAGCCAAGGAGATTGGCCGTCAGCTCAAACTGTGGAAGCCTGAAGATACCGATGAGAACATTCTTATCGGTACAGACCTCGCATCTATGTCTGACGAGGAACTGAAAAACCGTCTTCCTAAGGTTAAGATTATCTCACGCGCCCGACCAAACGACAAAGAGCGTGCGGTACGCATTCTGAAAGAACTGAATTATATCGTAGCCGTTACAGGAGACGGTACAAACGATGCTCCAGCCCTTAACGCTGCCAACGTTGGTCTGTCTATGGGCGACGGTACAGCCGTAGCAAAGGAGGCAAGCGATATGACTATCATCGACAACTCATTCAGCACAATTGCAAATGCCGTGATGTGGGGACGTTCGCTCTACAAAAACATCAAGCGTTTCATCTTGTTCCAGATGACAGTAAACGTTGCAGCATGTCTCATCGTTGCCATCGGAGCATTCATCGGAGAAGAATCGCCTCTTACAGTTACTCAGATGCTTTGGGTAAACCTGATTATGGATACGTTTGCAGCATTGGCTTTGGCGTCTCTGCCTCCGACAAAGAAGGTGATGGAAGACAAGCCACGCTCTGTTTACGAGCATATCCTTAACGGCATGGGAACAGGAATTCTTGGCGTTGGCGGCTTATTTACAGCAGTCTTGCTCGGAATCTGCATTTACTTCCAGCACACTGATATTGTATGCCTTGCCGACATCTTCAACGGTAATGCCGCATGGGGCGAGAATAACGGTTTGTCGTCATACGAACTTGGACTGTTCTTCACTATTTTCGTAATGCTCCAGTTCTGGAATCTCTTCAATGCAAAGGCATTCATGACAAGCGACTCGGCATTCAAGGGCATATCATGGAGTGAGACAAAATGGTTCATCATCATTGCCATCGTTATATTTGCAGGTCAGGTTCTGATAACCGAGATACCGGGTCTGCAAGAGATGTTTAATGTAGCCAGAGGCGGTATTAAGGTTGTAGACTGGCTGATTATCGCCGGTGCAACATCTTTGGTACTATGGGTTGGTGAAATCATCAGACTATTCAAGAAATAGCACCTCAAAAAGAATACAACAATAGGTGCATCCCTAAGTCTTATGACTTAAAGATGCACCATTGTTATAAATAAACTGCACGTTTCTGAAATTATCTGCCTACAACAAATTTCTTTCCGTTGCTTATGTATATTCCGGGCTGAAGGTTTCTACCATCAACCTTCTTACCGTCAAGGCTATAGACGGCTGGCGATGTAGCATCGTCGTGTAGCACTGGGCTTTCTACCGCAGTTAACTGCAATTCGCTTATAGCATCGCGGATTCCGTCCATCATGTACGAGTTGTAGATTGTCAGGTTTGCACGGTTTATGATGGTCATGGAGTTTTCGTCAAGACTGTTGGTGTCCCATGCAAAAGGCACGATGCCGCGCTCCATGCAGAGTTTGTTCATAAACTTGTAGTAGTAGCGTATCGAGGCATTGTGCTTGTCCTGACTCTCGCCACTGCCCGTTATTTTTCGCCAGATTACTCCGTATTCGCCGTTTATTACCGGAATACCTTTGTCTACGAACGACTGCTTTAGCTGGTTGGCAATCGTTGTCATGGCTGCTTCCTCGCCCCATGTGGCGTTATACTTCGAGCCGCTAACATGATTCTCGCTGCCCCAGTAGTAGAACATATTGCCCCAAGTCGCATCTTCGGTCATTCCCCAGAAATTCCACGGATAGTAGAAGTGAATCTCAACGGCAAGCTTGTTGCCAACGGGGTCAGACGGCATATTGTCTGTCATCCAGTTGCAAGTCTTCTCGGCATCGGTCGAAGGACCTTGAACAACCAACAGTCTGCGAGCGTTGTTTCCGCCAGTTGCTCGTACTGCATCGATAAAAACCTGTTCATACTCAATTAGATTAGTCATCTGCGACGAATTTTCTACAGACGGCTCGTTAAGTCCGGCAAAAACAAGATGCTCGTCATATTCCTTGAACGTGTTGGCAATCTGCGTCCAGATGGCATCGAGCACCGCCTTGTTCTTCTCCTTGTCTGCGCCCGTTGCCGTAATATTTTCTTCGAGCCAGCCGCCGTCCCAATGGTCGTTCAGAACAACGTAGAGTCCATCGTTTATGCAGTAGTCTACCACCTCTTTCACCCTCGTCATCCATTCGGGGTCGATGGTGTATGTCGAGGCATCGCTGATGTGTCCGTAAACCCATGCGCACGGAATTCTGACAGAGCGGAATCCGCACGATTTTACATAGTCTATTATCTCCAGCGTTGTGGTTGTTCCCTGCCATGCCGTTTCGGAATCCAGACCGCCGGCATTGCTGAACGTCGTCACCGGATTGTCTCCCCAAGTAACGGCAGCCTCCATTGTGTTGCCCAGATTCCAGCCCGGCATCATCTCCGATGCTATTTCGGTAGCAGTCTTGTCGAGTCCGTCCTGTGCCTTTGCCGATGTCATCGTCAGCAGCAAGCCTATCAGTATCAGTGTTTTTCTCATCTCTGTTAGAATTATCTGTTAACAAAATCCATGAAATCAGCCACTTGCTGCTGCAACTCCGCCTTCTGTGAATCGTCGAGAATAACCTTGTCCGATGTCCATGCCTCTACATTGACAGCCAAGCCTACTTGATTAGCCATCACCTCTGCCCCGATGAACTGAAGAAGCGAGGTAAGTTTCTCGCGGCAGTCTTTCGTCTTGTTCTTTCCGCCAATTCCGGTTATGGCAACCTTGCTTCCGCGAATGGCCGTGGCACTGTCGCGCTCTTGAGTCATAGGGCGAGAAAGCCAGTCGAAGAGATTCTTCACCACCGAAGGATAGCTGTAGTTGTACTCGGGTGTGAAAACCCAGATGGCATCAGCCTCCGTTATCTGCTTGCGCACGCGGGCAACCGATGGCGGTGTCGGAAACTCAATATCCTGATTTACAAAGGGAATGTCGGCATAATCGAGTTCAGAGACCTGCACTTTTCCGTCGAGCAAAATCTTTACAAACTCGCTCACCTGCCGGTTGAAACTCTGCTTTCGCAACGAGCCGACAACAAATAACACTTTTTTCATAATGAATAGATTTTTAATAGTTTAATATCAGTAATTCATCTCGCTGCAAATATATACTTTTTATCAAGAAAATAACAAAACTACAGAAAAAATTCAAAAAAACAATCAAAAATCATCTTACCCCAAAACCTAAAAACATTCAAAAGTCGTTTTTATCCATGCGCAAAATGGCTTCTTAAAAATTTTATCCTTAAATTTGCAAGCAAAAAACATCAGTAATGGAATATATGTCACAAGAAGGCTACGACAAACTCGTGGCCGAACTATACCAATTAGAGCACGTTGAATATCCAAAGGTAAAGGAAGCACTCGTTGAGGCTCGCGAGAAGGGTGACCTTAGCGAGAATTTCGAGTATCATGCCGCAAAGCGAGAGCAGGCAAAGCTGATAAGCCGTATCCGCTTTAAGCAGAGAGTGCTTGAACATGCCAGAGTCTTAGACTCGCAGAAACTGAATTCCGACACCGTAGGACTGCTTAACACCGTAGATATCACCAATCTCGGAAACAACGGCAAGATTAGTTACACCATCGTAAGCCCTCACGAGGCTAACATTCAGGAAAAGAAGATTTCGATAAAATCGCCTATCGCCCAGGCTCTCTTAGGAAAGAAAGTGGGCGACGTGGTAGAGGTTAAAGTCCCTGCCGGAACAATGCAGCTGCGAATAGACGACATCAAGCTGTAACGGCACAATGAATGTAGCACTATGATTTGGAAGAAAGACGGATTTCAGGGCGAACGCAGCGTTATTCTGCCGCCGGCACTCGTCGGGATGGAAGAAGACGACGAACTGTGCCAGAGTCTGTTCATCACCGACATAGGCTACTACCCTCGCGCGGAGCATCACCACCGCGTAAGGCAGCAGGGAGCCGACCAGTACGTGCTTATCTATTGCGTTGACGGCAACGGATTCTTTGCGGTAGACGGCAAGCGTCACGAGGTAGAGAAGAACCAGTTCTTCGTACTGCCCATAGGCAAGCCGCACGAGTATGGGGCTGCAGAGAATGCCGACGGCTACTGGACTATCTACTGGCTGCACTTTCGAGGAACGTGCGCCCACATCTTTGCCGAAGGGGCAGCCACGCCGCAGTCGGTAGACGTTACGATGAACTCGCGCATAGGCGACCGCATAAACATCTTCGAGGAGATAATGTCTACCCTGCACCTTGCCAACGGAATAGACGACCTCCGCTATGCCAGCAGTCTGCTACACTATTTTCTGGCATCTATGCGGTATCTGTCGCAGTTCCGACGGAAATCTGCCCCTGCCACCGGCTCAAAAGAGGGCTTCGATATCGTAGAACTTGCCATTCACTTTATAAGCGAGAATATCGAGAATCGCATCAGCATAAACGATGTACTGCGCTATGTGGGCTATTCGCAAAGCCATTTTTCAAGAGAATTCAAGAAGAAGACCGGGCAGAGTCCGCTGGCTTTCATCAACAAGATGAAGGTTGAGCGGGCATGCCATCTGCTTATTTCTACCACTATGAAAATCAACATGATATGCTACAAAGTGGGCATTGACGACCCGCTCTATTTCTCGCGTATGTTCTCTAAAGCCGTGGGCATGTCGCCGCTTGAATACAGAAAGAAGAACAGCACCAGGAAATAGCATTTTAACATAATTCAGCCTAAAACTTGCAATGATAAAATAGTCCATATTCTTTGACTGAAAAGTACATATTTTTATTTGTGCAGATAATTTATATTTGCAACAATATTATAACCTTTAATTACCGTGTTAACATGAATAAAGATAGTAATACTTTTCTGTATTTCGTCTGTATGGTGTCGGCTATGGGCGGACTGCTCTTTGGCTACGACTGGGTGGTGATTGGCGGTGCAAAGCCTTTCTACGAGTTGCATTTTGGCATAGCCGAATCGCCTGTTATGCAAGGCGTTGCCATGACCACGGCGTTGATTGGATGCCTTGCCGGAGCAATGGTTGCCGGTGCTCTTGCCGACCGCTACGGCAGAAAGCCTCTGCTCACCACATCGGCGGTGCTGTTTACCGTGTCGGCAATAGGAACAGGACTGTTCAACGACTTCACGCTGTTTAACATAGCACGCTTCATCGGCGGCGTGGGAATTGGCGTGGCATCGGCATTGTCGCCTGTCTACATAGCCGAGGTCAGCCCGGCACCGATTCGCGGCAGAATGGTGTCGCTAAACCAGATGACCATCGTGCTCGGAATCCTTGGTGCACAGGTGGTTAATATGCTTCTGGCAAAAGATACATCGGTGGCAGAGCATCAGACTTGGAACATTGAATGGGGCTGGCGATGGATGTTCTGGGCAGAAACCGTTCCGGCGGCTCTGTTCCTCGCCATGAGTCTGTTTATTACCGAGAGTCCAGTGTTTCTGAGAATGAAGACCGAGAAGTCGGAAACGCACGAGAAAGAGGCTGGGCTGAGCGAAGTATTTCAGCGCAAATACTGGAATGTTCTGCTGCTCGGACTTGTCATAGCCGTGTTTCAGCAATGGTGCGGCACGAACGTTATCTTCAACTACGCTCAGGAGATTTTTGCCGGGGCTGGCTTTGATGTCGACGGAATGTTCATCAACATAGTCATAACGGGCATCGCCAACGTGGTGTTTACCGTGGTGGCTCTCTACACCATCGAGAAGTGGGGACGTCGCACGCTCATTCTTATCGGCGCAAGCGGACTGGGGATCATCTACCTTACGCTCGGAACGTGCTACTTCTTCGAGGTAAAGGGCTTTATGATGGTTGCGCTGGTGGTGATGGCAATATCGGTCTATGCCATGACGCTCGGTCCTGTTACATGGACTCTTCTGGCAGAGATATTCCCTAACCGCATACGCGGCGTGGCTATGGCTACATGCACCTTCGCGCTCTGGGTGGGCTGCTGCACGCTCACCTTCTCGTTCCCGTCGATGAACGCGGCACTTGGCAGCAGCGGCACATTCTGGATTTACAGCGGCATCTGTCTCTGCGCTTTCATCTTCCTTCTGAAGAGATGTCCCGAGACAAAGGGACAGAGTCTGGAAGAACTTGAAAACAAACTGATAAACAAATAATTAAGATACTATCATGGTAAAAGTCTGGAGAGATATCATAACGATTCCTACATACGAGGTTGGGAAGCCCGAGAAGAACCCTATGTTCTTGGAAAAACGAGTCTATCAGGGTTCGAGCGGAGTGGTATATCCCTACCCCGTCATCGAGTCGATAAGCGACGAGAAGACCGACAAGGACTATCAGGCTATCTGGCTCGAAAACGAATACATAAAGGTGATGGTTCTGCCCGAGCTTGGCGGTCGCGTGCAGATGGCATACGACAAGATTAAGAAGCGTCACTTCATCTACTACAACCACGTTGTAAAGCCGGCTCTCGTTGGCTTGGCTGGTCCGTGGATTAGCGGCGGCATTGAGTTCAACTGGCCTCAGCATCACCGTCCTACCACCTTCATGCCCGTAGATACCTGCATAGAAGAAGGCGACGACGGTAGCATAACGGTTTGGGTTAGCGAGATGGAGAAGATGTTCCATCAGAAGGGAATGGCTGGCTTCACGCTGCGTCCGGGATGCGCCTATCTTGAGATAAAGGGAAGGCTCTACAACCGCACCGACGTGCCTCAGACTTTCCTTTGGTGGGCAAACCCTGCCGTAGAGGTGAACGATGCCTACCAGAGCGTATTTCCGCCCGACATAAATGCGGTTTTCGACCACGGAAAGCGTGCCGTAAGCAGTTTCCCAATCGCCACCGGAACGTACTACAAGATGGACTATTCGGCTGGCGTTGACATTTCGAACTACAAGAATATATATGTGCCGACATCTTACATGGGCGTAAACTCGCGCTTCAACTTCGAGGGCGGATACGAGAATGACACGCAGGCTGGAATGTTGCACGTTGCGTCGCATCACTTCTCGCCGGGAAAGAAGCAATGGACGTGGGGTAACGGCGATTTCGGACGCGCATGGGACAGAAATCTGACGGATGAGATAATTGACAATGGACAAATGACCACGAAGAATGGTTCTGTTTCTGATGGCGATGAATTCAGTTTTTCTACCATAAAAGAGCAGCTCAGACCGGGATTCCGTCCTTACATCGAACTGATGGCTGGCGTCTATACCGAGAATCAGCCTGACTTTGCATGGCTCATGCCATACGAGGAGAAGACGTTCACGCAGTACTTTATGCCGTATCGCGAGCTTGGCGTTGTAAAAGAGGCTTCAAAAGACCTCATTTTCAACATAAACGAGGCTGGCAGCGGAAAAGTTGAGTTCAAACTATTTGCAACGAACAAGCAAAATGTCAGTCTGATTCTGCGCAACGACAACGGCGAGGTTTACTACGCAAAAGATGTCACTCTGTCGCCCGAGAATGTGCTTGTCGAGACCGTCGATGTTAAGGACGCGAAGTTCGGCGAGATAACATTCGAGGCTGTAAAGACATTCGTCTATGGCAAGCGCACTGTTCTCTGCTGGCATGCCGAGGACGATGAGATTCGTCCTATCCCAGACAGCGCAGAGGCAGCCCTTCTGCCCGAACAGATTAAGACTAACGAGCAGCTCTACCTCACCGGTCTGCACTTGGAGCAGTACCGCCACGCCACATGGCAGGCAACAGACTACTACGAGGAGGCTCTACGCCGCGACCCTAACGACATACGTTGTCTTAACGCTCTCGGTCTGTGTTACATACGCAAGGGGCGTTTTGCCAAAGCCGAGGATTATCTGCGCAAGGCTGTCAGACTGTCGCAGAAGCGCAACCCTAACCCTTACGACGGCGAGCCTATTTACAATCTCGCTCTCGCGCTGAAATATCAGGGCAAGACAGCAGAGGCTTACGAACTGTTCTGGAAAGCCACTTGGAACAAGGCTTGGGCTGATGCCGGATATTTCGAGGCGGCAAAGATAAGCACAATGCAAGGCAGATTCGAAGACGCTCTCGACGAGGTGGACCGCTGTCTGAACAACAACTGGCACAACCACAAGGCGCGCGCGCTGAAGGCTGCCATCATGCGAAAACTCGGAAAGCATTCCAAAGCCATCAGTCTCATAGGCGAATCGCTTGAATGCGACCAGTTTAACTACGGATGCCGCTACGAGAAATATCTGTTAGAGAAAGACGATAAGGTTCTGGCAGAGATGAAGCAGATGATGCGCCGCTCGGCTCAGAACTACGACGAAATAGCACTCGACTACTGCGCCGCCGGCCTGACAGACGAGGCTCGCGACATCTGGCACATCGCCATCGGCGAGGATGCCGTTTCGCCAATGACGTGGTACTATCTGTTTGCCTTCTGCGGCGAGGCTGATGCGCTAATAAAAGCCGAACAAGCCGACAGCGCATACTGTTTCCCAAACCGCGCCGAAGATGTCATCGCCCTCAACGCAGCCAAAAACAGTCAGCCGTTATCATCTGAAAAAAACAATTGTCAATTATCAAAAGCACCTTACTACCTCGGCTGTCTCTACTATGCCGCGCGTCAGTACGACCTTGCCATCGAGAACTGGGAACAGTCGGCAAAAGCAAATCCCGACTTCCCTACCGTGTGGCGCAACCTCGCCCTTGCACGCTTCAACAAACAGAACCGTCAGCAAGAGGCGTTGGAATACATGGAGCGCGCCTTCCGTCTCAACGAGGACGACGAGCGCATTCTGATGGAGCTCGACCAGCTCTACAAGCGTCTGCAGAAACCGCATGACGAGCGTCTCGCCTTCCTTCAGAAATATCCGCAGCTTATACAGCGACGCGACGACCTCGTTCTGGAAGAGATAACCTTGCTGAATCAGCTTGGACGATACGAAGAGGCAATGCAGAAACTCGACAGCCACATCTTCCACCCTTGGGAGGGAGGCGAAGGCAAGGTTAGCAGTCAATACCAGATTTGCCGTCTGGAGCAGGCTAAGAAGATGCTCACGGGCGGTTCGGAAAAGGCGGAGGCGAAGCGTCTGCTCGAAGAATGTCTGGTATTCCCAAGTCACTTGGGCGAAGGCAAGCTGTACGGCGCGCAGGACAACGACTTCCTCTACTTTCTTGAGCGTTACGACGAGGGCACAGCCGGACCAACAGAACCGGCCGCAGCCATGTACTACAACGATGCCAAGCCCGACAAGATTTTCTATGCCGCCCTTTGCTATCGCAAGTTAGGCAAGGAGGACAAGGCGCGCGGTCTGTTCTTCAAACTCGTGAACTACGGCAAACAGCATCTGTTCGACCATGTAACGATGGACTATTTTGCCGTATCGCTGCCCGACCTTCTCATCTGGGACGACTCGCTCGACACAAAGAACCGCATCCACTGCCTCTATATGCTCGCCCTCGGCTACTTCGGCTTGGGCGACAGGGAGCACGGAGAACGTTATCTGCGCGAGGTGGAGGGTCTCGACATCAACCATCAGGGTGTTCAGGCTTTGCGCACGCTGCTAAAAAGCGGACTGATATAAACGAATTTATTCTCAAAAATGAAAGGTTAAATATAACGTAAAACGAATTATATTTCAACTCGACTTTCTTTTTGTTAACGGTCGTCGCATCTCCCTTGCGACGGCCGTTTTTCTTATGCCACAGACACAAAAAAAACAAGAGCGGAAAAACGGAATAGCTGATTCTTCGTTTTTCCGCTCGGATTGCTTATTTTGCAAGGCTATGTAGTCAGTCATTAATCTAAGTCTATAAGATGTTGTACAACAAAATAAGCGCCAACTATGTAGGTGATGATAATCAGTCCCAAGAAAGACGTACCTATATAGCGATGTAGTCCTTTGGTGGACGGAATTGGAAAGATGTCTATCTCCATGATTATAACGTCTTCATTTTCTCTTGTGCAACAACAATAGCATCGTTGCAGAGGGCACGCTCTTGTTCATCCCCAACAGCATCAATGAACTTGTCTGCCAACCACAAGGTAAGCATTTCTTTTTCATCCTGATGAAGATACTCCGCAAGCTTGATGACCTGCTCACGCTTTGCTCTTCTGTCACCACGTTCAATCTTACTGAACATTGGGGTATCAATCTCTAGGAATGCAGCCAACTGGCGTTGTAGCAAACCTTGCTTTTCTCTGAGCTCTTTAATCTTATCTCCGAATAACATGTTTATATCTATTTTTAGTCCTTCAGCAAGTTACCAGCAAGTTACCGGCAAGTTAAACTTAATTATTTATCTTCCTTAATATCAGTAATTTGACAATATTACAAACTTTATTATTGGTGTTTCGGCAAGTTGCCAGCAAGTTACTGGCAAGTTAAATCTATGCCCAAATTGGGATATACTTCATATAACGAGGAGCTGTATTTGGGTCAAGTACTTTTATTAAGTTCTTTCCAATCGCTTCCTTGATTAATCTAGAAG
>Ga0256405_10001928_pt1 | contig 52026 bp, 43 predicted proteins | sample RumenRJG_02DNA_FD_189096 | JGI IMG/M metagenome (GOLD analysis project Ga0256405, IMG submission 189096) | Bovine rumen microbial communities from Lethbridge, Alberta, Canada - RJG_02 | ecosystem: Host-associated > Mammals > Digestive system > Stomach > Rumen | place: Canada: Alberta...
AGCAAAAGCGGCAACGGCAATGTAGCTTGAACAAAGAGAAAGCTAGCGCCTTGAGACGCTAGCCTGGTAGCACTTGGGCTTATAGCCCTTGAGCAAACCACCCTTTTTAAGGGTGGTTATGATTTTTAGTTGGCCAGTAAGAAGCATTGAATTTTTTGCTCCTTACTGGGGATTAGGGGGTTCTGGGGCAGCCGTCCAGTAAGGGGAGAATTTTTTATGGCTTCCTGCATGGGTTTTTCAGGAAATCCAATGAAATACCCATGCAGGAGCAATATATTTTGCGAGCACTTACTGGAAAACCATGATCAGGGCGCCTGAAACCCATGCAAATCACGACATTTTGATTCTTCCTTACTGGGAAGGAACGGCTGACACGCATGAGGACTTCTGAAGAAGGTGTTTTGCGTGAAAAATCACGCAAATCTTGGTAATAAAAAGTTCTCATACGTGAATCACACAAAATACGCCCGTCAGCCTCCTACCGGATCATGCATAATAAAACCTAAATTGACTGTAAGACCTAAAAAAGTTATAATTAGGTATATAATTTTTTGCTCTTTCTTACAGGACCGTCTTGTTAAGATCAGCTGCGCATCATGAAGAAATCATCAGAATCTAAAAAGACAGACTTAAGCAATCCGGTATCTGTCTTTATATTTTTATGGATGACAATAGCGGTACCTCTCTATGTAGAAAACCGCTATTTTAACATACTTCAGGCCAAGGGACACGCCTTTGACGCAGGCTGCATAGCGGGGATGCTGCTCATAACTTTTTCCGTGTTTGGGAATAGATACGCATCCAAGCTGAAACCGAAGCGGGACTTCACCGACTGGGGCATGGTGATCCTGGGCTGCTCGGCGATCGTCTCCTGCGTGTTATGCGGAAGCTTCAAGGCCGCTTTCTGGGGCGAGCAGGGATGGTGCGTCGGGGGATTCGCCTTCCTTTCGGCAGCCTTCATATACATGTATTTGTCGAAGTCATTCTATATAAGCCAGAACGTGTGGCTTCCGGTGATGGCTGCGAACGACTTCATCTTCATACTGGGAATACTTCATTCCGCAGGAATCGATGCCCTTGGCATCCACATCAACATCGATCCCAGTCAGTTCTATCAATACATATCCACCATCGGAAACGTCAACATGTTCGTCGGATATCTGTGCCTTCTGATGCCCATGTTAGCCTGCTTCTTCATGGAGTCCAAGGGAACGGCGTCGAAGATCATCTATCTGGCAGTGCTCGCTCTTGGTGAACTGAACATGATCCTTGCAGGAAGCGACGGCCTGTATCTGGGAATAGGCGTATGTGCGTTTTTTGCAGTCCCATACGTTTTCAGGAACAAAAGCAACGCCTTAAGGACTTCGGTCCTGGTGCTGATCTACGGACTTGAGCTCGCGCTGGTCTCGCTGAGTCCGGCGTTCGTTGAAAAGCGTGAGATGATCAGCGGTATATCTGCGATTTTCCTGAGACCCGCGGTATTCGCAGCGGTGATAGCTTCAGGTGTGGTGGGGATCGCAGTGTTCAGCCTGATGAAGGAAGGATCCTCAAAGAAACTTCTCAGGATACTCACAATAGCTCTGGAGGCAGCGCTCGGTATCGCTGCGGTGTATTTTGCGCTGAGGACTGCGATGACATTCGACAGATTCTGGGGCTCTGACAGAGGAGGGATCTGGATCTGGTCAGTTGATCTTTTCACCAATCTGGAACCTGTCAAAAAGATCTTCGGAGTGGGCCCCGAGATGCTTGGATCGTACTACGCGGAGCTTCCCCTCGGATTCTCCAGAAAGGTGCTGGCTGCTCACAGTGAACCTCTTCAGATCCTTTTGGGTACGGGGGTCGCCGGGTTCGCAGGTTGGCTGCTCATCTGGGCAGGGGTGATAAAGAGGTTCTTCAGCAGGAAACTCTGGAAGTCGCCTGCGATGGCATTCTGTCTGCCGCTCATGGCTTACCTGGGACAGAGCCTGGTGAACACACCGATGGCCACTAACTGGGGTCTCTTCATCATCATGATATCGTTATTCGTTTATAATTCTGAAAAGAATATATAATATAAAATCGGAGTAAAGAGAAAAAGGAAAGGAGTCAGTGTATGTTTGATTTTGAGTTATCAAAGAGATCGCTCAAACGGCTGCTGATCATAGCTGTGGCATTCTGCATGATCTTCTCGCAGTTCGCTGTGATCGGTTATGCGGATGAGAGCTACGGTCAGGAAACTTCAGCAGCCTCCGTATCGGGAGATGCGGGAGATGGCATACTTGGGATCAGATTTGAGTGTTCAGATCCTATCTCAATGCTGGAGGGGGCAAACGGTTACTACGTAGGCGATACTTACCATTTAGGCGATCTGTCTATAGAGTTTTGCAACGGCAGTAAACTGTATGTCATGACCGAAGGAGGAGAAGAAGAGTATACGTATAGCATGGGAGGTCCCGGAGAGGATCAGGGCTTCTATGATTCTGACGGCAATTTTGTCATTGATTACTACATGGTCAGTACATCATATGATGATCCGGCATCCTGGAAAGCAGGAGAGTACCATTATATGACTTTATACTACGCAGGCAAAAGCTGCGAGATACCTGTTGAGGTAAAAGCCAACAAAATCATTGACTTTAGATTTGAATCGACAGAAACTCCTGTGCTTTATCAGGGAGAGAATGGATATTGGACCTATACAGCCGATGGGAACCGCGTGTTCTTTTTCACTTTCCTTGAATCATGCTTAATGGTCGACGGAAGCAGGTTTATCATAGAAACAGAAAACGGAACGGAGGAATATACCTATTACACCAGCCCGGATTCCGGTTTTTATGATTCAGATATGATACTGCAGGGGAAAAACCCTTACGACATCGGAATAGAAATAATAGATGATCAGCAGAATTCACCGCTGTATCCGGGAATGAGCAATTATATCACGGCAGCATATAACGGCTGCACATGCCAGATACCTGTTCAGGTAGTTGACAGCGGTGATGTTTCCGGAAACGCTGGAGATACATCCGGAAACGCTGGAGATACATCCGGAAATGCGGGAGATACATCAGGAAACGCAGGAGAGTACCCTGTGACAAGCATGGAGTTCTTCTGCAGTGAAGATATTTCGATGATGGAAAACACAGGCGGCTACTGGGATTCCATCAGTGCATATGACCAGGCAACGGATACATGGACCGAGATCCCGTATTATCACTACTATGACCATATGAATATCGTTTATTCTGAAATGAGTAAGATAATCATAAACGGAGATGATGAGTTCCTGTTTGATGTGGATTACACTTCGGGTGAAGCTGACTTCATAAATGCTGACGGTGAGTACCTCTCTGTCAAGTACGGTAGGCTGGTGTCCGAAGATGATCAGGTAAACAACCACTGGACGGTGGGAAGCAATAACCACTTTACTCTTTCGGTAGGCGGGGTTGAATATGACTGTACAGTGACGATCACTCCAAACCCGGTCAAGAGCATTGAATTCGTACCTGCGGACAGATTGTACGTATATGATAACGATGTACAGTCATATGACTGGGGAGATGAGTACAACTTTGACTATAACGATCAGGTATACGTTGAAGGTGCGAAATTCATAATCAACGGTACGGATGAATATGTCTACAAGAGAGTTTTCAGCAAGGAAGATAATTCTTACGGCTACTATTTCGTGAACGCAGACGGCGAACTCATAAGGCGCTGGGACATAAACTTTTACTTAACTAATGATAATAATGATCTTTACTTGAATGTGAGCTACATGGGAAGTGAGTACAAGGCAACCGTAATAGTGGAGTCTAATCCCATTTCATCTATAGAGTTCAATTCACCTGAGGGAGTGGATTTCCATCCCGGATACGACGAGGTGTATGACCTTGATAACCAGTGGAAAGACGGAGATACTCTGACTTTGCATTACAAGGGCGGAACCAGCAAGGTGTATACCTACGGATACAATTTAGCTAAGGACGAAAATGGATACAACACCTTAATAAAGAGGTTCTATTCGGGCGATGATTTTATTGATACTGATCAGATCCGCCTTGCGGAAAATACGGATACTTCATCGTGGACCGCGCCCGGTAAATACCATGCCGATTTCATTTATAAAGGAATAACCTTCCCTGTCACCGTAAACTGTAAGGATAACGACGTGGAGGCTATCCGGTTTGAATTCCCTGAAGCTCCTGTTTTGGTTGAAAACATGCGAGGTTACAGCTGTGTGTCCGATGAGTCAGGCGGAGACGATTTCTATTACTACTATATGCCTGACATCAGGACTGAAGGATGCAGGCTGACGGTTTCATATAAAGATGGGAATACCGTGGAATATGTATTTAAAGGCGGAAGATACATCGACGAAAACGGAAACTCTCTGACCACGACAGACGTGAGATCGACAAGTGAGCAGGATCAGAAACACTGGACCGTGGGAACTGACAACGTAATGCTGGTAAGTTACAAAGGAATCAGCTGCGAGGTGCCTGTCACCATCGTAAAGAATGACTTCGTTTCTGTGGAATTTATTCCCGCAATAGAATGGGAAGCCTATAAGACAGCCGGTGAAGAAAGGAATTATTACTACACCTCGTTCTACAATGACGGAGATGTATTAAGGGTGACCCATGAAGATGGTACAACTTCTGATTTCAGGTACACTTATCATCCGAATGGTATCATGGCAAAGAACTTTGTGGATGAAAACGGTACAGTCATCACAATGATGGGCCTTGGCGTTTCCTCTGCCATAGGGGAGGATGAAAACAGCTGGATGTTTGAGGTTTCGGGTCAGAGGATAACAGGCGAATACATAATCAAAGAAGACTATGTGAAGTCAGTTTCCGTAGATGTCAAGCATCCGATATACACGGGTGACTTCGACTGCGAAAGTTTCGTTTCCAATGACGGTACAGAGTATGTTAAGTGCTGGTGGGGTGGAAGGCGAGGCGATATCAACGATATGCAGCCTTACGCCATCTTCAGACAGGGAGATACCATAACGGTAACCGATCTTGATGATAACTCTGTCGTATACACTTTTGATCAGGAAAGATACGGATTCTTTGATAAGAACGGAAATGAACTACAGTACAACATGCTGAGGTTCGATGATAACGAAAGCTACAGTTTCAATAATCCGTATAATGATGACTGTTACTGGTCAAGCGACAAAGAAAACGAGATTTACGTATATTACCTTGGCCATAAGGCAGAAGAACCGATAAAGGTGACCCTAGGCGAAGCTCCCGAACCTGAGATAACAGATATTTCCGATCCTGAAACCAAGGTGGAGATAGAAGCTGAAGAGGCAGTCTACTCAGGATCGGAACTGGAGCCCGCACTGACTGTTACAGTTGACGGCGTGACGCTCACAGAAGGCACGGATTACACCGCTGTTTACGAGAATAACGTAAACGCAGGCACCGGTAAGGTGACCATTACGGGAACGGGAAACTACAAAGGTTCAAAGACTGCAGATTTCACCATCAAACCCAAGGAAGTGACTCCTGAGATCATCCTCACACCTTCCAAGGCTACATACAACGGACAGGTACAGAAACCGACTGCAGTTGTGAAGGCTGACGGAAACGTGGTTGAAGCTGAGGTGGAGATGACCGGTGAATTCAAGGATATCGGAGCATATGATGTTAAGGCTACCGTAAGCGGCAATTACACCGGAACCAGCACGGTACAGTTCATGATCATGCCTGCCGACATCGGAAAAGGCAAGATGACAGGACTTCCAACAGCGTCCGTATACTATGACGGGGAGGCCAAGACATATGACGTTAAGGTCGAATTCAACGGTGAGGTACTAACAGAGGACAAGGATTACTACTTAGAATATGAGGGCAATACCCAGCCTGGAACGGCCAGAGTCACTGCTATCGGAAAGGGCAACTTCATCGGATCTCTTTCAGGAACCTTCAAGATCGTATACAAGGAAGGCTGGTTCAAGGAAGACGGCGACTGGTATTACTACGAGAAGAGTGAGAAGGTCACCAACAAGTGGATGAAGGATTCCAAGGGGTGGTGCTGGCTTGGCTCGGACGGTAAGATGCTTACAAACGGCTGGGCAAAGGATTCCAAGGGATACTGCTGGATAGGACCTGAAGGCTACATGCTGGAAAAGACACAGTGGATCAAGGACGGCGACACCTGGTATTACATCAACAGCGGATACAGAGCTGTGAACCAGTGGCAGAAGGACGGCAAAGGCTGGATGTTCCTGGGAGATGACGGACTTGCCGTAAAGAATACCTGGAAGAAGGATTCAAAAGGCTGGTGCTATCTGGGCGATGACGGTTATATGGTGACCAACGACTGGGCTAAGGATTCCAAGGGATACTGCTGGATAGGATCCGACGGATATATGCCTGTGACGACTCAGTGGATCCAGAAGGACGGCAAGTGGTATCACATCACAAACGGCTACAGAGATGAGAATAAGTGGATGAAGGATTCCAAGGGCTGGTGCTGGCTCCAGGCAGACGGATCCATGCTTGTAAGCGGCTGGGCTAAGGACAGCAAGGGATATTGCTGGATCGGATCCGACGGATACATGCCCACGACCACTCAGTGGATCAAGTATGAAGGTCAGTGGTATCACATCACAAACGGCTACAGAGATGAGAGCAAGTGGATGAAGGATTCCAAGGGCTGGTGCTGGCTCCAGGCAGACGGATCCATGCTCGTAAGCGGCTGGGCTAAAGACAGTATCGGCTGGTGCTGGATCGGAGAAGCCGGATACATGATCGAAAAAGACATGTGGATCGGCGAAGAAGGTGCTATAGGAAGCAGCTATATCATCAAGGGCTATAGAGTAGACAACAAGACCATCACGATCGAAGGAGTGAAATACACCTTCGATAAAGACGGAAAGCTTGTTGGGTAAGCGATTTAAAGATGAGAGGGACCGGCTCAGCCGGTCCCTCTTAATATTTAAAACCGAAAGCTGCGCTTTATCCATTGACAACAATAAAGAGTGTCGGTTAAAATATAGATATGTAAGATATATCAAGATAAAAACTGAACAGTTATTGCTATTGAAGGTTTCGTGTTAATGACAGGATGGTGATGCGGCTTAAAACTCAGGGACTCAAGTGGGACCGGTTTTGAGGTGCGGATAAATCTGTCGTTGACACGTTTTTTGTTACTCTGAAAGGAAGGAGGCTAAGATGAAGAGAAAACTATTGATCATGATCATCGCCGTAGCCATGCTCATCACCTTCATGCCGGTCACGGCTTACGCGCAGTCGGGCTGGTATACGGACGGAGATTTTTACTGGTATTATGACCCTGTTACAGGTGATGCGTGGACGGGCTGGCATAAGATAGGAGGCTACTGGTATTACTTTGCCAAAGACGATGACCCGAACGGTTACAGTACAGGGCAGATGTACGATGAAGGCCCGATGACGATAAACGGGAAAACGTACTATTTCGGATGGTATGACGGCCCTGCTGCCAAGTGGGGAAAAATGCAGTACGGATGGATCAAAGATACCGAATATTACGTGGACGGCCTTTGGTATTATGCGGATCCCGCCAAGGACGGGCAGCTTGCAGAGGGCTGGAAGAAGATAAACAATAAGTGGTATTACTTCGCTAAAGAAGGCGACGAGAACTACCCCTGGCACGCAATGTATTTCGACGGGCCGCAATACGTAAACGGCTACTATTACTATTTCGGAAAAGACGGTGACATGAAGACCGGCTGGGTCAAGGAATCCGGTGTCAATTCGTATGATGACGGGACGAAGCAAAACTGGGAAGACTGGTACTATGCAGATCCCAACAACGACAGCAGGCTTGCCACGGGCTGGGAAAAAATAAGCGGCAAGTGGTACTGGTTCTACAGTGACGGCGAGATGCTTGACAACGATACCCGAGAGGTCAACGGCAAACTCTACGCCTTCAACAGAGATGGTTCCCTTCATGAGACTGCAGGCTGGGTCGACCTCTATGAGGAATACATAGGAACAGACGGAAAGAAATTCAAGGAATCCTATTGGGTGTATACGGATGCCAACGGCGTAGCTAAGACCGGATGGCAGAAGATATCCGGAAGCTGGTATTACTTCAGTGAATGGGGATATATGTACCACGATACGTGGGCAGAGGACAGCATGGGCACCATGTGGCTGGACTCCAACGGCAGGATAACCAAGTCAAAGTGGATAAAGGATGACGCCGGAGAATGGTACTACCTGAAAGCTAACGGCTATCTGGCCGTAAACGAGTGGGTAAAGGACAGCGCAGGCTGGCTCTATGTGGACGGAAACGGTATGATACTGAAGGAAGCCTGGGCTAACGACAGCCTCGGAACTCTGTGGATGGATTCCAACGGCAGGATAACCAAGAGCCAGTGGCTGTATCTTGATGACGGAACGTATTACGTGGATGCAAACGGATACATGGTGACAGGCTCTCAGTTCATCGACGGAGCATGGTGGACTTTCTTCGATGACGGCAAACTGAATGCTAAAGGCTGATAAACTATAACCCTGTAAAACAAAAAAACCAAAAATTATGGCCGGGAGCTCCACTTCCGGCCTTGTTTTTTGGAAAAATCCGAATAAAAGGACTGCGTGGTTCAATAAATCGTTGTTTTCAGCAGAAGTATGTGGTATAATTCACATGTTATATTGCTCATATTATGAGCTAATTCGTTTAGTTTTGGGGGATCAATTTTATGCTTAGATTCGAGCATTCAATAAAGAGATCATTGATAATGCTTCTGGCGATACTCATTTCAGTATCCATGCTGACTGTGTACACAGGTTCTTTTGCATATGCTGAAGAGGGAAGCGGCCAGACGGTTGAAGAACCCACCGATCCTACGGATCCGACAGATCCTGTGGAACCTGTGGATCCGGAAGACCCGCCCGAGCCGGAACTTATCAGCATAGAGACCGCGGAAGTGGTTCTTTCAAGCAACTATTTCATCTATACGGGGAGCGCGATCACTCCCGATGTCAAGGTGACTCTTGACGGTAAGGAACTGGAGCCCGGTACTGACTATACGGTCAGCTTTTCCGATAACATCGGGCCCGGAAAGGCAACTGTCACGATCACCGGAACAGGTGAATATACCGGAGAAGCTACTGCGCAGTTCTCCATCATAAAGTCGGGCTGGTATCAGAAGGACGGCAGCTGGTATTACATAAACAGCAACGGCGAGTTCATGAAAAACAGCTGGGTGAAAGACAGTAAAGGCTGGTGCTGGCTTGGTGCTGACGGCAAGATGAAGACCAGCAGCTGGATAAGCGATAAAGGATACTGGTACTATCTTGACGGAGACGGCCACATGGCAGCAAACAAGTGGCAGAAAGACAGCTCAGGCTGGTGCTGGGTAGGTTCCGACGGCAAGCTGAAGACCGACTACTGGCTCAAGTCAAGCGGATACTGGTATTATCTTGACAAGAGCGGACATATGGTCAGGAACAAGTGGGAAAAGGACAGCGTAGACTGGTGCTGGCTTGGTTCTGACGGAAGAATGGTATACAACAGCTGGCATTATTCCAACGGATACTGGTACTATCTGAACGGCAGCGGCCACATGGCCAGAAACACCTGGGAGAAAGACTCCAAGGGATGGTGCTGGCTCGGTTCTGACGGAAGAATGGTCAAGTACCAGTGGGTAAAGAGCAGCGGCGGCTGGTATTTCATAAAGGGCGACGGCCACATGGCGTCCAACGAATGGATCAAGCACGGCGGCAACTGGTACTGGCTGTATTCCAATGGCAGGATGGTACACGGCGGATGGGCGAAGATCAAGAACTGCTGGTATTACTTCGACTCAAGCGGAATTCTCTTTACCGATCCTTATGTGTTCGTAAGCGTTTCTGAACAGACGCTGTACTACTGCAGCGGAGGAGAGCTGGTATTCAGCACTCCCGTTGTAACGGGCACCAGGGGAAGACACGACACTCCTACAGGCTCGTTCTATCTGAGGGCAAAAGCCACCGGCATACATCTCAAGGGATTAGAGGATGACGGTGTCACAGAATATGATTCCTACGTCCAGTACTGGATGCCTTTCTTAGGCGGTGAGTGGGGACTTCACGACGCTGACTGGAGATGGTCATTCGGTGGAGACATCTATACATGGAATGGTTCGCACGGATGCGTGAACATGCCTCCGGCGGCTGCTAAACGACTTTTCGGCAGCATCTCGGTGGGCACGCTTATAAGGATACAATAAAATACTCATTGCAATACTTCAGGGAAACTGTTTATCGTTTCCCTGAATTCTTGCGTTTTTGGTACTTAATATATTAAGGCGTCCAGGGGCCGCAGGAAACAGTTTCCGTAAGATGCCTGCACCGCTAAAATGATTGTATTAAGGTACTGAATGTGATATAATAAACTGATAATTTATTATCTGCTGAAGCATATAGAAAATAATGAAAACTCGGCATATTTTGCCCGGAGGGTCCATAATGGAACAGACAAATTCAAGAAGAATAAATGATGAACTGATAATCGACCTTAAGGAACTGTTTTGGAGGTTATTGGGACAGTGGAAAGCGATCGTCGTATTTGCTCTTATTTTTGCTTTACTGGTCTCAGGACTCATGTATATGAGAGCATCAGCTGCCGAGAACGTTCAGAGCGAGACGGTCACTGAGGAAGATATAATGGCAGGGCTTACTCCTGAAGATCAGGACGCTGTGGCAGGCCTTCTGAAAGAAAAGGAAGCGCTCGAAAAGATGCGCAGGTATGCCGGGGAATCACCCTACATGAAACTGGATCCGTATAACGTGGAGTGCGTGACTGCAACGTGGATGATCAGCTCCGACAAGGAGATCAACAAACAGATAATCGCGTCGTTCACCAACGGATTCACATCGAATGAGGTGGCAGAGGCGCTGAATGAAGCCTGGGGAAGCGCCTTCGAAACGGACGACGTCAGGGAACTGATAAGCGCTGAAGGTGAGATACCTCTGGAATCTGAAGCTGAACTGATGGGCAATATCCTTAAAGTCAGGGTTTTCGTCCCTGAAGGATATGACGCTGCACAGGCGGAGAAGGTGCTGACCGACAGCATGGAAACGATCAGCAGCCGCATCTACTCCGGCGTGGGAGCGCACACTGCCGATCTGGTAAGCTCCGACGTACAGGTGATCTCGGATCAGGAACTGTCCGACAATCAGTACAATACCTTCAACAGGACATACAATCTGAGCTATCAGATAAACTACATCAAGAACAGCGTTTTCAACAAGACCCAGAAGGCAGCTTATGAGCAGATCGTTGCCCTGGAAGAAGAAGAGGCTGAAGAAGAGGGCGGCAGCGAGCCGGTGAAGGTAAGATTCATCAACAAGAAGCTTCTGGTCGCAGGATTCATTTTAGGATGCATGGCGTACGCCTTTGCTTACCTGCTCTACTTCGTCCTTTCATCGAAACTCAAGAGCACGAGAGTTCCTGAAGAGGTCTTCGGTATCAGAACTCTCAGCGACTGGTACTCCACAGAGGGAAAAGGATTTATCGATACATTCTTCAGAGATAAATTCGTCCTTAAGAAGCACATGAAGGGACATACCGATATGTCCAAAGAAGCCGAAAGGGCAAGTGAATCCATCGCAAGCGCCGTAAAGGACAAGGAAGATCAGAAGATCGTTCTGGTACTGAACAGCAGAGCTTCCGCCAAGGCAAAGGAATTCACGGAGACCCTTAAGAGCAATCTCAGCAGTCTCGGCCTTTCAGCTGACACGGTTGAGATCAACAATAAGGAAGGGCTGTCGCTCGGAGAAAGCGTACTTTCATCATACGGCGCAGCAGCCATGGTCATCGATAAGATCAATTCAAATTTATGGGATGTAAGAGAAGTATCTGACAAGTGTCATTATTGCAGGATCCCGCTTGTCGGGGCCTCATATGTTGAGTAGTCAACAGTTTTGAAACAGTCCGGAAACGATAGGAGAAAGTGAACATAATGAATAATTTGATCAACGATAGCAGATTCTCAGGGTTAAGACCTTTTGACAAAAAGATATGGCTCAGCAGTCCCACCATGCACGGCGATGAAAAGAAGTGGGTGGACGACGCCATCCTGACAAACTGGGTAAGCACCGTCGGAGAAAACATAAATGAGATCGAGAAGCAGATCGCAGATTACATCGGATGTAAATATGCAGTCGCTCTTTCCTCAGGTACTGCTGCTCTTCACATGAGCGTAAAACTTGCGGGAGAACACCTTTACGGACAGGCGCGTCCGGATCACGGCGTTCTGGAAGGAAGAAGAGTGTTCTGCTCAGACATGACCTTTGACGCATCCATCAATCCCGTGGCATATGAGGACGGTGAAGCCGTGTTCATCGATACGGAATACGACACCTGGAACATGAGCCCGAAAGCTCTTGAAAAGGCTTTTGAACTGTATGATGACGTAAAGCTTGTCATAGTCGCACATCTTTACGGCACTCCCGCCAAGATGAACGAGATCAAGGAGATCTGCGACAGACACGGCGCTCTCATAGTCGAAGACGCGGCGGAGAGCCTCGGAGCTAAATACAGGCTTAACGGCGAGTGGGTCGAGACCGGAACATTAGGCGATTTCAACGCCATCAGCTTTAACGGCAATAAGATAATCACTGGTTCTGCAGGAGGCATGTTCCTTACCGATTCCAAGGAACTTGCCGACAAGGTGCGCAAGTGGTCCACCCAGAGCAGAGAGGCAGCTCCGTGGTATCAGCATGAGGAGATCGGATACAACTACCGCATGAGCAACGTTATCGCCGGAGTCATCCGCGGTCAGATCCCGTATCTCGATGAGCACATAGCACAGAAGAAGGCCATATATGAGAGATATAAGGAAGGCCTGAAGGATCTCCCCGTAAAGATGAATCCCATAGATGAGGAAAACACCGTTCCCAACTACTGGCTGTCATGCATGATCATCGACGAGGAAGCCATGGCGGAGAACGTCAGAGGAGACAAGGAATATCTGTATAAGTCCGAAAGCGGCAAGAGCAGCCCGGACGAGATACTGGATGCCATAGCAACTTTCAATGCAGAGGGAAGGCCTATCTGGAAGCCTATGCATATGCAGCCGATCTACAGAGGAAATGCCTTTGTGACCGAAGAAGGAAACGGCAGAGGAAAGACCAACGCTTACATAGAAGGTTCCGGTATCGACGCAGGTGCGGACATATTCAGAAGAGGTCTGTGTCTTCCTTCAGATTACAAGATGACTCCTGAGCAGCAGGACATCATCATCGACATCATACACAGATGTTTTAAATAACTATTTTAAGGAGCAGATATAATGCGGGGCAAAAGACTTCGTCAGACTTTAAAACTTTATACTATCCTGACAAGCACGGGAAGAACAAAGTATTTAAAAGACAATAATATCTTCGGAGCGATCGGTGAAAACTGCAACGTTATGAACAGGACGGTTCCGCTGTACGCTAAACTGATCAAACTCGGAAACAACGTCAGACTGGCTTCCAAGGTAACATTCGTAACTCACGACGTATCTCACGTGATGCTTAATGCAAATCCTACACTTGAAGGCGAAAAGTTCGGCGAGAAGATCGGATGCATAGAGATAAAGGACAACGTCTTCGTGGGAGCGGGGACCTCCATCCTTTACGGAGTGCAGATAGGTTCCAACGTCATCATAGGTGCGGGAAGCCTTGTGAACAAGGACATTCCGTCCAACTCCGTGGTAGCCGGAGTGCCTGCAAAGGTTATCGGAACTTTTGACGATTATATTGCGAGAAGAAGAAACGAGGGATCATATCCCAGTGAACTGGCTCCTCATGATGAAACCATCAGCGATGAGGCAGCGGAATGGTGCTGGAATGAGTTCTATCAGGCTCATCCGGAAGATAAATAATAGTTTTAAGTGGTTAATATGATTTATTCGACTTATATAAAGCGATTACTGGATTTTCTGATTTCTTTGGCTGCGCTGGTTCCGCTCAGCCCGGTACTGGTGATACTGACTGTTACAGGAGCCGTGAAGATGAAGGGCAATCCATTTTTCACACAGGAACGTCCGGGACTCAATGAGAAGATCTTCAAACTCATCAAATTCCGTACGATGACCAATGAAAAAGATGAAAACGGGGAATTCCTTCCCGATGAAGTAAGGCTCATACCCTACGGACGCATGCTGAGAAAGACATCTCTGGATGAACTTCCCGAACTGCTGAACATTCTGAAAGGGGATATGTCGATAGTCGGACCCAGACCCCTTCTCGTCAGGTATCTGCCATACTACACCGAAAGGGAGAGGAAGAGACATTCCGTGCGTCCCGGCCTGACAGGATGGGCGCAGGTGAACGGCAGAAATGCGGTAGCCTGGGACGCAAGGCTTGCAATGGACGTGGAGTACGTTGAAAACATATCCTTTGCGGGCGATGTCAAAATCATCCTCATGACGATAAACAAGGTCCTCAAGCATGACGGTATAGTCGACGCGGGAAGCTTTGAGATGCTGGATCTGGATCAGGAAAGGGGCGGAAAGAATTGATTATTGAAATACTGGATAAGGATCATTACCCTCTCTGGCGTGATCAGATCAGCAGACTCATAGACGATTCTTCAAAGATCAATTTTTCTGATTACGATCTCGGAAGCGACTACGGCAAAGAAAAGGCCGCCAAGGCGGAAGAGTATATGAAGACCGGAGCTGCGACCATTTTCGCGGCTCATGAAGAAGACGTTCTCGTAGGATGGGTATGGAGCCATCCTATAGAGAGGTTCAACAAGACCAGACTCCACATAGCGGAGATCGCGATCGACGAAAGGTTCAGGGGCAAGGGCCTCGGGAGCGAACTGCTCTCCTTCGTTGAGAACTATGCCGCGGAAAATGGTTTTGAAGAGATGGACCTCATGGTTACCGCGGAAAACGACGCGGCAGTCGAATTCTATAAAAAAGATGGGTTTGAAGCGGAGAGATACCTTATGAAAAAGGTACTGTGACCGGATCAGACACCATATATCAACGGAGGAATATTTACATGTTAAATGTATTTACAATAGATCAAAGTGAAAAATGGGATTCTGCAGTAGAGTCATTCGGAAACTTTGACGTTTACTATTTAAGCGGATACGTGAAAGCTTTCATGCTGCACGGAGACGGTGAACCCCTTCTTTTCTGCTACGAAGAGGAGGGCCGCAAAGGACTCTGCGTTGTCATGAAGAGAGACGTCTCGCAGGATGAACATTTCAAGGGGATCATCCCTGAAGGCAAGTATTACGATCTCGCCACACCTTACGGCTACGGCGGATGGATATTTGAAGGCGACTGGGATGACGCCGCAGTTGACGCTTTTTCCGAGGAGTATACCAACTGGTGTAAGGACAACAGCATAGTCAGCGAGTTTGTCAGGTTCCATCCGGTGCTTGAAAACGCTGAGTATCTGAACGACAAGATCTACGATGAGGTATTTCTCGGAAATACGGTAGCTATCCAGCTGGACGATGAAGAGGAAATGTGGGCCAGGTTCAGTTCCAAAAACAGGAGCCACATCAGGGTAGCGAAGAAGGAAGGCGTTGAAGTCAGGACTGATGATTCCGAAGAGGCTTTCGACATATTCAGGAGCATTTACGAGACCACCATGGATCACGATGACGCCGCATCATACTACTATTTCGACAGGGAGTTCTTTGAGAGCATAAGAAACGACCTGAAGGGCAGATACACGATCTTCACCGCATATCTTGAGGATAAGCCCATAGCGTCCGCAATCATGATATATGCAGGAAAATACATGAACTATCATCTCAGCGGCCAGCTCTTCGAGTACCGCAGATACGCGGGTACGAACGTCATTCTGTACGAAGCGGCCAGATGGGGCTGCCAGAACGGTTTTGATTGGCTGCATCTGGGAGGCGGCCTCGGAGCTAAGGAAGGATCGCTTTACGACTTCAAAAAGAGCTTTTACAAAAAAGGCGAGGACAAGAAGTTCTTCATAGGAAGAAAGATTTTCGATCAGAAAGCCTATGACGAACTGACAGGTATGCGAACAGAGGAACTTGACGAGGGATTCTTCCCCCGCTACAGAGCTTAAACAACAGGTACGGTAACATAAATGATAGACGTAAACGACAGCTACAAGGTAGCTGATAAACAGAGGGAACTCCTTTCGATGATGAAGGACTTCCATGAATTCTGTATAAAAAAGGACATCAATTATTCGATAATCGGCGGAACTCTTTTGGGAGCCATAAGGGATAAGGGATTCATCCCCTGGGATGATGACGTGGACATCCTCATGGACAGAAAAAACTTCACGAAGCTTGAAAAGGCTGCTTCAGACATGGACGGTTATTACTTAAGAGAACTCCTCTGGGTATACAAGATCGTCTCCAGGGAATACGCCGACAAGGGAGAGATCACAGAGGATACTCCGGTGCTTGACATCTTCATAGTCGACAGGGTACCCAAGGGCGGTCTCAAAAAGAGACTGAAACTTCTCAACCTGAAGATGCTTCAGGGAATGATGAAGACGAGGATAAACGCAAACAAGCATTTCTCCGCGGCAAGCAAAGCAGCTCTCATCGTGACCGGAGCTCTCGGCAAGCTTTTCTCAACAGAAAAGAAACAGGGCTTCTATGATTCCGTTTCCAAATGGGGAAATCAGAACGGCGAACAGCCCCTCATGATATGTAACGATATCTTCCAGAGCCTTCACTGCGAGTACGATCCGAAGCTCATGGACGGATACACCATGGTAAACTTCGAGGATACCGAGCTGATGGCTATAAAGAACTGGGCCAATTATCTTGAAGAACAGTACGGTGACTACATGACACCTGTGCGGAGGGAACACTGATATGGAAAGAGATCTTGCAGAAGTAAAAAAAGAACTGCTCGTTCTGGCTGAAAAGTTCAACCATTTCTGTGTGGAAAACGACATAAAGTACTCCGTACACGGCGGGACCATGCTGGGTGCCGTAAGGGAAAAGGGATTCATAGCCTGGGATGATGACATAGACGTCACTTTTCTGAGAAGTGAGTATACGAAATTTGAAGAGGCGGCAAAAAAGACTCCCATCGAAGGCACGGTGCTGAGCCTTACGGGTCTCTACCCAAGACTGATAATGAAAAGGGAAGACCGCCCGGTAGTATGGATCGATATATTCATCTATGACTACATAACGGAGAATTCGCTCCTCCGTAAATATAAAATGACGAGGCTGAAGATATTCAACCTGATGTTCAGAGATCCCGGTACGCTGGAGTTCACCAAGGAAAACAGCGGAAGCAACAAGCTGAGATACAGCATCATTTCGGCGATCGTAAGATACGGCAGCAAGGCTGACAGGCAGAAGCTTCTTAAGAAGGCATATAAGGTCATGGTTTCTTTCCCCGGAGAGAAGAAGAGCCTTTGCAGGACAAATGACACCGTGATCGGAATGCCGAAACTGGTCCCCGGAGATGCCATGGACAGGTATGAGATGATACCTTTCGAAGACATAGAACTGATGATATCTTCCGACTGGGACAAGATCCTGACTTCCAGTTACGGAAAGGATTACATGACACCGAGAAAAACCACTGTAGACCAGCAGCATAACGCATTCATCAGCAATGAGGTGAAAGAGGCTGAGCTGGAATTTAAAAAGCAGACTGCAGGCATTAAGCAGTAAAAACTTACGTTATCACGATCTGTCAGCTGTTATGTTTGTCGGAGAAGGAGTGTACTGATTTGATTAACAGTGAAGCAAATAGGCAATCACGAATCCCACTGACATTATGCATAGTTTTCTTCCTTGTAACGTTTTTTCTGAACAAGGACTTTGACATCAGATACCTTTACAACTACATGGTCGTGATGGCTTTTTTGGCATTCAGTTTTTGGTTCGACGGCATGCTGAGAATAAACAGGAACACGATGCTGTATGTTTTTCTCGCGTTGCTTTTTGTGTTCTATATGTTCCTGCCGAATGCGGCGCGGAACGCGGAAACCACCAATAATGCCATATCTATTTTGCTGTTCACCCTGTGCTGCGTGATGAGCATGCCATCCGACTGGGAAATAAAGACGTCCACGAGGATAATCATATTATGGGCGATCTTTGTTTCACTGTACGTTCTGATGGTCAAGGTAGCTCCGAACGTTTACTGGGATATGATATACCCGCACCTTTCGGCGACAGCCCGTCAGGAGGCGGTTGACCTCATGAGAAACAATTCCTACGGCGTGGCCATGGGAGGATCCGCCGTTTACGCCGAGTATATCATGGCGTTAGGAGCGTTTTTCATCGTGGGCAGGCTTTTCAGAGGCAGGAACAGCCAGATAAATACGTGCATCTACGTGGCTCTTCTGGGGCTTTTCCTCCTGGGGATGGTCGTACAGAACAGAAGAAGCGAAGTTCTGGCTGGGATCTTTTCGATCTTTGTCGTGATCGCGCTGAGGTTCTCATTCAATCACGTTACGGAGAAGTCGTTCAAGAAGTTCATGGCGGTCGTCGCTGCAGGATTCCTCGGTATCGTGTTCATGTTTACGAGAGGAATGCTCGACAGATATATCAGCACTTTCGCCGGACTGGGTTCCGGAAGTGCAAGCGCGGTCGAAGAGGTCGGAAACGGCAGAGTCGCACTTTGGAGAGAAGCCATCCGCATGTTCGGGGAATCGCCGTTTTTCGGGATCGGCTGGAGACAGTTCAGTGAGAGGAACTTCATCCCCACCATGGAAGGCATAAACGTCCATAACGACTACCTCCAGTGGATTTGCGAGACAGGGATAATAGGGTTCATTCTGATCACGGTACCCTTTGTGTATCTGTTTGCGAAATCCGTGATCTGGTGCAGGACCGTTACCAAAAGGGGAAGCACCTACAGCAGGGAAGTCAAAGAATACGCCATCATCTCCTGCGAGATACAGACGTTCTACATAGTGATGCATTTCATGGATCCCTGCTTCTATAAGCTGATGTTCTGGGCAATATATACTTTTGCGATAATACTGTATAACCTGAGCAGGGTACGTGCACAGGAAGGAAATATATGAAGGGAAGATTACGAACAAATTTCATCCTTAATCTGATATCTCAGGTGCTGAGGATCATAACTCCGTTTATCACGACGCCGTATGTGGCCAGGGTACTCGGGGTAGATAACGTAGGTATCTTCAGTTACTCGCTCTCATATCAGTCATATTTCACCCTTCTTGCCGTGCTCGGTACAGCGGCTTACGGAGCAAGAGAGATAGCGCGAAACAGAGACAACAGGCAGCTGACCACGGTGACCTTCTGGGAGATACAGATCCTCAGGGTGTTCACCACCCTCGTTTCGCTTGCCGGATGGGCAATACTGATAGAACAGCAAGGTGAGAATAAGATAGTATTCATCATCCTCACCGCATACATAATCGCAGCGCTGTTTGATATTTCATGGTTCTATACGGGCCTTGAAATGTTCGCATACATAGTTGCCAGGACAATACTCATAAGGGTCGTGGAGGTCATAGCGATATTCACGCTGGTGAAGGATTCCTCAGACCTTCCGCTGTACTGCGGGATAATGAGCGGCGGCATGCTGATAGGCAGCCTGTCGCTGTGGCTCAATCTGCATAAATATGTCGATAAGGTCAATCTCAGGGAACTCCGCCCGTTCAGTCATCTGAAGGGAACGCTGATCTTCTTCCTTCCGTCCATCGCGACCACCATATATACCGTGCTCGATAAGACGCTGATCGGCCTGATCACCGCGAGCACCTATGAAAACGGTATATATGAGCAGGCCACCAAGGTGATAGAGATCGCGAAGGCTGTGACCATAACGTCTCTCAGCACCGTGCTGAGCCCGAGGAGCACATACTGGTATAAGAACAGGGACTACGATCTCATAAAAAGCAATCTGTTCCTGTCCGTGGATATAATGCTTTGCATAGGGTTCGGATTCGTCTTCGGCATCTCGGCCGTGGCGGACCGTTTCGTACCGGTCTTTTTCGGAGCGGGATATGACGGGGTAATCTTACTCCTCAGGCTTCTGTCTCCGATAATAGTCGTAATAACCATAAGCGGCGCCCTGGGAGACCAGTACTACAATCCGGCGGGACTGAGGCTTAAGAGCTCGATATTCCTCATCATAGGAGCCTGCTGCAACCTGGTGCTCAACCTCATACTTATTCCCATGTATAAGAGCGCGGGAGCTGTAGTAGCTTCCGTATGCGCGGAGACGATAATAACCGCTCTGTATCTGATAAACTGTGACGGTTATCTCAAACTGAAGCAGATCATTACCGTCTCATATAAAAAGATCATAGCAGGGACCGGCATGCTGATAGCCATCAACCTCGCGAAGAGCATCATACCGGCGAACGTTATCGGGCTGTTCCTGCTGGTGGGAGGCGGCGCAGCCGTATACTTCCTGCTGCTGCTTATCATAAGAGACAGCGCAGTGCTCAAGGTGCTGCACGAGCTGATAGGAGGTATAAAGAAAAAACTTATCAGGAACCGGTAATAATGAAGAGTGAAGATTTTTATATAAGTGAAAAGAGACGCAGCGTATGGAATGAGGAGCTGAAGATATTCGAAGCCTTCAGAGAAATATGCGAGCGCCACGGACTTAAATATTTTGCGGACAGCGGGACCTTGCTGGGCGCCATCCGTCATTCGGGTTTCATTCCCTGGGATGACGACATAGACGTAGCCATGCTGAGGGAAGACTATGACAGGTTCATAGAGTACGCAAAGGATGAACTGCCGGAGGAGTATTTCCTTCAGATCCCGAGACCGGGGGACGACTACTTCTACGGTCACGCCAAGATAAGAAAGAACGACACCACGGCGATCAGATACATACAGTACCCTGAAAAGTACAGGCATCATCAGGGAATATTTCTGGACGTTTTCCCGCTGGACAATATCCCGGACAACAAGGTCTGGTATAAGGTACACAAGTTTTTTGCGGTAAAGTCCATGCTCTTCCTGTACTATTCCAGGTATTACTACAGACTGAACAGTCATTCGAAGGCATCAGAGATCAAGCATAAGATCGGCCGGATCCTGATCCCGGGAGACAAAGCAGCCTATCGCTTCTGCAAACTCTTTGAATGGTGGATAAAACTTCCGGACAAGAGAGAGACGAAAAAGGTGGGCTACACCTCGATGTACTACTATCTCGATAACAAATGGAGTTACGAAAGAAATTGGTTTGAAAACTCCAAGGAAGTGAGATTTGAGGATACGACCATCGCGGTACCCGGGGACTATGACAAGGTCCTCACCGGCCTGTACGGGGATTACGCCAAGCCCGTAAAGGTACCGAGCCAGCACGGCGACGTATTGTTCGATCTTGAACATGACTACAAAGAATACTATGACGGGACCCGCACCTTTGATTATGAGGACTGCGAACTGTGACCGTCATTGACATATGAACTATTTACAGGAGAAACGATGAAGAATATTGCAGTGATATTTGCCGGAGGCATAGGAAAGAGAATGAAGTCCGGCGATATCCCGAAACAATTTCTGGAAGTGGACGGGAAACCGATACTGGTATATACGCTGGAACTCTTTCAGTATCACGAGGAGATAGACGGGATCATCCTGGTCTGTGTAGCGGACTGGATAGATCACGCAAAGAAGCTCATAAGCGATTACGGTCTCACCAAGGTGGATGAAGTGATCCCCGGAGGGGTGACGGGCCATGAGTCCAGGCTCCTCGGACTTCGCTGTGCGGGAAAACGCTACGGGGAAGCGGTGGTGCTGATCCATGACGGAGTACGTCCCCTGATAGACAAGGAGACGATATCCGATGCGATAAGATGCACCAATGAGCTGGGTTCAGCCGTTGTCTGCTCGCCTGCCATAGAGACGATCTACTATGAGGACGGGGAGAACATGTCCATCATCCCCAGGGAGCGCTGCTCACTGATGAGGGCACCCCAGAGTTTCCGCTTAAGCGAGATACTCGGTCTCTACGAGAGATCAGTAAGCGAGGGTTATGACGACGTCATCGATTCGGTAACGCTTATGCAGATGTACGGAAAGAGCGTGCCCAAGATAATGGGACCCGCTGAGAATATCAAGATCACCACACCTCTTGACTTCTACATGTTCGAAGGGATCATGAAGAGCAGAAAAGAGAAGGGTGAAGAGAAGGAAAAATAAATGGTTTTGAATGAAGATATCAGGCGCATAACAGAAGATCCAAACATCGACTGGAAAAAGCTTGAAAACGCGAATGTCTTTGTTACAGGGGCGACGGGACTCATAGGTTCACTGGCCATCAGAGTACTCCTTTCCCTGGACTTTCCTGTTAACGTTTATGCGCTTGTAAGAGATAAGAAAAAGGCTGAAGACATCTTCGGAGACAGGGTGAACTACGTCGTGGGAGACGTGAGGGAACCCATAGACTGCGGTGAAAAGATGGATTTCGTGATCCACTGCGCGTCAAACACCAAGTCGAAGATGATGATCGAGGCTCCGGTGGACACTCTGGAGATCTCCCTTGCAGGAACCATGAACGTGCTGCGTATGGCAGCTGATTCCGGGGCTAAGAGCGTGGTATACGTTTCATCCATGGAGGCTTACGGCGTCACGGACGAATCACAGAATCCCTTTACAGAGGACAAACTGGGCTTCGTCGACCTGACATCCGCCAGATCCTCCTATCCGGAGGGAAAGAGAGCGTCTGAATGCCTTTGCTCAGCCTTCTTCCATCAGTACGGACTCCCCGTGAAGACTGCCAGACTGGCTCTCACTATGGGGCCGGGGATACCCGTTACGGACAACAGGGTATCGATGCAGTTCGCCAAAAGCGCCATCAAGGGAGAGGATATAGTGCTTCATACGAAGGGCGAATCGGTATCCAACTTCTGTTACACATCCGACTGCGTCAGAGGTATCTTCACCATCCTGCTCAAGGGAAAGGACGGGGAGATATACAACGTATGCAATGACAAAGAGACGAGAAAGATCAGGGAGATCGCAGAACTCGTTGCGGAGAAGAATGCGGGCGGTGCCATAAAGGTAGTATTCGACATACCCGAGGGCAACGCTTTCGGATATGCGCCGGACGTGACTCTGAGGCTTTCATCTGAAAAGCTCAGGGGACTGGGCTGGAAGCCTGAAGTAGCAATGGAAGAGGCGTACGGACGCCTCATCAAGTACATCAAGGGTGAATGACCCTTTGGTAAATATGAGAAGAGACCTGTTTGATACATTAGTTTTTCTTCATGAAAACGATAATATAAAGGATCTGAGCGAGATCGCAGAGGCTGTGGGAATGGCTGATGATCAGGTTTCGGATGCGATCCGCGAGCTCGAAAGAGAAGGCTGGGAAAAGGATCTCAAAGTTACGGAAAAGGGTTACGGTGCTCTCGAACCCTACCGTGCGAAACGCGCCATCTTCACCGCGGCCGGTTTCGGAGTGAGACTCCTTCCCATAACCATCAATACGCCTAAGCCGCTTGTAAGGGTAAACGGAGAGAGGATAATAGACGGACTCATAGACTCGGTGCTTGCCGCGGGGATCGATGAGATCTACGTGGTGCGCGGATATCTTGGTGAGCAGTTCGATCAGCTCCTCTACAAGTATCCGATGATAAAGTTCATTGAGAATCCGCTTTATTCGGAAGCCAACAACATCTCATCGGCCCTGTTCGCAAAGGATCTGTTTTCAAACGCCTATGTTTTTGAGGCTGACCTTCTTCTGAAGAAGCCGGAACTCATAAAGAAATATCAGTACTGCTCGAACTTCCTGGGCTACTACAGGGAAAAGTCGGACGACTGGTGCTTCACGCTGAAGGACGGTTACATAGCCACCCACGGCATAGGCGGTACCGACTGCTACCAGGAGTACGGCATATCATACTGGGATGAGGAGTCAGGAAAGAAACTGGCTGATGACATAGAAAAAACTTTCGGAATGCCCGGAGGAAAGGATCTGTTCTGGACACAGATACCGCTTTCGGTCTGCCACGACAACTACAAGGTTGAAGTAAGGCCGTGCAGCGAAGGGGATATCGTGGAGATAGATACCTTCCGGGAACTGGTTGAAATAGATAATGCGTATAGAGTTTAAGCAAAAAATCGGAGGAAAGTAAAATGAAAAGAAAAATGAGTGTTCTCCTTGTACTGGTACTGGCATTTGTGCTTACCATGACCGCCTGCGGTTCCGGCGGATCATCAGACGGCGGCGGAAGCGAAGCCCCGGCAGATGACAGCAACAGGGTAGTAATATATTCCGGAGCTGAGGAATACAGAAACGAGTATTTCCTTCAGAGGATAAACGAGGAGTTCCCCGACTACGACGTTACCATAGAATACATGCCTACCGGCAACCTTGCGGCCAAGCTGGCAGCAGAGGGTACGGAAACGGACATGGATATCTTCTACGACCTCGACTTCAGCTATGCCGGACTGGTAGAGGAGTACCTGGCTGACGTTTCTGAGTTCGATCAGTCGATCTACGTGGACGACTGCAAGGTGGAGAGCGGACGCTATCTGGCAGCTACCAGAAACGGCGGAGCCATCATTGTGAACCCTGCAGTTCTCAAGGAAAAAGGCCTTGAAGAACCCACAAGCTATCAGGATCTTCTCAAGCCTGAATTCAAGAATCTCATCTCAATGCCCAACCCCAAGTCCTCAGGAACAGGCTACATGTTCGTGAAGAGCCTTGTGAACGCATGGGGAGAGGATGAGGCCTTCGAATACTTCGACGGACTTGCAGAGAACGTTCTTCAGTTCACAGAGTCCGGTTCAGGTCCCGTCAACGCTCTGGTACAGGGTGAGGTCGCAGTAGGTCTCGGCATGACCGCTCAGGCAGTTACAGCCATCAATGACGGAGCTGACCTTAAGATCCTGTTCTTTGAGGAAGGATCCCCTTATTCCTTATACGGATACGCTATCCCCGAGGGTAAGCAGGACAGACAGGCAGTAATGGATGTTTTCAACTTCTTCTATACGACTCTGGTCAAGGAAGACAAGGAACTGTTCTATCCCGAGCAGGTATTCACCGATCAGGTAAACAACGTTGAAAATTATCCTACAGACATAAAGTATGCCGATATGACAGGCAACACCACAGAAGAGAAGACTCGTCTTTTGGACAAGTGGGAATACTAATGGAAAAGATCAGAGTAGAAAATTTATGTAAGTCCTTCGGCCAGATGGAGGTCCTGAAGGATCTGTCCTTCTCCGTTATGGAAGGGGAGTTCCTCTCGATACTGGGACCTTCAGGCTGCGGCAAGACCACTATCCTAAGGATACTGATAGGCCTTGAATCCGCGGACGGCGGAAAGATAATAAAGGACGGAAAAGATATAACAAACATCCCGTCTTCCCAGAGGCATATGGGTATCGTCTTCCAGAACTACGCTCTGTTTGAAAACATGACGGTGCTGAAGAACGTTACCTACGCACTTCTGAACAGCGCGTCCTCCAAAGGTCAGTATACCAAAGAGGAGGCTCTTAAGAAGGCAAGGGAGATGCTTGATCTGGTAGGTCTTTCCGAACATCTGGACAAGAAGCCGAGGCAGCTTTCCGGCGGTCAGCAGCAGAGGGTCGCGATCGCAAGGACCCTGGCTCTCAATCCGGACGTGATCCTGTTCGATGAGCCCATGTCTGCTCTCGACGTGGATACCAGGCTCGGACTGCGTTCCGAACTGAAGGACATCCAGAAGAAGTTCGGGACCACCATGATATACATCACCCACGATCAGGAGGAGGCTTTTGCCATGTCCGACAGGATAATGGTAATGGAAGCCGGCAGGATCCACCAGCTGGATACGCCCAAAAACCTGATCGATGAACCCGCAGACGAGTACGTCAAGACCTTTGTTATCAAGAACATAAACACAAAGATAAACAGCCTGATCCAGTTCGCCAGATCATCTGAGAACGACTGAAAACAGGCAAGATTCGTGAAATGACCGAAAGAACCATCGCCGCTAAAAAATGGACACCGTCGACTGCCCTTAAGATCCTGCTTCTGGCGTTCTGGGCTGTAGCCATAGTGCTGCCTCTCATCAGGATGCTCTCGACCATGGCTTCCGTGGACGTGCTGGCTGTGATGTCACAGAAGAAGTTCGCAAGAGCTCTTACACAGTCGCTGACAGTAAGCTTCACGGCTACCGTGATATCGGTATGCCTTGCAGGGCTTCTTTCATGGGCAGTGGCCAGGACGAATGTCAGAAGGAAGACCGTGCTGAACACGCTTCTCACGATCCCCATGCTGATCCCGTCCATATCCCACGGCATGGGTCTCATAATCATACTGGGAGCCAACGGCTGGCTCTCCAGGATCATCGGTCTCGAGGCCGGCATTTACGGATTCTGGGGAATAGTGATAGGTTCCGTCATGTATTCCTTCCCGGTGGCGTATCTCATGCTGTATGACGTCTTAAGATACGAGGACGGAACGCCCTATGAGGCTGCGGAAGTAATGGGACTCACCGCGAGGGACAAGTTCTTTGCGATCACGCTTCCTTATCTCAGGAAGCCGCTGATCTCGGTCATCTTTGCCACGTTCACCCTGATCATCACGGACTACGGCGTTCCTCTCATGGTGGGAGGAAAGTACATGACGCTTCCCGTAATGATGTATCAGGACGTGATCGGCATGCTGGATTTCGGAAAGGGTTCCGTCATCGGCATGATCCTGCTGGCGCCGGCTCTCATAGCCTGCATACTGGATATGGCAAACCGCGATAAGGGAAATTCCTTCTTCGTGGGAAGGCCTCTTACCATAAAGAAGAATCCGGGAAGAGATATGGCAGCAAGGCTGATCTGCATCACTGTTATACTCGTCATAGTGGTCCTCATTGGATCCTTTGCGGTCCTTGGTTTCGTGAACAAATATCCCATAGACATGACCGTCTCGCTTAAGAACGTTAATCAGGCGGTGGATATGGGAGCTCTGAGATATCTCAGGAACTCGCTGATCATAGCGGTAGTGGTATCCTTTGCGGGAACCGCCATGGCGGTGATAAACGCGTATATGACCGCGAGAAACAGGACTAAGCTGAGCTACGCGCTCCACCTCATGTCCATAACATCCCTGGCCATACCGGGACTGGTTCTGGGTCTCTCGTACGTGATGTTCTTCAAATCGACCTTCATCTATGGGACCTTCGCCATAATCTTTCTGGTGAACTCCATGCACTTCTTCTCATCGCCGTATCTCATGGCGTACAACACCTTCGGCAAGATCAATGAGAACCTGGAGGACGTGGGAGCCACCATGGGAATAAGCAGGCTGAGGATCATAAAGGACGTGCTGATACCTCAGTCCTGGGGAACGATACTGGAAATGATGAGCTATTTCTTCGTGAACTGCATGATGACCATCTCCGCAGTGTCATTCCTCGCCAACGTGAACAACAAACCGCTGGCTCTGATGATCACGCAGTTCGAAGGCCAGATGCAGCTGGAATGCGCAGCCTTCGTATCGCTTCTGATACTGTTGGTAAATGTACTGATGAAATATGCAGTATTCAATATAAAGAGAATATCAAATAAATAAAAGGAGTAATTATCAATGAAAACTGTTTATACATGTTTTTGTACAGATGTGATCCATGACGGACACCTGAACATCATTGAACATGCGAAAAAGTACGGAAGAGTGGTAGTGGGATGCTTAAGCGACAGAGAAATGGTACGCTGCACCAAGTTCCCCACAACTTCTGAAGAAGAAAGAATGGAACTCTACAGATCCATCGAGGGAGTAGATGAAGTCATCCTCCAGGACGACATGCTCTACGACGACGTTATCGAAAGAGTTCATCCCGACTACGTTGTTCACGGCGACAACTGGAAAGAGGGAGCAGAAAAATCCATCAGGGATCACGTTGAGAAACTCATCAGCGCTTATGGCGGAGAGATCATCGACGTTCCCTATACATATAATGAAAACGTAAAGAAGGTAGACCAGAGATTAAAGGAAAAGCTGGCCATGCCCGAATACAGAAGAAAACGTCTCCGTCAGCTCATCGAGATGAGACCCATCGTCAAGGTAATGGAGGCACATTCAGGACTTACAGGCCTTATCGTTGAGAAGACCGTAGTGGACGGCGGAGACGGCAAGCTGGATCAGTTCGACGGAATGTGGGTATCATCCCTTTGCGACAGTACCGATAAGGGCAAGCCGGACATCGAGCTTGTGGACATGACTTCACGTTTAAGGACCATAAACGATATCATGGAAGTCACCACAAAGCCCATCATCCTTGACGGAGATACAGGCGGACTTACCGAGCACTTCGTATATAACGTAAGGACCCTGGAGAGAATGGGCGTAAGCGCTGTGATCATCGAGGACAAGACCGGACTCAAGAAGAACAGCCTCTTCGGTACTGAAGTCGTACAGACTCAGGACAGCATCGAGAACTTCTCCGCTAAGATCGCAGCCGGAAAGAAAGCTCAGCTTTCTGACGACTTCATGATCATCGCCAGGATCGAGAGCCTCATCCTCGAGAAAGGCATGGAGGACGCTCTTACCAGAGCCTTCGCTTTCAGAGATGCAGGGGCTGACGGCATCATGATCCACAGCAGAAAGAAGGATCCCGCTGAGATCTTCGAGTTCTGCGACAAGTTCCGCGAACAGGACAAGAAGACACCCATCGTGGTAGTTCCTACTTCATACAACCAGGTGACCGAGGAGGAACTCGCTTCCCACGGCATCAATATCGTTATCTATGCAAACCAGCTGATGAGAGCTGCCTTCCCCGTAATGCAGACGACTGCAGAGGAGATCCTGAAGGCTCACAGAGCTCTGGAAGTGGATTCCAAGCTCATGCCTTTCAAGCAGATCATCAGACTGATCGACGAGATCTGATCGGGAGGTAAGGGATCTTGGAAGACAGGTATCTGATACTGTCCGATATCCACGGAAACGTAAGCGCCTTCAACGCGGTGCTGGAAGAATGCCGGGGTGAGGATTTCACGGGAATAATACTCCTGGGAGATCTCATCGATTATGGCATGCGCTCAAACGAGATCATGGGAATGATCAGAGAACTGGGCGTGACGGAGTGGAAGGACAAGATAAAAGTCAATATCTGGGGAAACCATGAAAAACTGTTCTTTGACAAGGATCTGGAACGCCTTTCCTCCGACAGGGGAAGGGTAATGGCTAAGTACACCGCGGATCACATCTCGGATGAATCTGCGGAGTACATCGGATCCTCCATGAACAGGGAAGGCCTGGAAGAGTTCAGCATAGGAGGGCTCAGGTGCCTTGCGGTGCACGGTTCTCTGGACGACAGGTACTGGAAGGCGATAGGACCCGGGGAACTCAGGGGAGATTACAGCGGATACGATCTCGTATTCAGCGGACACTCACATTACTCCCACTGCTTCGCGCATTTCTATCCCTCTGATAACGCTGAACTGAGGAACAAAAAAGCCGTGACCTTCATCAATCCGGGTTCCGTAGGACAGCCCAGAAACCAGAATCCCATGGCGCAGTATGCCGTGCTGAGTCTTCCCTCAAAGAGGGTGGAACTCAGAGCGGTGGAATACGACGTAGAATATGAACAGTCGCTGTTTCCGGACGAGATCGACGTGTTCTATAAGACAAGACTTAAGTCCGGTGTTTGATAAGGAGAAAAAGATGGCAAAACTGTACGCTATAAGCGGTGTTACGGGAATGACAGGAAACGAGCTGGTAAGACAGATACTGGCTGATAAGGAAAGCAGGGATCACATCCTTGGATTCGACAACTTCTATGCTTCATCCATAGATACTGTAAAGGACTGCATAGACGATGAGAGATTTGAATTCTTCGAGTACGACATAAACGACGACGCTCAGATGGATGCCTTTGAGAAAAAGGTGAATGAGCTTAAGCCGGATTACGACGAAGTGGTATACATCAACTGCGCGGCAGTCGTTCACACGGAGCATTTCTATGAGGTATACGAGACCTTCGACACCAACGTTCTGGGAATGAAGAAATTCATGGAACAGGCCGAAAGAGTCGGCGCTTCCACATATATCAACTGCTCCACATCCGAGGTATATTCCATGGATTCATGGAACAACGAAGGAGGAGTGAGGGAGGACGGATTCCTTACCCTCGCACACGCTGAGCACAGCCAGAGGACGAGCTATGCAGTGGGCAAGCTCCTCACTGAATTCTTCATGAAGGACGCTGTGGACAAGGGAAGGATTAGAGGATGTTCCATCAGATTCGCAAACGTCTACAGCAAGGATGAGAGGTATCCGAAGCACATCATACCTTTCATAATCAACAGCCTTAAGAAGGACGGAAAGGTCACGCTTCTGGAAAATTCCAGAAAGAACAGAAGGACCTTCCTCAATAACTACGACAGCTGCTCTGCAGTGCTGGCTCTGATACACAGCCCTGAAGCTCTGGACGGAACCGTTTACAACGTGGCTACAGACGAGGAGATAAAGATCACAGATCTGGTGAAACTCTGCGGAGAAAAGATGGGTATCGCAGATCCCGAGATCAGCTTCGAAGGATACCGCGAGTCCGACCCCGAGAGAAGGATCCTTTCCACGGAGAAGATCAGGACAAGGACGAACTGGAGACCGGAGGTTACGCTGGATCAGGGCATCGCGGAGTGCGTGGCAAACTATACATCAAAATAAAAGGAAACAACTATAAAACGATATGAAAGCAGCGATAATTACCATAGCGGGGCTCTCCAGCAGATTCAATCAGGGACTGCCGGAAGAGAGCCACAGACTTAAAGCCATATACCACGAGGGAAGTCCGAAGGACACCCTTCTTAACCATATGCTCACAAGGCTCGATGGCATGGACAGGATAGTCCTGGTGGCAGGGTATAAGGCTGACGAACTTAAGGACTACCTCGACGCCGAGCTTTCACCTGAAATGAAGGAGAAGGTAAGCGTCGTATATAACGATCACTACGAGGACTGGGCCTCCGGCTACAGCCTGTACCTTGGAGTAAAGGAAGCGCTGAAATACGGACCCGACACCGTTGTGTTCGCCGAGGGAGACCTGGACGTGGACGACGGTGAGTTCAGAAAAGTTCTGGACAGTCCCTCAAGCGTCATAACCTGCAATCACGAGATCATCAGATCCAAGAAGGCCGTCATAGGTTACGTGAGCGCGGACGACGTATACAAGTATGCCTTCAGCGCATCCCACGGACTGGTTTCCGTGGACGAACCCTTCAGCCTGCTGTTCAACTCAGGGCAGATATGGAAGTTCACGGACATGGACCTCCTCAAAGATGCAAACGATGCTTTCGAGAAGGACAAGGAAGCGGGCACGAATCTTCTGATCGTAGGCGGATATTTTGCGAAGAAGAGATACGAAGACGTGGAGCTCGTGGACTTCAGCCGCTGGGTAAACTGCAACACGAGAGATGATTACAGGGAAATACTTACTCATTGGGAGGAAAACAGATGAAATCTTTTAGAGAAAGGCTTGATATCCTGGAAAGCAGGATAAAGAACGACGACATCACGGTAATGATCATAGGTCTCGGAAGCGTAGGAACCTACCTTCTGAACTATCTTATCAGCAGGGACGATCCCGCCATCAGAGTTGTGGCCGTGGGAAGAGACTATGCCAAGATGGAAAGCAAGGCCAACATTACCAGGATAGCCGGCCTGATCAGAAAGGAGTGCAGATCTGAGATCCTCATCGAGGGCGGAGTGGATCTGAACGATCCCGAACAGATCAGGGCTGCCATCGAGAAGTATGATCCTGCCTTCATAGTAAACAGCAGCAGGGCATATGCCGGACTCAAGTACGGCAGCATCTCCTGGGCAAACGTGAGAGCTTACGGCATCTGGACACCGCTCTCCATAAGATTCACAAAGAACATCATGCAGGCGGCTGACGAGGCTGAAACCGGAGCTGTTATCATCAACACATCGTACTCCGATGCAGTCATTCCCTGGCTCAGATCTGCAGGAAAGGCTTATCCTGATTTCGGTTCCGGAAACATCAACCATCTCATCCCCAGAATGAAATACGCTGCGGCTGAGATCCTGGGAGTAAAGGATTTCTGGAACGTGGATATCATGCTGGCATGCTCGCACTTCCACGACGTGGTGATCTCCAAGGAGGGACACGCTGAGGGTCAGGTGCTTCCTCTCAAGGTCTTCTATAACGGAAAGGAAGCCGACATAAAGCAGGAAGACATCCTTTCAAGGTGCAGCATCCCGATGCCTACGGACGCTACCAGAAACATGATGAACGCATCCAGCAACTATCAGATAATCGACGCTTTCATCAGGACGGTAAGGACAGGAGAAGATCAGAAAGTCTTCTCACCCGGAGTGCTGGGAGAGATCGGAGGATATCCTGTAAGGATCGGATATGAGGACGGAAAACTCGGAGTAAGCTTTGATGAATCCGTATTTACCATGGAAGAAATGAGAGCTGCAAACAGGGAGTCAATCTACAAGGACGGAGTTGAGAACGTTACAGACGGCTGCCTGATCTACACCGACGAACTGATCGAAAAGGCCGAGAAGGCCTTCGGAGTAACGCTTCCGAAGAAGGTCAGCTTCGATGAGATAGAAGAAACAGCTCAGTTCATCATAGATAAGATAATCGTGCCCCAGACTTCAAAATAACCGGGGCTTGGGATAAAGTATTTGGAGGAAAAAATTGAAAGTAGAAAAATTCGTTGAGATCGTCGGATCAGACTTTTTTGCCGGCGTACCTGACAGCCAGCTGAAGGCTTTATGCAACTACCTGATCAACACCTACGGGGTTGACGGCGAGCATCATATCATAGCCGCAAACGAAGGGAACTGCACTGCTTTAGCTGCAGGATATCATCTCGCCACAGGCAAGGTCCCCGTGGTATACATGCAGAATTCAGGAGAAGGAAACATCATCAATCCTGTTGCTTCCCTGATGAACGAGAAGGTTTACGGAATTCCCTGCGTATTCGTAGTGGGATGGAGAGGTGAGCCGGGAATCCACGACGAACCTCAGCACATCTTCCAGGGTGAGGTCACACTGAAACTGCTGGAAGACATGGATATCCCTTACTTCGTAATAAGCAAGGAAACTACTGATGAGGAAGTCGAGGCAGTCATGGCTGATTACAGAAAGCTGCTTTCCGAAGGGAAGCAGGTGGCTTTCGTAGTCAGAAAGGAAGCTCTTAAGTATGAAAACGCTCCCAAGTATGCCAACGACAATGACATGCTCAGGGAGGAGATCATAAGCCACATCATAGATGTGACTGGCGAGGATCCCATCATTTCCACCACAGGAAAGACTTCAAGAGAACTTTTCGAACTGAGAGAAGCTAAGGGACAGACACACGGATATGATTTCCTTACCGTGGGATCCATGGGACACAGCTCATCCATCGCGCTTGGCGTCGCAATGCACAAGCCCGGCAAGAAGGTATGGATCATAGACGGTGACGGCGCGATGCTCATGCACATGGGCAGCATGGCTCTCATAGGATCATACGCTCCGAAGAACGTGGTACACATAGTAGTAAATAACGGATCCCACGAATCTGTCGGAGGACAGCCTACGGTAGCGGAGAAACTTGATCTGGTGAAGATCGCCGAGGGCTGCGGATATCCCAACGTCGTATCCGTTGATTCCTTCGAAAAGCTGGATGAGGTGCTGAAGGCTGCAGCAGCAAGGGATGAACTCTCATTCATCGAGATAAAGAGCGCTATCGGCGCAAGGGCAGACCTCGGAAGGCCGACGACTACCGCAAAGGAAAACAAAGAGAACTTTATGAACACACTTGCAAAATAATCGTTCGCTGACTGATTCTTATGTGTCGCGAAATCAAAATGCAAGTCGTATATATTGAAATCAAACCCCAAAATATGGTACAATATATTAATAATAATTTTTAATATATACTATTTACACTTGGGGTAAGCACATCTGTTGCATAGGAGATTACTTATGAAAAGAACTATCAGTTTCAGTCCACCGGACATATCGGGATTTGAGATCGCCGAAGTAAAAGCGGCGATGGAATCCGGCTGGATAACCACAGGACCCAGAACCAAACTTCTGGAAAAACGTCTTGCTGCGTTCATTGAAACGGGAAAAACTGATATAGACTGTACAAAAGAGGAAAATGCTTCCGCATATTCCAACAGAGTCGTGTGCCTTAATTCAGGTACGGCGGCGGAAGAGCTGAATCTTCTCATTCTGGGGATCGGACCCGGGGACGAGGTAATAGTTCCGGCCTATACTTATACTGCAAGCGCTTCTGCAGTGGTTCACTGCGGGGCTAAGGTGGTCTTTGCGGATATAAAGAAGGACGGAGATCAGTCCAGCCACCTGCCGGAAATGGATTACGATAAGCTGGAGTCCCTCGTAAACGAGAGGACCAAGGCGATCCTGGGGGTAGATGTAGGCGGACTCGTGTGCGACTATCAGCAGATATACAGGATCGCTGAAAAGAAGAAGGACATCTTCAGACCCAAGGAGAGCGACGGGACAGTGCTCGGGGACCTTTCTTCCCGCATCCAGAAATCTCTCGGAAGGATAGCTGTCATGGCGGATTCCGCCCACAGCCTGGGAGGAATCAGGATCGTAAACGGAGAAAGAAAGTACTGCGGAAGACTGGCTGACTTCACACATTTTTCTTTTCATGCGGTGAAGAACTTCACTACCGCCGAGGGAGGCGCATCAACATGGCTTCCTCTGGAAGGAATAGATGATAAAGAGATCTACGGCATGTTCCAGCTCCTTTCACTTCACGGACAGAACAAGGATGCCCTTGCGAAGACTCAGTCCGGCTCATGGGAATACGATATAATCGGGCCCTGGTACAAATGCAATATGACTGACATAACGGCAGCCATCGGATTAAGGCAGCTGGACAGATATCCCGGACTTCTCGAGAGGAGATACGAGATCATCAGGAAGTATGACAGAGCTTGCGATGAACTGGGTATCTTCCACTTCAACCATCATACTCCTGAAATGGACAGCAGCCGCCATCTCTACACCATAAGGGTGCCGGGGATAACCGAAGCTGAAAGAAACGGGATAATTGCAAAGATGGCAGAGAGAGGTGTTTCGACCAACGTGCACTTCAAGCCTCTTCCCATGATGACCGCATACAGAAATATGGGCTGGGATATCAAGGATTTCCCCAACTCATACGACTACTATCACAACCTGATCACACTTCCGCTTCATACTTTGTTATCAGATGAAGACGTTGACTTCATCTGCGAAACACTAAAGGATATTTTAAGGGGATAAGAGCGAAATATGTTAAAAAAATGGGATAAACTTCCGGAATTCATGAGGATTCCGGAAGTAAAACCATATTATGACGCATTGAATAAAAAAAGGCTTTCGCTTTTGCTGAAAAGAGCCTTTGATTTTTGTGTTGCTCTTATCATGACGGTCATCCTGGCAATACCCATGCTTTTCATAGCCATCTGGATCAAGGCGGATTCAGAAGGTCCTGTGTTTTACAGACAGGAGAGGGTGACGATCAACGGCAAACGCTTTATGATCCACAAGTTCAGAACCATGGTGGACGGGGCTGAAGACATGGGAAGCGCGGTCACCATAAACAATGACAGCAGGGTGACAGCTGCAGGGAGACGTCTCAGAGGTTTCAGACTGGATGAGCTGCCGCAGCTTTTTGACGTGCTTTCGGGAAACATGTCTTTTGTGGGGACGAGACCCGAAGTGGTGAAATACGTTGAAGAGTACAGACCGGAGTATTTTGCGACGCTGCTTCTTCCTGCCGGTATCACTTCAGAAGCCAGCATAAGGTATAAGGACGAGAACGAACTCTTAAGCGCCGCGGAGGACATAGACCGGGTATACATGGAAGAGGTACTTCCTGACAAGATGAAATGGAATCTCGACTCAGTGAAAAACTTCAGCTTCACAGGCGAGATAGCCACTATGTTCAGGACGGTGCTGGCGGTGCTGGGCAAGGAGTATAAATGAATATCCTATATATAGAACATTACGCAGGATCCCCGGAAATGGGCATGGAATTCAGACCATATTACCTCTCGAGAGAGTGGGTAAGGATGGGCCATAACGTCACCATTATCGCAGGGGATTATTCACATTTAAGAAAGAAAAATCCATCGGTAATAAACGATTTTACCGCTGAAAATATAGATGAGATAGAGTACGTCTGGGTACGTACCGGAGAATACGAGGGAAACGGCATGAAGAGGGCTCTCACCATGGAGCGCTTCGTACGTAAACTCTGGATGAACGCCGGAAAGATAGCGAAGAGATACAAGCCCGACGTGGTGATCGCATCTTCCACATATCCCCTGGACACCTATCCCGCGCAGAGGATCGCGAAACTCGCCAAGGCGAAGTACGTGCATGAAGTCCACGACATGTGGCCTTCCACCCTTTACGAGGTGGGAGGGATGTCAAAGAAGCACCCCTTCGTTATGGCCATGCAGGTCGCTGAGAACTCGGCATATAAGCACTGCGACAAATGCGTGTCCCTCCTTCCGTACGCAAAGGATTACATGAAAGAACACGGACTGACAGATGACAGATTCGTGAACATACAGAACGGCATAGTTGAAGACGAATGGAAGGAGCCTGAGGAGATACCTGAAGAGCACCGCAGGTTCTTTGAAGAGCATAAGGATGACTTCATTGTAGGATACTTCGGAGGTCACGCTCTTTCCAACGCTCTGAACCGTATGCTGGACGTGGCAAAAAAGATGCAGGACGATAAAGGCGTCGCCTTCGTGCTGGTGGGTGACGGAGTGGAGAAGCCGGGGCTTATGAAGAGGGCTGCGGATGAGAATATACAGAACGTATTCTTCCTTCCGCCTGTTCCGAAGAGAGCAGTACCGGACCTGCTCAGGCACTTCGACTGCTCATATATGACGGGAGCGTCGTCACCGCTCTACAGATTCGGCCTGTGCCTTAACAAGATGTATGATTCCATGATGGGAGGACTGCCGGTGGTGCTGGCTTTCAATGCTCCTCCGACCCCTGTTATGGAGTACGGCTGCGGATATCAGATAGATCCGGAAGATCAGGAAGCGGTAATAAAGGCCATCAGAGATCTGAAGGAACTTCCTGAAGAGGAAAGAAAGAAACTGGGTGAAAAGGGAAGAGAGGCCATCCTGGAAAGCTTCACCTACTCAAGACTTGCAGAACAATTTCTTGAAAGCATAAAGTAAAGAGGAAAACTATGAAATACGCCCTTATCGGCTGCGGCCGTATAGCAACAAACCACATGAAGGCAGCTCTGAACAACAAGCTGGAGATCGCTGCAGTCTGCGACGTGCTTCCGGAAGCAATGGAGAACCTTCTTGAGAAGCACGAACTTCAGGATTCGGGTATCAGGAGATATACAGATTACAAGGTCATGCTTGAAGAGGTGAAGCCCGACTTCGTATCGATCGCTACGGAAAGCGGTCCTCACGCGGAGATCGCCATCTACTGCATAGAGCACGGAGTCCACTGCATCATCGAAAAGCCCATGGCAATGAACATGGCAGACGCTGACAGGATAATCGAGCTGAGCAGGGAAAAGAACGTGAAAGTCGCTGCCTGCCACCAGAACAGGTTCAACGTAGCCATCCAGGAGTTAAGACACGCCATCGAATCCGACAGATTCGGAAGACTGTCCCACGGATCCATCCACGTGAGATGGAACAGGAACAAGGGATATTACGACCAGGCACCCTGGAGAGGCACCTGGAAGGACGACGGCGGATGCCTCATGAACCAGTGCATCCACGGCATCGACCTCTTGAGATGGATGTTCGGAGACGAAGTGGACGAGGTATACGGAACTACCCGTCAGCAGTTCCACGACTATCTTGAAGCAGAAGACGTGGGAATGGCCGTGATCAAGTTCAAAAACGGCGCCATCGCCACAGTCGAAGGAACCACCAACGTGTATCCGAAGAATCTGGAAGAGACGCTCTACGTGTTCGGAGAAAAGGGAACTGTGAAGATCGGAGGAACTTCCACCAATAACATCGACGTCTGGGATTTCGCCGATGAAACTGAAGAAGACGGAGAGAAGAAGGGCCTGAAGGAGCAGACTTCAAACGTATACGGAAACGGCCACACGAGTCTCTTTGCGGACTTCATGGATGCCATAGAGAACGACAGGAAGCCCTACGTAGACGCAGTGGCTGGAAAGAACGCCCTGGAGATAGTGCTCGCCATCTACAAGAGCCAGAAGACGGGACTTCCGGTGAAGCTTCCTCTCAGGGACTTCGCAAGCACCGACATGAAAGGAGAATTCTGATGTCAGAATACTTTGTACATGAATCAAGCTATATAGATGATGACGTTAAGATAGGAAAGGGTACCAAGATCTGGCACTTCTCACACATACTGAAGGGTGCCGAGATCGGAGAGAACTGTTCCCTCGGACAGAACGTGAACGTTGGAAACAACGTTAAGATCGGAAACGGCTGCAAGCTCCAGAACAACGTATCCGTATACGAGGGAGTGGAGCTGGAGGACTACGTGTTCTGCGGGCCCTCAATGGTATTCACCAACGACCTTACTCCGAGAGCCAAGTACCCCAAGGGATCAGCGGGCTACAAGAAGACTCTCCTCAAGGAGGGTGCTACGGTAGGAGCAAACGCTACGGTGGTCTGCGGACATAACATCGGACGCTGGGCCATGATCGCGGCAGGAGCGGTAGTCACGTCGAACGTTAAGGATCACGCCCTTATGGCGGGAGTTCCCGCGAGACAGATCGGCTGGGTCTGCGAGTGCGGAGCAAGGCTCAATGACAGCCTTAAATGTGATGTCTGCGGAAGAGAATATGAAGAAGCAGAAGAAGGATTGAAGGAAAAATAAGATGCAGTTCAGAGATCTTAAGAAACAATACGAAGTATTAAAGAATGATATAGATGCAGGGATAGCTGAGGTGCTCGCCTCCGCCAGGTTCATCTCAGGACCTCAGGTGAAGGAGCTGGAGGAAAAACTTGCGGAATACGTAGGAGTGAAGCACTGCATCACCTGCGCTAACGGAACGGATGCCATAACCCTTGCCATGATGACCTGGGGAGTAAAGGAAGGGGACGCAGTCTTCGTACCCGACTTCACCTTCTTCTCATCGGGAGAGTGCCCTGCCTTCGAAGGAGCGACTCCCATCTACGTGGACGTGGATGAGAGGACCTTCAATCTGGATGCGGACAAGCTTGAAAAGGCGATAGAGAAGGTAAAGGCTGAAGGCAAGTACGCGCCTAAGGCAGTTGTTGCAGTAGACCTCTTCGGACTTCCCGCGGACTACACTAAGATAAGACCGGTATGCGAGAAGCACGGACTTCTCCTTCTGGAGGACGGAGCCCAGGGATTCGGAGGAAGCATCGACGGCAGGAAGGCCTGCAGCTTCGGAGACATCTCAACCACATCCTTCTTCCCGGCAAAGCCTCTGGGCTGCTACGGAGACGGAGGAGCGGTATTCACGGATAACGACGAATGGGCGGAATACCTGAGAAGCATCTGCGTACACGGAAAGTCAGCGAACGACAAGTACAACAACATCAGGATAGGAATGAACAGCAGACTGGATACACTCCAGGCGGCAGTGCTCCTTCCCAAACTTAAAGCTTTTGAAGAATATGAACTGGATGACGTGAACAGGGCGGCAGCCATGTATGATGAGGCTCTCAAGGACACCTGCCTCACGCTTCCGTATATACCGGAAGGTTTCGTATCAAGCTGGGCGCAGTACACCACGATACTTCCCGAAGGAGTTGACAGAGCAGCACTTCAGGCGGCGTTAAAGGAAAAGGGGATACCTACCATGGTATATTATCCAAAGCCGATGCACCTTCAGGGAGCCTTCGAGGGAACTGACAGTGCTGAAGCTGACTGCGGTGTGACTGAGATGCTCACAGGCTCAGTAATGAGTCTTCCAATGCATCCTTACCTCACGGAGGAAGACATAAAGGAAGTAACAGACGCTGTCAAGGAATACTTAGGATAAACAGGAGTTACACTAATGGAATTCAGCAATATCTATAACGATCTCATAGCCGGAAAGAGCAAGCTCGCTTTGGTAGGACTTGGATATGTGGGTATGCCCATAGCCGTTGAATTTGCCAAGCATATCAGCGTAATAGGTTTCGATATCAATGAGCAGAGAGTAAACGAGTACAAAAACGGCATCGACTCCACAAACGAAGTGGGAGAAGCCATAAAGAATACCACGGTTGACTTCACCTCAGATCCTGCGAGACTGGGAGAGGCCAGTTTCATAGTGGTCGCGGTACCCACACCGGTGAACGACGACACGAGCCCTGACTTAAGGCCGGTGGAAGGCGCGTCCCGTACGGTTGGACAGAACATCAGACCCGGCACTATCGTGGTATTCGAATCAACGGTATATCCGGGAGTAACCGAAGACATCTGCGTTCCCATCATAGAGAAGGAATCAGGCCTGAAGTGCGGAGTTGACTGGAAGATCGGATATTCCCCTGAAAGGATAAATCCCGGCGACAGAGTCCACACTCTCACCAACATCCGTAAGGTCGTATCCGGCATGGATGAGGAATCAGCAAATGAGATCCAGAAGGTATATGACATCGTAGTCAAGGCAGGGACCTTCAGGGTATCCGGCATCAAGACAGCTGAAGCAGTCAAGGTGGTGGAGAACAGCCAGAGGGACATCAACATCGCCTTCATGAACGAGGTTGCCATGATCTGCGACCGCCTGGGAATAGACACAATAGAAGTGCTTGACGGCATGAACACCAAGTGGAACGCCCTTGGATTCAAGCCGGGCCTTGTAGGAGGCCACTGCATAGGAGTGGATCCCTACTATCTCACGAACGCTGCCGAGAAGCTGGGATATCACAGCCAGATCATCTTAAACGGCAGAAAGGTTAACGACAGCATGGGAGCCTACGTTGCCGACGCCGCAATCAAAGAGATGATCGAGGCAGGGAAGGCCCCCAAGAAGTCGACCGTCGTCATCCTGGGACTGACATTCAAGGAGAACTGTCCCGACACCAGAAACAGCAAGGTGGAGGACATATATAACAGGCTTAAGGAATACAATATCGCACCCGTCGTCTGCGATCCCTGGGCGGATCCGGAGGTTGCGAAGAAGGAATACGGAATCACCCTCACTCCTTTCGGGGAACTTCCCAAGGCCGACTGCGTGATAGTTGCCGTAGGACACAACGACTATCGCTCAATGTCCATGAAGAGGCTCAAGGAACTCTTCAAAGAAGAGCTTTCCGATGAAGAGAAGGTCCTTATCGACGTGAAGAGCCTTTACAGGATGGATGAACTCAAGGCTTCCGGAATGAGATTCTGGAGACTGTAGATCGTAAATCAGGAGTATAAGGGAACGAGAGATATGAAATTTTTAGTTATTTCCTGCGGAAATGCGGATTATGACGGACGTCTGAGAGAATTGCTCAAGGTATGCAACGATCTGGGTGATGTCAGCTGTTATTCATACGGGAGCAAAGAACTGTTCCGGGGACATCATCTCTATGGATCCGGCGTGAGCTACGGACAGTTCATCAGAAACGTGCTGAAGGATGCGGGAAAAGAAGAGGCGGACGTTATCTTTGTTGATAACAGGAGGGCTACCATACCCGCCATGCTTCTCAACAGAAAGAAAAAAGCTAAACTTATCCTGGACTGCAGGGAGCTTTATGACGCGTCGCAGTTCAAAGAACTGTTCAATAAGATCGGCTGCATGGCTGAAAGACGCTGCGCCAAAAAAGCTGATATCCTCATCTGCGCCAATTCCTTCCGCGCGGACTATATGGAGAAGCACTGGGGAACGAGAAGGCCCATCGTATTCGAGAATGTCAGAAAGCTGGAATACGATGAAGAGACCATGGATAAGGCAGCTGAACTGATAGATCCCTATCTCGGGGAAGATGAGATAAGGATAGTTTCCACCTACGGCTGCAGCGTGGACAGAACGAATGACGTTCTGGTAAGGAACATCAATAAGATCGATGGAAACGTAAAGGTATTTCTTGTGGGAAGCTCCGGCAAGGAAGACGAGGACACCATAAGAAGGATAGTGAAGGAACAGAAGGCTGAAGACAAGGTCGTCATCCTTCGCCAGATGAACCAGACGGAGCTCAAGTACCTGATCAGCAGGTCTCACATCGGCGTGGTGAACTACAACCAGAAGGACCTCAACAATAAATACTGCGCTTCGGGAAAGATATATGAATTCGTATATGAGGGGATACCCGTCATAACCACGGAGAATCCTCCCCTTAAGAAGATCTGCAGCGACTTCGGAGTCGGTGAGAGCGATGATGAATACTATAACGGAATAAATAAGCTCATCGCAAACTACGATCAGTACAAAGGAAATGTTAACGCATATGTAAGCACGCACGAAGTGGATGACAACAACAGGATCCTTTCGGAAAAACTGCGTGAAGAATTAAAGATAAACGGATGAAACAGGATATTTCTGTAAACAACAAAATAATAGGGATGCTCGGCGCCTTCTTTTTCATTTCGCCGAACCTCAACATCCTGGAGTCGGTCTTATCGTATTGCGGAATAGAATCCCACGATACGGTACGTCTGATCTCCATTGGGGTATTTTGCGCTTTGGATCTGATGATAGCCATTCTGTTTCTCATATCGAAACCGGGGAAGGGACTGTTCATCGGTCTGATTGTCTTTAACGCCGTTTATATACTTCCCATACTTATCAACAGGAATGTCACTGAGGTGTTCCAGTACGTCATATTTGTCGTACCCGTCACGATCTTCGCAGTGATGATGGCGGCCGATGACGACATAAAGAGCAGCTTTTTCAGATATCTGTTCTATGCTTCGAGGATACTGATGGCGGCCGCAGTGATATATATCGCCATGCAGTACTTAAGCGATAACCGCGATGAGAACGGGGTCGTGATCATAAGGAACATGACCTACGGCGATATGGGTTATCTTTTCCTGACAGGCTTCGTGATCTCGCTGGTTGAAAGCTGTGAAAGAAGAAGTTTCATGGCATATGCGGGGATCATCCTGTTCTCTCTTGCCATATTCTTCTCAGGTACCAGATCGGCAATGCTCTGCGTGATCTTTGCCGTATTCCTGTTTGTCATATTCAGCATATTCGACGCTTCCAACAGGAGAAAGGCCGCGGCGATCATCATTTGCGCTTCAGCTCTGATCATCGTTGTCAGCATGTTTGCCATCCCCGAAGGGTCGAGGCTGAACTTCATAAACTTTGACGTCACTTCGTCGGATTTTTCGATCAGGGATCTGATATTTGAGACAAAGGCCGATGAAACCTTTGACAGGGAAGTCATCTATTCACCGACAGGTGAAAAGAGAATGATATCTGAAATATATGAAGAGCAGATCATTAAGAACGACTGCCTTAAGTCCGCCACTGAAGACATGCTCCATGAGGACGTGGCGAGCGGACGATATGAATACGTGACTCTGATAACTGAGGATGACAGACCGTTTGCCGAAAACTACAGGCCCTTCAGGCACAGGACCTTCCTGTGGAGGACGGCTTACCAGGAGTTCAAAAAACATCCGGTTCTCGGAAACGGCCCCTGCTATTACAAGATAAAATATGACGGCTTCTTCCCGCATAACGTACTGCTTGAAGCTATGGCAGATTACGGCATCGTGGGACTGGTCATAGTACTTGCTCTGGGCATCTGGTGCTTTGTGGTCGCATTCAAACACAGCGTTAAAGACCACAACAAGTATTACTTCTATCTGTCGCTTCTTTTGTTTTCACACCTGCCCAGGTATCTGCTGTATACGACGCTATACAGCAATACCACGATCGCCATGACGATATTGATCTTCCTTATTCCGGAACTTATCAAAAAGAGATCCGGGAAAAAGGTTTTGACAGATGAGGGTCAGACTTTATGATAAGTGATAACACAAAAGAAAAAAATCTGCTGGGTCTGTTGGGAGCGATACTGTTTATTTCTCCTAATCTTAATATACCTGAGTCCATCCTCACATATTTAGGTGTAAGTTCGCACGATACGGCTTTGCTCATATCTGTGGGCCTGTTCGCGATAGTGGACCTGATAATAGGGATCCTGTTTTTAAGATCTTCGCCTACGCGGATGATGTTCGGGGTGATCATCGCTTTCAACGCGGTGTATATAATCCCTCTTATCTTTCAGATGGACAAGACAGGAACGCTGCAGTATCTGCTTTTCGTCGTTCCCGTTACCGTAGTCGGCATAATGCTGGCCAGGGATAGTGAGATAAGGTTGAGCTTTGTCAGGTACCTGCGCCATGCTATGAAAGTGCTGCTGATCGTGGCGATCGTATACATAGTGCTGCAGTATACCTCCACAGAGAGAGATGAGTACGGGATGATAGTCATAGAAAACATGACGTACGGCGATATGGCTTACCTCTTCCTTACCGGTTTCGTGATAAGCGCCATAGAGGTGATCGAAAGGAGATACGTCATAGGCTATGCAGGGCTTGTGATCTTTTCGGTTTCCATCGTGTTCTCGGGAGCGAGGTCCGCGGTGCTCTGCGTTGTCTGCGCAGTCATACTGTTATGGATGATCGCAGTGATCGCAAAAAACGGCAGGGACAAGGCCGGCGTGCTGGCTCTGATAACCGCCGTGACCATCGGCTCCATAGTATTGAGCATGTTCATACTTCCCGCAGGGTCAAGGTTCAAGGTCAACAACATAGACGCAAACTCATCTGATTTCTCCATGGGAAAGATCATCTTTGAGACTGAGGCCCAGAAACTCGGAGATACGACCGTGATCTACACTCCGACGGGAGAAGAAAGAAAACTTCATGAAATATATGAGGATGAAATAGTAAAGAGCGACAATACGAAATATGAGACCGAAAGCATGCTTCGAAACGACGTCATCAATAATACGAACGAGTATATAACTCTCATCGATGAAAAAGACAGAGAAGCAGCTGAAAAATATTCCATCCATTTTTACAGAACATTCTTATGGCGCACTGCCATAAAGGAATTCAAAAAACATCCTCTTCTGGGAAACGGACCCTACTACTACAAGAATAAGTATAACGGCTATTTCCCGCATAATATTTTCCTGGAAGCGATGGCGGACTGCGGGCTTGCAGGTCTGCTGACAGTGGTGGTACTGGGAGGATACTGCGTAATAAACGGCATCAGATATTACGTGAAATACAGAGAGGTGAACGTTTATTACATCCTCGTGCTGCTGTTCTCGCATTTTCCAAGATACGTGCTGTATACCACCTTGTACAGCAATGCAACGCTGGCCATTACGGCGATCCTTTTCGCAATGATCGGAAAAATCGGCATAAATGAAAGAAAAGATCCAACCATTTCTGAAAAAGTACAATGATCTGCCTGTGCAGGCCAGAGCAGGATTCTGGTTCCTGGTGTGCACGATAATCCAGAGATCCATAACCATCATAACGACGCCGATCTTCACCAGACTGCTCACTGAAGCTGAGTACGGTGATTACGGAGTCTTCATCTCGTGGATGGGTATTTTGTCGTGCTTTGTCACCCTGTACATCTTTTCCGGAATTTATCCGCAGGCCATCGTGAAGTACGACGACAAGAAGGACGTGTACTCATCCGGCATGCAGGGCTTCACCATCACCCTGGTGATCTTGTGGTGCCTGATATACTATTTCGGAAGGAATATCTGGAACGGACTGCTCTCCATGAACACCGTGGAGATGATGGCCATGTTCTGCGTGATGTGGGGGAACGCAGCCTTCGGATTCTGGTCGGCGGAGCAGAGAAACGAATACAAGTATAAGATACTTCTCTTCGTGACCCTTACGGAAGCTGTGCTCCAGCCGGTGCTCAGCATAATACTCCTCATGAGATCCGAAAACAAGGTGAACGGACTGGTATGGGGTATCGCGATAGCGAACCTGGTCTGCTATTTTCCGCTGTTCATAGTTCAGATGAAAAAGGGCGGGAAGTTCTTTGACGGAGAAGTGTGGAAGTATTCACTGAGGCTGGGGATACCTCTGATACCTCATTATTTGTCATCTGTGGTACTGAACAGCTCTGACAGGATAATGATAAAGGCGCTTGTGGGGGAAGGTCCCGCGGGAATATATAACCTGGCTTATACCATTTCGATCTGCGGAACGCTGATCAATCAGGCCCTGCTTCAGACCATACAGCCCTGGGTATACCAGAAGATAAAAGAGGAGAAGTACGGAGATATAAAGAAGATGGCTTATCCGGCCCTCATTTCCATCGGATGCGTCAACCTGATGGTTATACTGGTGGCTCCTGAACTCATCAGGATATTCGCGCCGGCATCCTACTATGACGCCATCTGGGTAATGCCTCCGGTTTCTTTAAGCGTGTACTTCATGTTCATGTACAACCTGTTCTCGTACTTTGAGTTTTACTTCGAGAAGCCGTCCTACGTTTCGGTGGCTACTTTTATTGGAGCGGGTCTGAACGTGCTCCTGAACTACATCTTTATTCAGATGTTCGGTTATGTTGCAGCCGGCTACACTACTCTGGTATGCTATTTCGCCTTCTGCGTGGCTCACTACATATTCATGAGGATAATCTGCAAAAAAGAGATTGAGGACGCTAAGATATACGACCTGAAGGTCCTCACTCTGATCTCACTGGCGGTTACGGCAGCAGGATTCATAATAATGCTTACGTATAACAATATCTACGTAAGATACGGCCTCCTCATAGCGGTCATCGCTCTGGCCCTGATCAAGAGGAGAACGATAATCGATACGGCTCTCAGCCTTGTGGGAAAGAAAAAGGAGAAATAAGAGATTTGAGAGAACTCACTCTTGAAGAACAAAAGAATATTTTACTGGACATCCTTTCCGATTTCGACAGGGTGTGCAGGGAAAATGACATAGCTTATTCCATAGCATACGGAACTCTTCTCGGAGCCGTAAGGCACAAGGGATTCATCCCGTGGGACGACGACGTGGACGTCACCGTAACCAGAGCAGACTATGAAAAGCTGAGAAAGATCCTTAACGATAAGCTCGAAAAGGATCATCGCTTTATCTGCACTGAAGACGAGAAGAGATTCTCGGCGCCCCTTGCCAAGATAATAGATACAAGGACGGTATTAAGACAGCTGGAACACCATTCGGACAGGATGGATCTTGGCGTCTACATCGACATTTTCGTGCTGGACTATATACCAAACGACCCGGCCGAGAGGGAAAAGGTTTTGAAAAAGTCTGTGTTTTACAGGAAGCTGTGGAGCTTCTCAGCGACCGTGAACGAAGAGAATACCGCGCCGCTTCGCTTTGTGAGAAGGATAGCGAACAGGACTTCCGCCGCCAGAAACATCGCACTTAAGATCAACAGATGGGCAGCGAACGCTTCGAAGGACAGAGACTTCGTAAATATCCTCACCTTCAATGATGACGATAAAGAGATCTTTATAATGGAAAGCAGGGACGCTGCCGACCTTACCGAATATGATTTCGAAGGGCATTCCTTCCTGGGAATAAAAGCCTACGATAAGTACCTGACCAGGTGGTACGGCGATTACATGACGCCTCCCCCCGAAGAGGAGAGGGTGACCCACCATGTTACTGAAGTGTTTTGGAAAGAGTAAATAAGATGAAGAAAAAAATAATGACCGTGTTCGGCACCCGTCCTGAAGCCATCAAGATGTGCCCGCTGGTCAACGAAATGAAAAAAAGAGAAGGTCTGGAAGTCGTGGTCTGCGTCACCGCCCAGCATCGTCAGATGCTGGATCAGGTGCTGGAGACCTTCGGCGTGGTACCGGACTACGATCTCAACATAATGAAGGACAGGCAGACCCTGTTCGACATAACGACGAACATCCTGAAGGATATCAAGGCGGTGCTCGAAGAGGTAAAGCCCGACATCGTCCTGGTGCACGGGGATACCAGCACCACCTTCGTCACTGCGCTTGCCTGCTTCTACCTTCAGATCCCCGTGGGTCACGTGGAAGCCGGGCTCAGGACATATAACATCTATTCGCCTTATCCTGAGGAATTCAACAGGCAGGCTGTGGGAATAATCAGCAAATATAATTTTGCGCCCACGGGACTTGCCGCAGAACACCTGATAAAGGAAGGAAAGGATCCTTCGACCATATATATTACGGGAAATACGGTTATCGACGCTATGCAGCACACCGTGAAAGAGGACTATACTCATCCTGAACTGGAATGGGTGGGGGATGGAAAGCTCATATTCATCACCGCTCACAGAAGGGAAAACCTGGGAGAGCCCATGCATCAGATGTTCAGAGCCATAAGAAGAGTGCTGGACGAACATCCCGAGTGCAAGGCCGTTTACCCGATACACATGAATCCTGTGGTCCGCCAGGCCGCTGAAGAGGAGCTGGGAGGCTGCGACAGGATCCACATCATAGAGCCCATAGAGGTCTTCGACTGCCACAATTTCGAGGCGAGATGTCATCTTTGCCTCACGGACTCCGGCGGTATCCAGGAGGAGTGCCCGTCATACGGGAAACCCGTACTCGTCATGAGAGACACCACTGAAAGACCTGAAGGCGTGGAGGCGGGGACCCTCAGGCTGGTGGGGACCGATGAAGAGACCATCTACAGGAACTTCAAGGAGCTTCTCGAGAACGAAGAGGCCTACAGCGCCATGTCCCATGCCTGCAATCCTTACGGCGACGGACATGCCTGCGAGAGGATCGCGGACATACTGGAGAAGGGGACTTATGAGCCCTGGAAAGCAGAATAGAAAAGCATCGGGATAACATCCCGGCTTTTTCTTGTAAATGATTCTTATTGTTGAACTGAACAGGTTTTTTTGATATAATACTTTGATGAACGTTCTTAATCAGGACATTTTAAAGAAAGAGACCGATTATTAAATGGAAAGAAAACCATCAAGCATAGAAAAGATAGTTGATCAGAACATGAAAAACGTCAAGCATGCCCAGCTCATAGCGACTTATCTGGGCGTCTATGATGTTTTTGCTGTAACCATCGCATATTTCGTGGCACTCTGGCTCAGGTTCGACCTGAAGTACAGCGTCATCCAGGGAGCGTACTTTCAGGTATGGCTGATCGCGGCACCTATATATGCTGTCCTTTGCCTGATCGTGTTCAGGTATTTCAAGATGTATCGCAGCATGTGGCGGTTTGCCAGCTACACTGAACTCCAGCGTGCGGTCTACGCCAACGCGGTGACCATAGTGATACATGTGGTGCTGATCGCCCTGATCTTCAGACTGGGATTCCCGGATCTGGCTCTCAAGAGGATGCCCATGGCATACTATCCCATGGGAGCCGTGTTCCAGTTCATACTGACCACCGGCATCAGATTCTCGTACAGGTTCATCCTTCTCTTAAGAAACAAGAAGGCTAAGACGGATCCCATCAACGCACTTGTTATCGGTGCAGGAGCAGCTGCTACCATAGTCATCCGCGAACTCAAGCAGAAGAACTTCGTGAATGAGAAGATCGTGGCCATCATCGATGACAATCCCAACAAGTGGCACAGGGATATAGACGGCATACCCATCGTGGGAGGAAGGGACATGATCCCTCAGGCTGTGAAGGACCTGGACGTAGCGAAGATATACATGGCGATCCCCAGCGTATCAGCTACTGAGAAGAAGGCCATAATCGACATCTGTAAGGAAACGGGCTGCGAACTGATGACGTTGCCGGGAATGTATCAGCTGATGCTCGGAAACGTTACGGTGAACTCTCTCCGTAAGGTGGAGGTAGAGGACCTTCTGGGAAGAGATCCCGTCAAGATGAACAGCAGGGAGACCAGAAGCTTCCTCAAAGGGAAGACGGTCTTAGTAACAGGAGGAGGCGGAAGCATCGGTTCCGAACTCTGCAGGCAACTGGCATCCTTTGAAGAGATAAAGAAGCTGATCATCTTCGATATCTATGAGAACAACGCTCACGCCATCAAGCTTGAGCTTAACGATAAGTATCCGGATCTGGATCTGGAGGTCCTGATCGGATCGGTGAGAAACAGCAGAAGACTGAGGGAAGTGTTCCGCGAATACAGACCTGACATCGTCTTCCACGCCGCAGCTCACAAGCACGTTCCTCTCATGGAGGACAGTCCCTGCGAGGCTATCAAGAACAACTCCATAGGAACTTACTACACGGCATATGCAGCGATGCTCTTCGGCTGCGAGAGATTCGTACTTATCTCAACGGATAAGGCGGTCAACCCTGTAAACGTAATGGGAGCGTCCAAGCGTATCTGTGAGATGATCGTTCAGACCTTCGCGAGAAAGATCGCAGAAGGAAAGGCTCACGACCTTCCGAACCTTCAGGGACACGTATCATATGGAAAGAGCAAGCTGGATGATCTGGTGCTTCCTTACAAGCCTAAGACGGAGTTCGTTGCCGTAAGATTCGGAAACGTGCTTGGATCCAACGGATCCGTAATACCCAGGTTCCGTGAGCAGATCGCAGCAGGCGGTCCTGTCACGGTAACTCATCCCGACATCATCAGATACTTCATGACGATCCCCGAAGCTGCATCCCTGGTACTTCAGGCAGCCACCATCGGGGGAGCCGGCAACATCTTCGTTCTTGACATGGGAACACCGGTCAAGATCGACGATCTCGCAAGGAACATGATAAAGCTTTCAGGTCTCAAGCCTGATGAAGATATCAAGGTCGAATACACAGGTCTCCGTCCGGGAGAGAAGCTCTATGAAGAGCGTCTGATGGACGAGGAAGGCATGAAGAAGACCGATAACGAACTGATCAATATCGGAAGACCCATCGAGTTCGATGAGGACAAGTTCCTCCATCAGCTTGAGGAACTGATGATAGCGGCATATCAGGAGAGACCCGACATCCGTGAGCTGATAGAAGAAGTGGTTCCCACCTATCACCCTGCAGGAAGACACGGCACCGAGGAAAAGGGCGAAGCCTATAAGGAACAGATCGAGGCCATGGAAGCAAAGCAGGAAATGGAGGAACAGAAAGAGTCAAATGAGGATTGAAACTGAGGATCTTATCATAAGGGACAGCGTTTTCGAAGACTGCGACACATTCTACGAATGGGAGACCAGACCTGAGGTCACGGAGTTCTTCAGCATCAGCTGTCATCAGACTAAGGAAGACGTATATCAGAAGTTCTTCGATGATCAGGCGGACGAGGGAGCTGAACAGTTCACCATCCTGTCGAAAGCCGACGGCTCCATGATCGGAAGGATCGTCCTGGGTGACCTTATCCCGGGCTGGAAGGGAGAGATCTGGAGGATATATATCGCAGATAAAGCTCTCCGCAACAAGGGACTGGGAGGCCAGGCACTGAAGGCCACCATGGATCACATGTTCAGGGACCTGGATATGCAGAGAGTCTACCTTGACTTCTACACGGGAAACCCTGCGGAGTTCCTTTACAAAAAGATGGGATTCAAGGAGGAAGGCGTGCTCAGAGGAAACTGCAGAAAAGACGGTGTCCTCCACGACGTACACCTGATGTCCATCATGAGAGACGAATACGAAGCATTATATATGTAATACAGGAATTGCCCCGGACCGGGGCGATTCTTATTTTTTGCTCTTTTATCCCGTATCGAAGTTTTTTTGTCCATATATCTATACATTAAAGCGGTGATTTGATATAATAGGGTCATAAAAAGGATATACTTGATCAGTACGTTTGCTATAAAAGGAGGACAAACATGGGTAAATTTGTTGTAACAGAGGTCAAGACCGGAGTTAAATTCAATCTTAAAGCAAATAATGGACAGGTAATCGCAGCCTCTCAGGTATATAAGACATTTGAGACATGCAAGAAGGGTATCAATTCCATCAAGAAGAATGCCCCGATAGCTAAGATCGAAGACCAGACTGTAGAAGGCTATAAGGTTGAGAAGAACCCTAAATGGGAGATCTATACAGACAAGGCCGGTGAATTCAGATTCAGACTGAAAGCAAGAAACGGACAGATCATCTGCGCAGGCGAAGGCTACAAGCAGATGGCAGGACTTAAGAACGGTATCGAATCCATCATCAAGAACGCACCTGATGCTGAGATCGTAAAAGAGGAAGAATAACAGAGTACTGATCAGGATAAAATGAAACCTCAAGGACCGGAAGCGATGAAGTGAACCCCTTTCGTTAGACAAAAAACTCTAATGAAAGGGGTTTTAAAATGTCAGGAAAAAAGAAGTACAGCGATGAGTTTAAACTCAAGGTGGTCAATGAGTATCTGAAAGGCAAAACAGGA
>Ga0256405_10001929_pt1 | contig 52025 bp, 33 predicted proteins | sample RumenRJG_02DNA_FD_189096 | JGI IMG/M metagenome (GOLD analysis project Ga0256405, IMG submission 189096) | Bovine rumen microbial communities from Lethbridge, Alberta, Canada - RJG_02 | ecosystem: Host-associated > Mammals > Digestive system > Stomach > Rumen | place: Canada: Alberta...
GGATTTTCCGCCATCCGTTTTCTGGGACGGGCAGAAGGAGCGTCGAGCCGAAAAACTTCCATTGGTGCGCAAAAATCATCTGGAATCGTTCCCCCTCGCAGTGGCCGACAACGGCAAAAGGGGCCGGGCCGTCGGATTTGCTCCCTCGACGACCATCAGTCAGTTCCAGCGTTCCCTCACCGATGCGGGGCTGGAGCTTTGCACCCGCATCGTGGTGGACGACCGCCGGGTGCAGGAGATCGACATCGTCGAATACGATTTTTCTCCCGAATTCTCCTGGCGCAACGCCGTGGAGGAGTATTATAACGCCTTTCCCGCGTGGTTCAGACCCGCGCCGGGGGTCGATCCCCGCATTTACGGCGTGAGCGGATATCTGATGGGGGCCCATCTGTCCCGTCCTTTCGAGCTTCACTCCGCCCGCGCCACGCAGATCGGCTGGGAATGGACCTATGCGCCGTGGTATGAATCCGGCAACTGGTTCCCGGCCGGAGAGGGATGGCAAGGCAAGACCAATCCTTTCTGGGACTATTACAAACACCGCACGGGAAAACAGGTCACCCGCGAGGAATACTACGACGCCGTGAAGCGGGAGATGCATTACGGCAACAAAGTCGCAGCAATGTTTTACTACATTCTGGTCAAAGACATTCATAAGAACGTCTCCGGGAAACACCCGGAAGCGACGCAAGGCGTGAGCGGTTTGCATTCCCTCCCGTCCAATCGGGGAAAAACGCTCAACACGTTCGCTCCGGGATCGCCGCTTTTCGATTATTTGAAAAAGCAGCTGAAGCAGGTGGTAGATCACTACGAAGTCTCCGGATTTTCCTTTGACATGGCGAATTGCAGTTATGGCTTCAGAACGCGAAGCCAGTTTGAGTATGCACTCGGCAGATCATGGGACGATGACGGCAAGATCTACACTTCCGACGCGGTTGCTCCCATCCCCTTTTCCGACTACATTCACACGTTGAAACGGGACGGGAAAACCATGGGGACGATATTCAATGCCGCATTGAGCGATTTTTCTCCGTTCCCGTTTTTCCATTGCGACGGAGCGATCATGGAGGGATTCCCGCACCTCAATGTGGAGATCGTGCTGCCGCTCCGGCTGACGCTGGGACGCAAACCTTTTTCGTTCTGGCATGGGAATCGGCGCTATGCGGGTATCAATGAATGGCGGGTCGCCGGAAACCCGGCGAAAAAAGCGGCATTGAGCCGGGGTCTCGAACAGTATCATCTGCTCAAAAGTTATGAACTCGGCGCTCAATTCATGGCCTGGTCGACCTCCAATCCGTTTTTCCAACCGCACATCCCTGTGGTTCGGGCGTTGAGCGAAGCCGGATATCATCCGGTCCACGCCGTCAAGGATGCGGGACCGCTCTGGGCAGGACGCTTCGGGGACGGTAAGGACACGATCCTCACGTTCGGCAATCCCAAACGGGAGACTGTTTTCCGCAGGGTCCGGGTCGTCAACCGTTATCTCGGCAACGGGAAATACGGATTCGTTCCCCGGTCGGGAAAACTGGTCCAGCATTTCGGTGACGGGGAGACGGAGTTGGAGATCACGCTTGCTCCGAAAGAAGTCCTGGCACTGCGCACGGTGCAAGTGTCCGGCCCGATCCGGAAACTGACGGTTTCCGTCGATCCAAAAACTATTTCTTTTCAGGCGGACAAAGACTTCGATTTCGTTCTGCCCAACCGGGATTTCGACGGATCCCGCCTGAAATTTGGAACGGAGAAGTATTTTGCGGGCAAGTGCGCCAAAAAAATGACGCTGAAACAGATCCCGCCCTTCGCCGATTTCACCGGCGGGGCCGCCGCCGTGGAAATGATGTCCGCGGAGAACACTCCGTCGATAGAAGCCGGAAAGGGGAAAGACACTCAAATCGCGGCGGAGGCGTTGTCGGTTTATCGGCCGTATATCGCGGCATGCTGGAAACGTTTTCAGACCGTGAGGACCCATGCCCCGGGACTTTTGGACGAAAAGCTTGCTAAACCGGATCTGGTCGTGACAGCCCCGGGGAAAGGAAAAACCGGCAAAAAGATCTGTCTGGGAACTCCCGCCGACTTCCCCGGCTTCAAGCCTCCCGCCAACTGGCAGGGACCGTTCCTCGCTATGCCGGACGCGGACACTCTGTGGATCGGCGGAAGCACCCCGGAAGAAGTACGCAAGGCTGCACGCGTTTATTTCGATATGCTCGACCGATATCAGAATTTGCGTGTCAGGGTGGATTTCCGCCGTCCTGCCGGTTGGGGCGGGCGAGCCAAATTTGTGGACGGCGATGGGCAGAAATATCTGCGCATGGAGGGTGATCCGGAGCAGAAGAGCAATCAGTTTTACTATACGTTCTACCGTATGCCGCCGGTCAAGGGCGGAGACAGGATCACGTTCAAGGTCTCCTGTAAACTTGAGAAGTTGACGGCGGGAAAATTTCAGGTCGGCATTTACGAATTTTCCGATCCGAAAGCGGTGAAATCCATCCGCTTCCAGTCGGTGGACGTCCCAGTGTCTTCGGAGTGGCGGACGATCTCCAAAACAGTCACCCTGCATCCGAATACGAAGGCGGCCCGGTTTTATTTCCTCGGGCGCGGCGCGGGCAAGGCTGACACGCTCCTTGTCCGCAGTTTGGAATTTGGGTTTACGAAGCAGAAATAAGCGTATGCGGAAACATCATCAGGAGAGGTCAGAATGAGCGCAAAAAATACGATCTTGAGCGGGAAGAGGATCTCCGTCGCACAAAATGGCGGCGGCGATTTCACCATTTCCTGCGGTCCATTCGTATTCCGGCATATTCTTCCGACGGTTTTTCTGCGGGGAAAGGAACATCTGATCGCTTCGTGGAAAATCGTCCGCCGCACTCCGTCCGAGTTCGTGTTTTCCGCCGTGAATGACTGCGGGAAGTGGACTCTCGTTTTCACACTGGACGCGGCAAAAGGTTTGACATTGCAATTGAGCGGCAGGCTGAAACGGGCATGCGACGAGATCGAACTGCGCTATTTCGGTTGCGTCGGATCGCCCGCGGATCATCTGCTTGCGCAGGGGATCAAGATGGGCGGCTGCCGATCACTGCTGCTGAACTCAGCGGCCCGGCGGGAATTCGAGGGATATTATCAACTCCTCCTGCGTCGGGGAGACGATTCTCTACGCCTCTCGTATCCCCTGCAAAGCAAGTTTCTCGCATCGTTTTGCGGGACGGCCGGGAGAAACCGGGTCTCCGAACTGCGGGCGGGCGCAACGATCCGAAACTATTCCGGCCGGGAATTGGAACTGCCGCCCTTGAATTTCCGGCAAGGCGACGGGATCGAGCTGATGCTGGATTACGCGGAGGAGAACCGGATTCCCGGAAAAGAGTTCCGCGACATGACTTCACCGGGCTGGAATTCGTGGGATTACTACCGCTGGACAGTCACGGAGGACGACGTGCTGGAGAATGCGGAATTCATTGCCGCCGATCCGGTGTTGTCCAAGCATGTCAAACGCATCATTGTGGATGACGGCTGGCAGTATGCCTATGGGGAGTGGGAAGCCAACAGCCTTTTCTCCCACGGGATGGCGTATTTGGCCGACCGCATCCGCAAACTCGGCATGGAGCCGGGGCTGTGGGTCGCTCCGACGATCCTCGATCTGCATTCCCGGATCGCCCAGCTCCACCCGGAGATGCTGGCAGGGAATGCCTGCGGACTTCCGGCGCCGTGCTGGGAGATCATGAAACGCCGGGTGTTCCTGCTCGACCCGACCGTGGAAGCATCCCAAAAATACATCCGCGATCTTTTCGGGAAAATGCTCGGCTGGGGGTATGGGTATTTCAAGCTGGACTTCCTGGGTTCTCTGCTCTTTGCCCGGAGTTTCTCCGATCGCAAGGTCGGACGAGGTGAGCTGATGGACCTCTCCATCGGGACGGCGTACCGGACCGTCGCCGGACGGGCGAAGCTGCTCGGATGCAACTACCTGCTGGGAGGCGGTCCGCAAATCGCCGACGCGGTACGGGTCGGTTCGGACATCCATGCCGGTTGGAACAACATCAAAACGAACGCGGTCTCCGTGGCAGCGCGATTTTGGGCGAATAAGAGGCTGTGGGTCAACGACCCGGACTTCGCCCTCTGCCGCAGCGAAGACACGGCGGACGATCCCGAGATGAGACGACTGCGTCCCTGCATGGTTTTCGAGGACCCGGACGGAAAAAATCCCGACTCATGGTGCTTCAATCACGTTCTGGTCGATGATGGAGTTCGGCGGCCGCAGATGGAAGTCCTGTTGAGCATCGCACTGGCGGCGGGCGGTGCGGTCAATCTGTCGGACCGCATGAGCAGACTGAACGAGTCCGGGTTGGATCTGGCGCGGCGAACCGTGGCGGCGGAATCCGGGGAAGCGGCGATCCCGCTGGATCTTTTCACTTCCGAGATCCCCTCCCGCTTTTTGCAGAAACTTGCTCGCGGCTACCGGGCGCTGCTCGTCAACTGGGAGGATCAGGAACGGGAATCGAGCATCGATCTGCGCTCCCTGGGGATCGAATGCCGAAGCGCGGTGAATTTCTGGAACGACCGGTCGATCCGCATCCGGAGCGGGACGATCCGCGAGATACTTCCCCCGCGGTCGTGTCTTCTGGCGGAATTGAAGTGAGCTTTGGCAGAAAATTGCCTCCTGAATTGAAAACATTATAACCACATGAAAGGATTGGGAACATGAAAAAAGTCAACAGAAATGGGAAAAACAGAGGAGATCGTATCATGCGGAGAAAGAATTATTTTACTTTGATAGAACTTCTGGTCGTTATCGCCATCATCGCCATCCTGGCGGGGATATTGCTGCCGGCGCTGAACAAGGCCCGGGAGCGGGGCCGCAGCGCCAGCTGTCTGAGCAACCTGAAACAACTCGGCATCGCAGGATTCATGTATGGCAATGATTATAAAGAATACTTCTTCCATAAGAACGGGTTGTTCAAAAATACTATCTATTCCTGCATGCCCCGGTTAAGCGGGTATGCTGGAGGACCGTCGCTCAGTGAAATCAATGCTGTGGCCGTTGACGACAGAATGAAGTTGAAACCGCCGGTTTTCGATTGTCCGTCCGTGCCGGACAAGACGAGGAATTCCTACAGTTTTACTTACAACGTCCAGGCCAACAAATACTACAGCGACAGAATATACGCCAAACTCAGATTCACCAGCCAATATAGCACGACGGTTTATTCTGCCTCCCGGGTTATTTTTGCCGCAGATGGCTGGAGTCCCGTTTCGGGAGATGACAACTCATGTCTTTCCCGCTCAACTTCAGGTTCTTTCGCTCTTCCGCATATGCGCCATACCAATTCGGCCAACCTTGTTTTCGTCGACGGTCATGTCGAAAAGATAACTCCCCATAACATAAGAAATTCTCCGCAGTCTTATGGTTTGCTTACCACGGCGGATTGCTTGCAGATAGGGAAGAAATATTATTCTGCAAACGGGGCATTGTTTGAATAAAATAAACGGATGAGCCAATTTCAAAACCCCAACATACCCCATCCTGCCACGAACCAGCGTGACAGAGTCCCAGGAACGCAAAAAGGCGGCAAGATTTCTCCTGCCGCCAGTTCGTGGTGGGGTTATCCGTACCCAAAATTCGACTTTATCGTGCGAAAATGCGAACCCTCGATATGCCGAAAAATAGTAGATTTTTCGGTCTGCAGGTGAAACTATTGACCATGACATTCGTCGATGTGGCCGGCATTTTCATTGAGTATATTCCAGACCTTCGCGTCACCGGGCGAGGATGCTTGTAAATAACGAATGACCTGCCGACAATTTTTCAGTCCTTTGCTATCGATGGTTCGAACATTTCCGACGGTCACAGTTCGAGGCTGTTCTCGTTTAGCAGGAAATCCAGCAGACCCATCGTGACAATACCATTTTCGTCGCGGCGGATTTTGATGTTCTCCCGGACGAGAATGATTTTCTTGAAGGAGTCGCTGAACCGCAGGAACGGACGTTTCTCCTGAGCTTCCTTTTCCGGCGCACTCACGGAAAAGGCGGACTGAATATAATAGCGTTTGCTCCCGGAGTTGGCGACGAAGTCGACTTCCAGCTGTTTGCGCGTCATTTTTCCGTCCGGCTGTCTCTCCCGGATCTCCACCACGCCGACGTCGACGGAAAAGCCGCGGTACAACAGTTCATTATAGATGATGTTCTCCATGATGTGGTTTTCATCCTGCTGGCGGAAATTCAACCGGGCATTGCGCAGACCGACATCCTCGAAATAATATTTGAACGGAGTGTCGATGTAGGCTTTTCCCTTGATATCGTAGCGGACCGATTTATTGATCAGAAAAGCGTTTTCCAGATATTTGCAATACCTGGCAACGATCCTTTCCGAAAAAGGCACGCCCCGTTTCGATTGAAAGGTGTTCGAGAGTTTCAGCGGATTGGTCAGGGACCCGGCGGCAGATGCAAGAATGTCCAGCAGCACGTTCATCTCCGCCTCACGACGGATCTTGTTGCGCTCTTTGATGTCCTTGAGATAAGTCGTCTCGAAGAGTTCCCGGAGATAATCGGCCTTCTGCTCATCGCTTTTCATGGAGAGGATCTGCGGAAGTCCGCCATAGGTAAAATATTCCTGCCATGCTTCGTCGCGGTTCCCCTGAAACACGGAGCAGTATTCAGAGAATGAAAGCGGGTGGATGCGGACCTGGTTCCCCCGCCCGCGGAATTCGGTGGCGATATCCGTGGAGAGGAATTTCGAATTGCTTCCAGTGACATATACATCGGCGTTGCGCCGGTGGAGCAGTTCGTTCAGCACGGAGACGAAATCCTTGAGCATCTGCACCTCGTCCAGGAGGATGTAATACATGCCGTCCGCATTCATTTTTTCGGCGAGATACGCGAGAAGAACATCCGGATCGCGATACTTTGCGTTGCTGCGCATATCCAATTCCAACCCGATGATGTGGTCGGCCGAGACTCCGGAATCGAGCAGGTATTTCCGGAAGAGCTCGAAGAGCAAATAGGATTTCCCGCTTCGGCGCAATCCTGTGATGATTTTGATCATGCCGTCGTGCATGCGGTCCTTCAGTTTCTGAAGGTAAATTGGTCTTTCGATGTTCATTATGCACCTGCAAATGGAGAATTTTTGTCCCTGTTACCGGTTTTTCTCCATTTAATATAGTCCTTCGGCAATGCATTGTCAAGCTTTAAAATGGAGAATTTATGGCAATTTAACCGTTTTTTCTCCATTCCTGGAGATTGGGGATATAAGGCTGGGAAGCCGCTGCTGCTCATTCCAGTCTTCCGGGATCGGCTGCTCGGTGAGCCTGGCGATTGACACGATCCCGGGATGCCGGAATCTGCGCCGTTTCTGTGAATTTGACACTCGGAATCGGGATTTGGAAATTCTTTTAAAAACGCCCGCAAGTCGTTTTTCGTCGTAAGTCGGCATTTTACGCAGAAAAAAGACAAGCTGGAAAAGGGGCCCGATTTCCCGCTTTCCCCTGCTATTTGGGGATCATCGAACTTTTTCTATAAGTGATTTTGGAATAATTGCCAATTGCCCGTTCGCAGCACACAGTAAACTCCAAATACTCCTTCCTGCTCTTGAAAAAGTCCGGTCCGATGCTAAATTACTGCATCTTGAAATAACCTCTGCAGATTAAAGAAAGGCTGTTGATTGATGACTTACCAATGGAACACCCGGATGGATGATTGTTTCCGCGCGGTGATCAAAACCGATTTTTCAGCGGACGCCATGGTTTATACCAGCAATATGATCATGGGACAACTCTATCCCCTCCCGCCGCTCAGCAAATCCATGTATTTCTGGGGAGGACCTTCCAGCTGCAATGTGATCGTCGTCGGAGAAAAGGATCATTTCCTGCTCGCGGGCGCAGTGACGGCATTCCGTTCGCTCACTATTCTGCAGGCGGTTTTCGACAACCGCCGAATCACCCATATCGAAATGTGTCAGCCGGAGATCAAACAGGGCGAAACACCCGAGGAAACCGTCATTCTCGAAGGACCCGACTGGCGTGAACTGCTGACCAGGTATGCCGATATCGCCGCAGAGAAAATGGGGGTAAAACCGATCCATGCGGAGAAAAACATGACCGGTTACTGCACATGGTATTATTATTACAAGGACGTGTCCGAAGCGCACATGCTGGAAAATATCGAAGCGCTGGCAGCCAACCGTTCGCCTTATGCGGCGGAATATGTCCAGATCGATGACGGATATCAGACTTTTCAGGGCGACTGGCTGGACCAGTGCGAAGCCTGGCCGACCCCGGTCAGGGAGATCGCGGCGAAGATCACTTCGGCAGGCATGAAGGCCGGTATCTGGCTCATGCCGACCACGGCATCGACGCAGAGCCGGGTTTTCAGGGAACATCCGGACTGGTTCGTGAAAAACGAGCAGGGGAAACCGGTGACCCAATCCGGATGGGGACCCGATCCCGAATGGGGATGTCTGGATGCCACGAACCCGGAAGTCCTCGATCATATCCGCAATATTTTCAAAACTTTCCGGAGCTGGGGATTCACCTATTTCAAAATGGATGGACTTTATTTCGGGCTGCAGCGCGGAATACGCAAAGACCCCGGATCCACAACGGTCAGCGCCTTCCGGCTCCTCCTGAAAACCATCCGGGAAGCGGTGCCGGACTGTTTGCTGATGGCCTGTTCCGAACCGTTCCTTCCGTGTCTCGGCCTGGTCGACAATGCCCGGGTCAGCAATGATACCTCCCGCTATTTTCACGCCCCCGGGAAAACCGGAAACGCCCCGCAGGAGTGCGGCTGCTCGATCGAGGCCGCATTCCATATTTCCATGGCGAATTTCTGGATGTTCGACCGCTGGTTCCGGGCCGATCCGGATGTCATCATGGCACGGCAGGACAATGCGTTCTACACCCGCGGGGAGGCAAAAATATCCGTTCTCTCGGGCATCATGTCCGGGATCTCACTGACCAGCGACCATCTCGGCACGATCAATCCCGAGCGCAATGCACTGCTTGCCAAAGCCTGGAACATCCGGATGCGCGATGCCCGTCCGTTGAACACGGTTCCCAACTTCTGGCCGCAGGAATTCGAGGGGACTGTGGATGGGGTGCGCGCAGTCGCACTGGTCAATGACACCGCTGCGGTCAAGAGCTGGAAACTGGCCGATCTCGGTCTGCCGGAGCATTGTTTCGATCTGCTGGACGACCGCAAAGTCTTCCATGAGGTCTCCATGAACGGTGAAGATGCCGTTCTCCTGGTTCCTGAAAAATAAAGGGGCCGTTACAGCTTGCGGTCAATGTCCCCTCAAGCAGGGAAAATACGGTCTGAAATACTCGCCTATCGAAGGGTCAAACGGGTATTTCAGACCATTTCCGCCGCTGCGCAGATCGCGAATATGAGCGTGATCTGCGGTTTACTTCTCCATTTATGCCATCCTCGCCGTGCATGAGATCATGCAATTGGTCACGGGGCCAAAATTCAGACAAATTTCCCATCGGCAAAAAAGTTGTCTTATTCCCCATCTTTTCGAAAAAATCGTCACTTGCCAAACTTCCTGTCTACCCGTTGCGTTTACTTTGGCAAGGCGCATTTGAAAAAAACGATAAATAGTCTCTGTTGGATTGCTTGCAAAACATCCGGATCGGGCTATATTGGACAGATCGCAGGCGTCAATGCTTAAAGGCCGCCCCACGACTACAGGCACTTCCGCCACTACAGACAATGGAGCTGAAAAGATGGAAATATTTGTGCTGGGAAGCTGTTCCGGAACAGAACCTCAAATCGGAAGGCATCACACTTCGTGGGTGCTGCGTTACCGGAATGAACTCTTCTGGTTCGACGCCGGCGAAAACTGTTCTTATACCGCCCATCTGGCCGGACTGGACCTGCTGACTTCCCGGGCAGTGTTTATTTCCCATCCGCATATCGATCATATCGGCGGGTTGCCGAATCTGTATTGGACCATCGCGAAACTGCACTCCCTGCGAAAAGAACCCCTGGATGTCAAACTGCCGGTCTATACTTCGTCTCCAGCCCAGATCGAGGCGATTTTCCGGATGCTGGCCGATACCGAATTTGCCTGCACTTCACCCATCCATACGCTGCGGGAAGGGATCGTCATTTCTGATCCGTTCCAAGTCGAAGCCAGGGGAAACCATCATCTGAACTTTGACCCGTCCGGAAACCCCCGCGCCTTCAGTTTCCGCATCACGGCCGATGGAAAGTCGATCGTTTATTCCGGCGATGTGGCCTCGATCCGGGAACTGGACGGCTGGACGCAGCATTGCGATCTGCTGATGATGGAAAGCGGACATCATCAGCCGGAAGAGGTATGCCGCTATCTCGTCGACAATCATGCGGGAATCGGCCGTCTGGTCTTTGTCCATCACGGCCGGACCATGCTGCGTGATCCGGAAGGAGTCACTGCCCGCTGCCGCGAAATCGTCCCGTTTCCCGTTGATGCCGCCTTCGACGGCATGCACATGGAAATATGAGCCGTTCAGCGCCCCTATATGAGGGGGAATGGCTGCAATAAATGTGCTGCAGACTGAAGAGTCCGTCATTCCCGGTTTGCTACAGACCGGTTATTCGTGCTGGAGAATCCTTTTCCGGTATTCACGGGGCGATTTCCCGTAATAACGGCGGAAAGTATTGGAAAAATACAATTGGTCTTTATACCAGCATTTCTGCGCGATCCCGTCATACCCTCATCGTCAAATCCGCTGCGGCACTGGAAGATTTTTTTCTTCGCAGTCTTTTTTATCAGCAGGATTCACATATCCTTCACGCCAATGCAGAATGATGCCGCCGGGTATTCGCGATTGTAAAGGATATTGCAGGGATTGTCCGACCAGCCGTAACGCACCGAAACCGGATCGCTTACCTGCCGGGAAGACAGCAGGATGGATCCTCCGTCAATTTCCGCCTGGTCCGCCGGATAATAGCACTGGTCGGAACCTGCCAGATAAAAACCTCTCGCGGAAACATCCCGCAGTTCCATTCCATCAGCAAAATGGAAGAAAACCCTCAAAGCACCATTTTCCCGCTGGACCTTCCAGACCTCCGGTCCGCATGGCAGGACATCTTTCCCGTAAACATGATACAATGCCTGCGCAGCAAGCCGCAGGCCCACATCTTTCTTGTTCTGAGGATGGACATCGTTTGTCTCACCGGTACCCAGAGCGGTTGCCAGGTAAACGTATGGAAGGGAACCGCAAGCCCGCCGCTGGGCTTCGCGCAGAACCGCCCAGCAGGAATCTTCGCTGTAGTCCTCCGGCTGACGATAATTGGCCAGCTGGACCTGCAGGAACGGCATATCCGGCCGTTCCCAATGGAAACGCCAATCCCGGATCAGGGTCTCGATCTCCCGCTGGTAGAGATTCGCACGGTCAAGCGTTATGGCGTTGTTCTCCCCCTGATACCAGATCACGCCCCGGATCGCAAAAGGCAGCAACGGCCGGATCATGCTGTCAAATTTCAATCCCGGTGTATTGCAGTTTGCCGTTCCGTATTCCTCGCGCGAGATCTCGATCCGTCCCAAGTCGTATTCACATTCGATCCGCCAGTTTCCCGCCAGAGGAATTTTCTTTTCTCCGCAAAGGAGCGCATACAAGTCTTCCGGTCCGCTGAAAGCACCGTCATACACAAACGAATAAGCACGGACAGCCAGCGTATTTTCGCCGGCCCGCACCAGGTGCCCCGGCACAATGTATCTCCGCGGCTTGTTGTAATAACTTGTCTCCAGCCCCTTGCCCGTCCAGCCGATCTCAACGCCGTTGAAATAGGTGATGTCATGTTTGTCGACCGGACCGAAATTCAGGATCAGATCCTTTCCGGCCATTTCCGGAGGCAGGTCGACTTTCCGGCGGATCCAGACCGCGCCATTGCCGGCGATCTTTTCGGTGATCCAGTTGCCGGGGACCTGCATGGTCTTCCAGGCGGAATCATCGAAATCCGGAGCGGCCCAGCCCCGTTCAAACCCGGCATTGCCGCGGTCGAACGGAAACCCCTTCCATTTCCCCTGAGTCTCGAGCCAGTATGCGCGTTCGCTCCGCATCGACTCCCATTTTTCGATCATCGGCCGGGTATCGGGATTCATCTTCAACGCTGCGGGACTGGTCCATGATTCCACTATGGAACCGCCCCAGGAGCAGCAGATCAACCCGACGGGGACATCCAGTTCCCTGCGCAGTTTCGATCCGAACCACCCGGCAACCGCCGAAACCCGCGGCGCATTTTCCGCATTTATCTTTACCCATTGCGCGAAAATATATTTCTCGCGGCAGCCGGTAACATTTTCAGGGATATGGATGAAACGGAATTTCGCAGGATCTCCCGCCTTGCTGATAAATTCCTGTTCCTGTTGGACGCTCACAGGAATACCGTCCGCTTCATTCCACTTGCGTGACCGGCCCGCGCCGATGACGTAGTGCATATTGGACTGGCCGGAGCAAAGCCAGACTTCACCGATCATCACATCCCGGAGCACAACAACTTCCGTATGTTTTCCTTCCGCAGGAGCGATTTTCAACTCATACGGACCGCCGGCCGGCATCGCCGGAAACTTCAGCAGGAAATCACCGCTGCCTGATGCCCGGCAAAATGCCTGATGTCCGGCCAAATCAGCCATTATGGCCAGATACGGTTCGGTTTCGCCCCATACGGGGATCGGCATGCCCTGCTGCAGAACTGCCCCATTGGAAAAAAGAGATCCCAGTTTAATCATTGTGTATTGTCTCTTTCATGCTCGTGACACTGCTGCCCGGTAAAAATTCCGGGACTGATCGTTGAAGTCGGGTTTTGCACTATATCAAAGGTGTCTGAAGCCTTTGATTCGAACGGCAGAAATCCGACGATGCATTAGTGTAGCATTTTTCAGCAGTTTTTCAAGTTCACTCTCCGGTATCGTTTTGAAAAATCCGTAAAAAAACTGTCCGGCAGGCATAAGTTTTCTCTTTACGCTTGAATTTCAAAAACATCCTCATGCGAACCCGCAGCAATCACTCGTTTCCGCCCCCCGGCAAAAAGTTCGGCAGTGCATCCTTCCGGGATCTCACAGCGGAACCGGATCTTTCCGGATCCCCGTTTCCATGAGGCACTTATTTTCCCGGACGGAGAAATATGCTCCGCTTCCACAAAATCCAGCGCGTCCACAAAGCAGGGACGGAACTCGATATGCTTGAACCCGGGAGCGGATTCCACCGGCGTGATCCCCGCAAGATACTGGTACATCCATGCGGAAATATCTCCGAACATAATGTGATTCAAGGAGGTATTTCCGCGCCAGTCTTCAAACAGGGTCGATGCATTGAAGTGTCTGGCCCAATAGCCGTAACTCGGAAAATCTGTCTGCATGAGGATCTTCACGGCATCATCCGCATATCCGTGATCCGCCAGCGCACGGAAAATATACTTTGAGCCGAGAATGCCGAAACCGGTCAAATGTTTTTTCTTCCGGACAGCTTCCGCCAGCCGTGCGGCGGTTTTTTCCGGTTCCCGGGCGAAGCCGAAATAGAGCGGTGCCGCAAGGGCGGTGCGCTGTCCGTCAGCATAGATTCCATCGCCCCGATAATATATGCGGTTGACCGCATCGGCGATTTTCTGCGCGACGGCCGCATATTCGGGCTTGTATCGCGAAACCAGTTTCGCCGCATAGAAATAATAAGCGGATGAAGTCAGTTCCTGCGGTGCGGCATGAGCTTTGTCATACGCAGCCCAGTCACCGAGTCCGAAACTGACGAGGCCGCCGTCATGCGCCATTCCCCGGCAGTATTCCAGATATTTCTCCATATACGGCAGGAAATGGCGGAATACCGAATCGTCTCCGGTATAAAGCCAGATCCGGTACGGTGCTTCGAACAAATAGATATCCCACCCCGGACCGCTGCCCCAGTTATACCCGAATCCGGCTGTCGGCGCGATCCCGGGGAGCTGCCCGCTGGGACGCTGGGTGTCAGCCAGTACCTGCGTGAAATTTGCCGAAGCCTTCGCGCACGAGAAATTCCAGAGTCCGGTCTCCATTGCGAGCTGGGCATCGCCGGTCCAGCCGTTTTTCTCGCGATGCGGGCAGTCGGTCGGGATACCCGTATAGTTGGAAAGATAACTCCGGCAGGTCATGGATTGAAGCCGATTGAGCAGCGGATCGGAACAGGAGAATTTTCCACAGACCGTGAAGTCGTTATGGACGAAATGTGCCGTGACGCGATGCAGGACCGCCTTTCCGTAATGGAAGATCCGGCAATACCGGAATCCGTGATAGACGAACCGGGGATGCCAGACTTCCCGGCCGCCTCCCCTCAGGAAATAGCAGTCCGTCTGGAAATCTCTGGTTTTCACATGTTGCGAGATACTTTCACGAGTGATATTGCCGTCCTCCAGGATCCGTTCCGCATATTCGATCACGATTTGCGCTCCGGCAGTGCCTTCCACCTCGATCTCGCACCATCCGGTCAGGTTTTTCCCGAAATCGACAATATCCGCATTCGGTTTGAATTCCCGTATTTCGCCATCGGTTTTTTCGCAGATGCGGCACGGTTCCATATCTTCCTTTACGATCGTTCCGCCGGGCGGATTGCAATAGGAAGCGTTCGGCCGGGTTTCATCGCAAAAATCAGGAGACATCATGCCGGGGATCTCTTTCCGTGCGTCATAGCTTTCCCCTGCACGAAGCTGATTGGAGATGATCGGACTCGGGATCACTTTCCATGAATTATCGCTGACAAGGACGATTTTGCCGTCACATTCCAGATCGCAGATCATTTTCGGCTTGTCGTGCCAGACGGCATTGGCAAAGTTCCAGACTTCCGGAGTTTTATCATTATACAACCCGTTTCCGAGCAGAACGGCGATCACGTTTTTCCCGGCTTTCAGCAGGTGCGTTATGTCATAGTCGATATAAGCGGCCCGTCTGTCGAACTGCGAAACCGCAGGCGCGAGAACCCGGTCATCCGCCTTTGTCCCGTTGATATAGAGTTCATGCCAGCCGAGCCCGCAGAGATGTACAACGGCATTTTTCGGAACGCTTGACAATTCAAATGATTTCCGCAGATACGGAGCGGGATCGGCCGTCCCGCAGATCCAGAAGCCGGACCAGAAGCGAGTTTGATTCATCTTATCCACCTTATATTTTTCATTCTGCAATTTTAAACGTGCGGATCTCAAACGGACGGAATTTCAGCAGGATCTGTCCATCGACGACCGGATATGTCTGCCCCGGTTCCCACTCCATCAGATCGGTTTCCTGCAAGGCGGATCCCCGGACCGACAGCGTCACCGCGGAATGACTGCCGGCCGTTTCGACCAGACGGATCACCATGAGATTTTCTTTTTCCGCTTTTTTGACGACCTCAAGCGAGACTCCGGAACCATCGACCAGCCGGACCGGAAATTCCTTTTCCGGGATCCCGGAAAAAATCAGCGGTTTCCGGTTCAGACATGCAGCTTCGGCGATCACCCCGGAATTGACCAGAGTGTTTTCATGCGGCAGGAAACTGTAAGTAAATGAATGAAGCCCCTGATCGGTTATCTCCTCCGGTTCGTGATCTATGCCGCCGTCGGGAAGCTGGGGAGCATGAGGGGAACGCAGCAACGCCAGATCCAGCATATTGCGTTCCAGATGCCAGCCGTATTTGCAGTCGTTCAGCAGAGCCGCGCCGCGGTCGCCTTCGGAAATATCCACGTAACGGTGGGCGCAGACTTCAAAACGCGCGGCATCCCAGCTGGTGTTCGTATGGGTCGGACGCTTGACATAGCCGTACTGGATGTCGCAGCAGGCCTCGTCCGCATGATATGCCAGCGGGAAACTCACCCGAAGCATCCGGTGCGCTTCGTGCCAGTCGGCTTCCGAGATGAAATCAAGTCTCTTGCTGTTCGCCGACAGGACGGCCTGCTGTTTAAGCGTGGATTTTTCCCCGATTTTCAGTTCGAACTCAAGCACTTGCCTTACCGGGCCGTCGGCCAGACGTTTTGCCGATATGCCCCGCGCGGGAACGGGCTTTCCATCCCGGTAATAATTTTCAATATCCCACGCATCGAATCCCAGCGAATCATCGCGATAGCTGTTCAGATGATTTCCGACCCCGTCTGCGATCACTTCGGTCTGGAGCGTTTTATCGAAGGCGGAAATCAGCTGTCCATCTTCGTTGAATTCATATCGGATCAACTCATTTTCCAGCACCAGCGATCGGGATGCCGGCTTCGCCTGATCCGGGACCGGCTTTCCTTTCCGGAGCACCGTGAAACTGTCTGCCGGGAAATCGCAGAGCAGCCAGCTCCGGTCGTGTTCCATCTGGACGGGAAGCGTGTTTCCCTCTGCATCCAGCACCTGACATCCGCACCAGTCCGGCGGCAGTTCCACCGGCATCGAGTAGGAATAACTCAGGAAATTGAAGACGGTCAAACACTCTTTTTCCAGCTTGAAAAGTTTTCCTGCCGCACGTCTGATCAGCTTTTCGCCGTCCGAGAGCAGCTGCGCATGTTCGCGTTCCGTGATCTCATAAACTTCCGCGATCGAGGAGCCGGGCAGGATATCGTGGAATTGCTTGCACAGCAGGCTCTTCCACATCCTGTCCAGTTCCGCCGAAGGATATTCCTCATACGGCAGACAGCTCCACAGGGCTTCGATCTGGGCAAACAACTGTTCACAGCGCCGGTTGTTTCGTTTCGTCCGGCTTTGGGTGGTATAAGTTCCCCGGTGCATTTCCAGATAAAGCTCTCCGCTCCATTCGGGAAGGCGGTCTGCAACGGTTTCAAGCCGCGCGAAAAATTCATCGGCCCTGCCGAATTTCACGCGGGGAACGCCGGGCAAAGATCCGGACCGGATCGCGGTCTCAAGGTGATCCTCCTTGGGGCCGCCGCCACCGTCGCCCATTCCGAAGAGGGTCATGAATTCCGGGACCAGTGCACTTTCATTGTAGCGGTCGCGGGCATTTGCCAGCGAGTCGGCGCGGAGCCACGAGTTATAGGTGTTCTCCGGCGGGAAATGTGTCAGGACCTCCGTGCCGTCAATGCCGCGCCAGCGGAACGAATGATACGGGAAGGTATTGATCTGATTCCAGCTGATTTTCTGGGTCAGGAAAAAATCACAGCCGGATTTGCGGATGATCTGCGGCAGAGCCGCGGAATAACCGAACACATCGGGAAGCCACATGGTCTTCACATCGACTCCGAATTCGTCTTTGAAAAAATTCTTTCCATGAAGGAACTGACGGATCAGGGATTCCCCGGAACTGAGATTGCAATCCGCTTCGACCCACATGCCGCCCTGCGGTTCCCAGCGTTTTTCCGCGACTGCCTTCCGGATTTTCCTGAAAAGTTCCGGAACGTAGTCTTTGACGAACGCATAGAGCTGGGCCTGGGAGGCTCCGAAAATATAGCCGGGATACTTTTCCAGATTGCGGATCTGACTTGCAAACGTCCTGGTGGCTTTGCGGACCGACTCGCTGACCGGCCAGAGCCAGCCGACGTCCAGATGGGCATGGCCGACCGCACAGGCGGTCCATTCTCCGTCATCGCCGTGGAGCGACAGGATCCGTTTCAGCGGTTCCCTGGCCAGTAAAACATTCGCGGCGTCCCCGTTGAACAAGGTGATGGATTCATCCAATGCCATCCGTGCGCGATTGCTCCGGGCGCCGGGTGCGAGTTCCGCCAGATCCCTGACGATCTGAAACTCCCATTTATAGTTCCACAGATCCTCGTCGATCCAGCCGATTTCCAGATGGGAACAGATGCCCGTCCCGCTGCCTTCCGCCTGCCCCACAAGCGTCATTGCCACGGTTTCACACCACAGATCGATCCGGTCCGGATGCGGAGCGTCTAAAAACAGATACTCTTTCACATATCTTTTGAAAAATACACTGGAACTGGTCAGTCCTATCAGCGGCACGCCGGATCCATCATAGACCAGTATTTCACCGCCGAAATTCAGCCGCAGTGCGATCCTGCGCCCGCGCCATGCTTCCGGAACCGTTCCGATCACATGGAACCAGGCATTCTCCATCCGGTCACCAAAACGTTCTCCCGGCCGGACCGGATGGAATTCTCCGTTTTGACGTTCATTATACGGAACCGGAAGAACACTTTTCCGGAATTCCGCCTCCAGCGGCAGCGCATCCCGAAAGAAAAGGTTTTCCAGTTTTTTCTGGAATTGTTCTTCTCGCAGCTTCATGCGCCGTATCATTTTCTCATTCATTTCAAACTTCCACTCTCTTTATTTTTCCGCGGCAAAATACCTCCCATCCGGGAAGCGATCCGCCTCTTTGCCTCAATCGGCAGATCACTTTTCCTCGACCAATTCGAAGTAGACCGCAGGTTCCTGTTTCAATTTGGCGGTATCGATCTCGATAAGCCAGACTCCGTTCTGTTTTCTCAGGGGAATTTTCTCCAGCCGCGTGCCGTTCAGTGTCAGCGCATAACAGACAAGATTCGCGGAACCGTTCCGCAGCTCTGCCGTCACTTTTCCCGTTTTCAGCACCACCGGCAGAAGACCGGGATACAACATGACCTGCTGATCGGCGGAAAGACGCATATCCTGATTCGCGCTCTGTGTCGTGTAAACCAGCACGATATGGCGGCTTTCCCGAAGCGGCTTCCCGTCACGCGAAACCGCGGCAAAACAGCTGTCAGCCGTGGAATTCACCACCTTCAAAGCATCGATCGTTTCCGATTTCCCCGCAGGCGAAACAAACACCTCGGATCGAGGTGTGCGGATGACCAGCTGTTTTTCCTTGCGGCGCAGAAGGATCTCTTCCGTATCGCTTTCGAAAATGCCTTTCTTGACATCCGTGCGGTTTTTCGGGGAAAGGATCTTGCGGCGTCGCAGTTCCTCCACGGCTTTTTCGAGCGAGAATTTCTCATCTTTCGTATCATTGATGCTGGCAAACCAGCGATGATCGGTGATCGTTGCCAATCCTGTCGGAGCAAGCTCCAGATCGGGTTTCCTGCCGAGGACCACGCCTTCCGGGACCGGAAGATCCGGGAATCCGATGGTGAAGCGGGCCAGCAGAGCGAGCAGAGTCTGTTCCGACGAAGCCGCGAGAAGCGCATTCCCTTTGCTGAACAGGAAACTGTTCGGGATCTGCAAGGTGACGAGATGCGGACTGCGGCGGATATCTCCGCGTCCGAAAAGATGGGCTTGCAGAAACGCGCTCGCGTTACCGATCGGATTTGCAGCAATACTGAAACAGTCAATTCGCGAGTATCCGTAATAAGCATTCCGCAGAATATTCTTTTCGAAGTAATTATATCCGCCGAATCCCTGGAGCGATGCAAATGCGCTTACTGCCGCACCGCATTCATAAAGATAGGGATTCCAGAAAGAATGATTGATCTCTCCGACAAAGATGGGTCTTCCGGCAAAAGCGGAACTTGTGATATCCCGCAAATAATTCAATCCGGCTTCGATGGAACTTTTGTTCGATGCGATGGATCCGATATCCATGTAAGTTGTGGGATGATTGTAATACGTGTGATCATTGACTCCCAGCATCGTTTTCCATGTGGCGGAACGATACAGCAGGTTGCGGTAACTGTTCTGGAAAACCATTCCATTCCAGCCGATTTCGCGCAAATCGCGCTGATAGCGGAGATTGAGATCCGCTACGAGTTTTTCCTGGAAAAGAGCATAATCATTGCGGTATTTCCCTTTTCCGAACGGAATCGGTTCGTCCTTGAATTCTTTTCCATATTTTTGGGAAAGATATGAATTCCATGCCTGAACCATTTTCTGATACGCTTTCGGCTGCGAAGCTTGGACCCTTCGAAGAAGCGCCAGACCGGAATATTGTTCGTTGAAACATTCCACCGAAAGAAAACAGGGATAATCGATCAGTTTCTTTCCGTTCTTCTCATGCGAGAGGATCTGGAGTCCGAACTTCCAGTGCTTCATGATTTTCGGATCCTGAAGATATCCGAGCATTGCATCTGCAGTGTAAAAAGATTTGCGGCGTTCCGCCTGCGTTCCATAAATACTGCTCAAAACGATCCAGTTGACATAGATGCCCTTCCGGCTCAATTTTTCGAACACGAAATGCATGCGGTCCAGCAATTCCCCGGAGACGGCAAGTTTCCCCGGTTCCGAGCATAGCATGATAGAACCTGACCAAAGACGGATATAGTTGTATCCCTGCCGATGGAGCGCATCGATAAATGCCGTTGTCTCCTCTTCGAATTTTTTCCGGTCTCCGATCCTGAAAAACCGGCTGAAATAAAGGCCATCGGCACCGAAAAGCCGGACATTTTTTCCGCTTTTTCCATAGACATAATCGCCATTCTGATCAACAACGGGCCGTCCTCCTTCCGGTTTCCGGTGAAGATCGGAAAGGTCGAGCGCACTGCCGGGTTTCACATAGAGATCGCGGTCATGGACCATGGGACGGAATCCGTTTTTTTCGCAGAAATGGAAAAGTTCTCCCGGATCGCCGCAGCGGATATGGGTCCCCTCGAATTCGACTGTCACGATGTTTTTGCCTTCCCTGACCGGCAGATACATCCGGTAAGTATCCAGCAGATCCCTCCAACCGTTTTTCGCATCGTCTTCTTCCTTCCGCAATTCACCATTCAGATATACCTTGAATTTTCCCGTGGCGGCTATACCGAAACGCATCATGCCGGATTTTTTCGATGTGAATTCGTTGGAAAGGATGGCTTTTGTTCTTTTCAACCGGACATGTCTTTGGGAAAAATCCGCTGTAAAAGTCTTTCCGTCCTGTTCAACTTTCCACTTCGGGGAAAGAAGAGCCGGGATCATATCCTTCTGCTGAACAACAGTGATTTTCGGATTTGAAATCCGATTTTTTCCCTTGAAATTGCCCAGGGCAAAATGGACGTCCAGCGGAACCACTCCATTTTTGGAGGACGGTGTAAAAAAAGGAAATTCGAAATGCTGTTTTCCCGGTTTGACAGGGGTATTTTTATGATAAAGAAAATATCCATCCCGGACCTTGACGGTAAACCAAGCCTGAGTCTGCTTTGCGGCTTCAACATCAAAAGAGAAGAAACATTCTGCCTGTGCCGGGACCGTCACCGGACTCTGATGCAGCCAGACTCCTCCCGAAAACCCCGGTTCGACCTGAAAACAATATCCGTTTTGAGGCGGAAGTTCTTTGAATCCCGCTGTTTTCCCGGTCAAAAACCATTCTCCATTCTTATTCAGGAATCCCGGATCCCGAAGATAATTTTTCGCAGAGGTCTCTGCTGATACCGCAGCAAAAGATCCGCAGATCAGGATGGAGGGGATTGCCGCACGAAAAAAATGCTGTATTTTCATTTTGCACGCTCCTGTTTTCTTCTAAAGAGCCGACTTCAAAAATTTTGGCCCTTGTCCGTTAAAATCTTTTCATCAGAACCTGTTTTGACACTTTGGATACGATACTGTTTCCAGAATTTCAGCCGCTTCTTTACGGGATCCTCCCGATTTGACAATCCTCAGAGTTTCCCGGAGTTCCCCAGGCCAGCAGGAACTGGACTTTTTTCGCATCGATATGCCCATCGCAGAAAAGCAGACTGACCCTGGCCCCGTGACGGGTCCCCCAAGTTCCGCCGCCGCTTGTCGGTATCAGTTTCATGGTATATGCAAGCAAATTATTCCCGGTCTTCAGGGGAGTTATGTAGCTGGGATTTCCATACGCGGATTCAGCCATCCAAGCCTGCGCGCTTGGCGTTTTGATATGGGTTTCCTTGGCCGAAGCGTGAAAGTTATTATGATCGCTGCCGTCCCGTTTTTTTGCTTTCTGTGCGTTTTGGGGAAAACTGCAGACCCCTCCGGTGTTATTGGGGACCAGCAGACCGTAATGGGTGAATTTCGAAAAGCTGGTGGCATAATTGTTGTCATTGGTAGCAAGCGGGCTGTCTCCCTGGTTGGCAGGATATCCGTCTTTGGGCCACCTGATTTCTCCGGAAGGGCACCATGCCGTTCCCGATTTTTTCTTCAGCCCGAAAATATCCTTGGTGACATATTTCATTGTCGTCAGGGTATTGGCCAGCACCCCTTCGGAGACCATGAACTGTTCCACCCAGCTGATATCGGTCGCCTGCGGGAATCTGCCGCCCATAAGGTCGCGGTAGTTCTGGCAGTAAAGCCCGATCTGCTTCATATTGTTCACGCACGACATTCTCTTGGCACTTTCTCTGGCTTTGTTCAACGCCGGCAGCAGCATTCCCGCCAGGATCGCAATGATCGCGATCACGACCAGCAGCTCGATCAGCGTAAAACAAGCAGTTTTACACTTCAGGTATGAGAGATGAGGTAGGAGAGATGAGGTTCTCAAAGTTGTCTTGTTTTTCTGCATAAGCAGGCCCTTTCATTAATGTATTTTACGTTTTTGATAAGAAAAGACTTTATTCTGAAAGATGTCGGTAATGCACAGTTCTTGCTTGACACAGATCAAAAGAGTTTTTCTTTGAAGAACTGCCGTAACCTTTTTTACCTCATCTCTCATCTCTTCTACCTCATACCTTGATCGGTTCTGCCAAAAAATGATCACAGCAAGCATAAACCACCAGCAGTTCGATCCGTGTGAAACTCCAGACCATGCTGCAAATCGAATGTCTTGTTGGTGTCTTTCGCATTTTTGTTTCCTTTCTTTTGACTCCGATCCGGAATTTTATGCCCTTAAAGGAATTCGGGCGATAAAACATCCCAAGTGTCTCTGGAATAATAATATACATGGGAAAGCCAAAAAGAAAAATAAAATAATCTCAAAAAAAGAAAGTTTTGTATCAGAAAAGAGTTGAAAAAAGAACAAGATGCATTAAAGTATTCCACGAAATGAAAACAACGCGGGAATCGTAGAAAAGTAAGATTTTGCACCAGTTATGAAGATAAGCAGGAAAAATGTTCCGGGAAATGATTTTCTTGCAAGAGAAATTCATCGCAAAAAAGATCAGCCTTTCTTTTCACCGAATTCAGGCGAGTGGAACGGGATCCTGATAAAAAGCGGATCCGGTTCGATTCAGATCGACGGGAAAAAATATTTTTTTTCCAAAGGGGATTTTCTGCTCCGCAGACGTGATCACGGCTGCATCATGCACTTCACGCCCCGGAGTCATTATCTGTATTTCGGGATGGTCCCGGATTCCAAATTGTATGCGGTCGGGACATACTGGGATTCCCCGCTGGACGGATTGCTGGTGTTCCATTTCCCGGAAAAAGAATTTTCCAGGGCATATCAGGCTTTGCACGAAAGTGCCGAACTCGATGTGAACCGTCCCCTCGGATATTTTAATTTGGCTTATTCCCTGGCGGAAAATGTGATTTTGCGGGCGGAATTCCTTTCCCGTCAGCAGGCGGATTGTCAAGTGGAACTGCAGGAACCGGGGATCGCAAAAGCCATCCGGCTGCTGGGACAAGTGGAAAACACGGATCCGATTGAGAAAATTGCACGGGAATGTGCATATTCACGTGCAGTTTTTTTCCGCAAGATCCGCGAAGCGACAGGATGTTCTCCGCATGTTTACCGGGAAAAGATCCGTCTCCGGCGTGCTCGGGAATTTCTGCTCAAATCTTCCATGACGGTATTTGACATAGCCGAATTATGCCATTTCAATGAAGCCACCTATTTTTCCCGGCGTTTCAAACAGCAGTTCGGCATGACTCCAATTGAATTCCGCAAACGATCGAGAATGGCCTTTTCGGAAAAAACCCGGAAGCAGGAGAAAAACTGATCACAGTTTCAAAGGGCCTCACGATTCAGAGTCTTCTTTCCCTGGAAAGTATTATGTAAAAGGCGGCGGACGGGCGGGTCGCCTTGCTTAACAAATTCCAGCTGACGTGCAGAAAAACTGAAATCAAGATCAAAAAAATGAGGTGAAAGTCATAGAACGACCTGATCGATCATATATTATGGTCTTTTGATTTTCTGCGGTTCAAAGGTTAGAATGGGAGGGCGGATAATCCCGGAAGGGGCAGCATAGCGCTCCATCCGGTTTGCCATTGAGTTCCAGCACCGGAGAACAAGGTCGTGTTTTCCGGCAGGCAGGCGGAAGATGTAAGGTGCAAGGCTCTGTTTCCCCTGAGACACGCCGTCGATCAGGAGTTCCGCGATATCCCGGAAACCCGGCAGTTCAAGCTGTTCATCTGGATCTGCTTCCACCGTTCCAAGTTCGATTTCAGCTGATCCGGAATAAAAGATCTGTCCCTGTTTCTCCCAACCGCGATCGGTTTTCAGCGCAGAACAGCGAGAGGAAAGGGTGATCTCTTTCCTTTCCGGTTCGTAGATTTCAAGAAGGTAGCTGAGATAAATACTTTTTGCGTAATCGCCGAATGTTTTCAATGAAACATCAAATTCACCGCGAAGCAGGGCAGGAACCGTGAAATGCGCCGTGTTTTCCAGCATCACGGTATTCACGGCACGCGCGGTAAAAGCGTAAGCACGGTAAAGGTCGTCGAACACTTTCACTGTTTTCCCGCCAGAACATTCAGTCCCGTTAAGCAGGACTTTGCCCGGATGGTCCGCAGGGATCAGCAGTTCTGCTGTCATGCCTTCCGGCGCGGCAAAAGTCAGTTCTTTCTCGAATGGGATTTCGTTCGGCGCGCCCCAGCGGACAGCGTATTCACCGGAGAAGGTCTGTTTTACGCGCCGGGCGGCCGGTTTGCGGTATGATTCGAAAGGTCCGCCGATGATGGCGATCTCCCCTGGTTCGAGCTCGATTTCATAAGACTTTCCGCGGTAGACCAGCGTTCCGGACATGGTTTCCGGATCCCAGACATTTGCCGCGAGAAGATATTCTTCACCGTCGAGTTTTCTGCGCATATAAGCGAGTTCTCCGCCGGAGAAAGTGACCTCCGGCGCAGGCAGTTCGGGAATCCTGTCCAGCGGGTCGACGACCCGCCGGATGCTGCCGGCGTAATTTTCCGGAACGATCACATATCCCTCCGCCCGGCGGTTCAGCCGGTCGCAGAACCGGAAGAACGGCTCGCTGTCACTGTCGTTCCACACCTTGTGTGTGGGATCGGTCACGGCGTATTCTGCACAGTATTCGCCCGCCGCGGCGGCCTGACACCACCGTGCGAGGGTGTCGTTGAATTGCCGGACCCCCTGCCCCAGCGTGCTGAAAGTGAATTCCGGCGGGGCAAAAAACTTGGTGATGCCGCGGAAGCGGTGATGGACCGCGTGCGGCACGATGAAATTGACCCCCTGCATGATCTGCCAGGCGGCGATCCGGCGCAAATCGTTGAAAGTTGCGCCCCAGTTGGTTGCAGAAAACATTTCGCACATGACCCGTTCCCGGCGGTTCAGGACGGCGGCACTGGCGGCATACTTGGCCCGTAAATCGTGCAGCGTGTCGTTCAGCAGCGGATGCTCCAGAAATTCCGTGCCGCCGCCGAGTGTAACCTTCGGAATGTAATAACGGCCATCGTAATGCGTTCCGCTGTCCAGGACCATGATCTCATGATCGGTTCCGGGGCAGTCCGAATGACCGAGCAGGGTCAGCGGATCCCCTTCCGTGAAAACGGAACTGCGGCGGCAGACATCGAAACGAAACGGACCGGTGTCCGAGGAATGGAAAGTGTAAAGTACGCCATGGTCGGTGCACCAGGCGTGATTTCCGGCGAACCACTGCTGATAAAGTTCGCCGCAGAACTGCCAGTAATCTTTCTGGACCGCCGCTGCAGGATCATTGAAAAGTTCTTTCAGGTGCGACTCGATCCGATAACCGAAACGCGCGGCGAAATGTTCTCCGAAATATCTGCTCCATGGATAATACCGTTCCGAGCATTGCTTCTGGACATGCGCATTGTAACGGCGGTTGTCGGCATCCGAAAAGAATCCGGTGATGCCGTCGCCGAAATACGGAGCGAAACGTTTGAAGTATTCCTCGTAGACGAACCGGCGGAAATACGTGCCGCTTTCGGGTTCTTCGAAGGCGGGGAATCCCCAGGGGACTTCCTGTATCACGAGTTTTCCTTCGGGGTTTGGAAGCAGACGCTGTTGTTTGAGTGCAGGATCGGCAGCCTCGATCCGGCCGGCAGCGTCGCCCGGCGGATAGTTGAAGCCGTCGTTGATCCACAACTGGAGCCGGAGTTTCCGGGCAGCCTGGATAAAACGTCCGGTAAGTGTGAACCAGAATTCCGAAAGATACCCTTCCGCATCGAATCCCAGCGGCGGCTTGTTGAACAGCACGATCCCGCCGAAACCGAGCTCCTTCATGCGCTGCATGGACTCGAATACGGCTTCTTCGGTATAGTCAGCCGGATCAGTTGTGTTCAGGAAGTAAAACGGAACCGGACGATAAAGATCCGTATCTTCAACATATTTTCTTTTGCTCATTGCTTTTATCTTCACACGATCTCATTCATAATTCAAAAAGAGGCAAGAGATATGGTTCAGATATCCTTTTGTTCCGAAAAGACGAAGAAATGATCGCTGGGATAGATTTCTTTGTCATGGTCGAAAACGATCTCAGAGTTCCGCATCGGAGTGATGCCCCGGATAAAGATGTAATCCATGCGGCCTTTGCCGCAGATGCCCAAATCCTGATGCCAGGCCGTTCCGATGAAATCATGGAAAGTGGGGCAGAACAGATCTTTTTCAGGCATGGTGTCGATCCAGCCGGCAGCAGCGAGACTTTTGATGGCGGGGTTTTCCGGATCGCAGTTGAGATCTCCTGTAAGGATCTGCACCAGGCCGCTGTCCCACGCAGCAGCATCCTCGTTTATCATGCGGGCGGCGTTATCCCGAGCCAACTGTGAAATGTGGTCAAAGTGCGTGTTCACCACCCGGACAAGCCCTTTTGCCCCCCGCAACAAAACCCAGTTGACCATGCGGACACACTTCGTTCCCCAGCTGGTTGAACCGGGGATATGGGGCGTTTCAGAAAGATGCCACGCGCCCACACCACAGTTTTCATACATCCCGCGGCGGAAGAATATGGCGTTTTCAGGATATTCCACTCCGGCGGAGGAATTGCCGTGGATGCAATCGTGACCGGCAAAGCGGGCCTTGAAATCCGCCAGCTGGTCGGTGTGGCACTCCTGAAGACAGATCACATCGGGATCACGTTTTTCGATGGCTGCGAAACAGCACTCTCTCCTGTTCTTCCAGAACCGGGGACCCGTATCGTGTCCCATGGAGGAAAAACGGATGTTGCAAGTAATGATTTTCATGATGGATACCTATTTAATGAGAAATCCTGCGTAATATCTTTCATTTTGAGCCCGTGAAACGGAAAACTTTCAGATCCATTGCCGGAATACTGACTTTCCATGGCATGGAAACGGTTTCCGGGCGGAGATTGCGATTCGCTGTTTCCATGTTATAGACAAGGGCCGCATTCAAAAGCTCGGGGGGAAGGACGATCTCCGCAGAAACATTCTTTTTTGACCAGTTTGCCACCGCCACCAGCCAGTCGCGTTCATTTTTCTTTTTCCAGTAACTGACTTTGACGCAATCCGGCTTGCTTTGAATACCGTTTTTCCAGTAGCCGTGAAAAACGGTGTTTCCCATCCCGTAGGGCATGGTCACGTGCAAGTGAAAATCTTCGCCGGTCTGACAGTGTGCGAAGGAAGGATCGAAAAGTGCGTTGTTGACAAAGCAAAGCGCCAGCATTTCCCGCGTTGATTTGAAATTGCGGAATTCTTTCGGCAGAAAGCAGTATTGCGATAAATGCGCTTGCGGTATGCCCCAGCGGTATGGGCTGTAATTGATCCGTAGAAGGACTCCGGAATAATCCCGTTTTGCACCGGCCGGAGCTTCGCTCATGAGCGGATTGCCGATCTGCCTGTCGACCAGCAGCATGTCCGCGAGACCGTAAAGGCGTTTGGGTTTAAACTCTTCCCCGTGAATGGCCAGGGCCCAGAACGAAGCCGCACCGGAGAGGATCGGATACCCATGGGCGAAAATGGTAGGATATCCTTCTCCTTTCACGGAAGCGAAAGCACAATAAAGCCGCTTGTAAAAATCCCGGGTCGCAAAAAGTTCACGCGTCCCCTCTGATTTCCCATCCAGGGTCTCATAGAGATATCCCCTGTTTTCATCACGGTTTTCCTTGGGGGTCGTCAAGTCATAATAGAATCCGGCAAAGCCGCCGTCCTTCAGGTAGTTCTTCATCATCCATACGGCATAATCACTGAAGGAACTTGCCGGGGAACAGGCAAACCTGTCATTATGCCGGGAACCATTGCCGGGATAAATGGAGATCGGCTGAAAACTCCAATCGGCTCCAAACTCTTCCCATTCATTGAGCTGCGGACGTTTTCCCGGTTTATAAAAATAACTGTCAGGCATCCGGGGAAGGAATGACGGTGCGTCCGGTCTGACCATGTTCTCTTTGGAAACATAAGTGGGGTTCGCGTAGGGATAGATCTTCTGTTTATGGATCCTTCCCATTTCTCCCCAGTCGCGTCCCAATTTCTGATTCCTCGGCCGGAAATCCGTGGAATTGGCGGCATGGTCATACGTATGCAGACAGATAAAATTGAAGGGGGGCTTATAATGACTGAACATAGCCACGCGTTCATCCTCCCAATTGGGATAGAGCGGTTTCACCGGGGTCGGATGCAGGCCCATCCGCCAGACGATGGGACGGGTCACCTTCACCGGGACGTTGACCAGCGCCAGACGGTAAAGGAAGTCCCTGTCGCCTTTCCCCGCTTCGAGCCGGATCCGCGGCTTCCGGCTGTCGATATAAAGTCCTTTATGGTTTTCGAAAAAGGTATTGATTCCGCAATCGTCATTGCCCAGCCATAGTGCGATCAAACGGCCAAACGTCCGCGGCGTCGTATACCCGAACTCCTGGCAGCAATGCCCATACCAATTCTGGAATTGCCAGGCATCGGATACCGGCAATACCAGTTCCATCTTTTCCGCAGAACAGGTCCGGTTCCGCGCATGAACTTCCAACTCCAGAATGTCCAGCCCGTCGAACTCAATGGTATGACGGATACTGCAGCGGAAATTCGCATCTTGACCTTCGGTCCGCGCCACCGCTCTCCCCTTGCCCAACCGGCGGAGCTCCTTGAGCGCGGGTATGATCTGAAACTGTTTTCCGTCTTTCCGGTATTGCAGAACTATGGGAGCAGACAGGATGATTTTTCCCTGGGAGGTGATCTTTTCGAGACCCCTTTTCCCGAATTGGAAAACTCGTCCCCACACAGAAATGCGCTCGCCATTGACGGTTACGCCCTCCTTCCACGGGACCGGAGCATAATCCGCCGACAGTGCCTCCATCGCCACCGGCTTTGTAAACCATTCCGGCAAAGGTTTCACTTCATATTCCTTTTCCGCCAGTTCCGCAGTGCCGCGGGCAACTTTTACAATATATTTTCCTTGTGCGAGCTTGCCTGTTTCTACATGGAAATTCAATTCCGAAGGGGCATTCTGCAACACGGTAATGGCTTTGGTCAAAACTTGCCTGCCTCCTTTTGTCTGCAGATTCAGAGTAAATACTTCTCCCTTTCTGGCTGTGATCCCCGGGAACTCGACTTTGACGGTCAGCTTCTTCGCGATGGGATTATTATGCAAAGACAACTCGACATCCTTTCGCTGTAAAAAGGGGATCTGTCTTGACAGAAGGATGCTGCCGTCCGCAGCCTTAGCCTGACAGGAAACGGCATACAACCCCAGGGGCGGATCCGGGATCTTCTTCCGTAGATCCTTCCCCGATATTTGCTGCACATTCCCGATCGGCTGATAACCGGAAGTCGCGCCGACTATCTGGTCGGCAACTATTTCCGTTACTTTCGTCACTTTCTGGACCCGGTCCAGGCTTACCCGGTAATCGGCATTCCCATCCGTGACCAGCTGCCAGCCCGTTTTCTCCTTCTCAAGCGTAAAAGACAGCGGGGAAGTAATGCATTTCCCTGTCAGGAATGCATCCACATTGTCAAACCAGAGCGTGTGGTTTTTCAGATGGAGGGACTGATTTTGCAGACGGACTCCGGCTGAAAACTGGAATTCATCCGAGCTCAACCCATTCTGTTTGCGGGGAAGAACAACTTCCAGCCGCCAGACCCCTTCTTTGCAGGAACTGCAGGTCCTGATCCCGGAATTGAATTTCACGTCGCGGGTGCAGAGGTTCCGACTCCAGTCAATTTCCTCCCGGGCATCATAAACACAGTTATTCGGTGCGATCGTCACATATGTGCCGGAATAAGCTTTCGCTCCCGGCTGCGTGACTTTACGGAAAAAAAGGGGAGCTATATCCCCGGAGGAAATCAGAACCGGATCGTCTCTGACTGCGGCCGATGAAACAGGTTTATACGGAGTTTTTCTGCTCCAATCACACTGGATGCCCAAATAGAGATTTTCCGCATCCGAAGCAGTATAGAAGTGACAGGGAAAATCCACCAGCAATCCTGTACGTTCACTGATAAATCCGCTGCAGACAAAGCCGTATTCATCAAAATTCCCATCCAGCCGGGAGATCCCTTTCAGGGGCGGGAAAGGAATGACCGGCAGGGCATTGGCCTGCTTTCCCTTTTTTGAAGTCGGCGCCGCCGTCTCTGTCTTTCCCTTGCCCGCAGGCATGCTGTGTTCCACCAATTGCAGTTCTTCGAGTGAAGTGCGTCCTTTCACGATCAGCAAGTCCGTCATATAGGCCGTACCGTCCAAAACCCCCCACCCCTGTCTGGCATTCCCGGTCAGAAGATTCACGCATTCCAGTTTGTCCGGCCCCGGGAAATAAAACGGTTTGCCGGAACCGATCTTTACTCCATCAAGATAAACGGATGCTTCATCGCCCTTGCGCCAGACGACCGCGATCCGGACCGGTTTGTTTTTGATGAAAAAGCCTTTGCGGCTGCTGGCAATGGCAATATAGGCCCGGTGATCCGTCATCCGGCCGTTCTGTCCCTGCAGCATCAGCACTTCCGGCTTCGTCAGATCCGGTCTCTGCATTCGCAGCAGCATGCAGGTGTCTCCGGTTTTGAACCCCTTTTCCGGCTTGTTGTGGTTTACCAGACGTGAACTCATCAGAACAAACTCTTTTTTCATCGAGATGCTCTCAAAATCGATCGGAGTAAGTGTAAAAGCAATGGCTCCCTCCGACCAGTCCCAGATTTTCACGGGGATCTTTAACCTTGGAGCAGCATGTCCCTTCCCGCAAAGCAGTCCGTCATCGGTGAATGTCAGGGATTTACTGTTGCTGTAAAACGGAGATGGCTTGGCCTCAGCCTTGCTTTTGCGCAGGGGATCGATCAGAACGACCCGCTGTTCGACCGGCTCCGCAAAAACAGACAGCAGAACGGCCCAAAAAAGGACCGCCGCTGTTGATTTGTAAAATTTCATATTGCTTTCCCTTTCCCCATAAAGTGTTTTTGCCGACAGTTTTATTTAGTATGTCCCGGCATTTTCTACCATTTGACCGGACGACGTGATGGGACTCCAGTATATCTTCTTTTTGCCTTCCGGATACTTAAGGACATCGCAATGGCCATCAAAGAAAGCAGCATTGGTGCTCTTATTGTGACGGATGGAAAGGGTATGATAGGTGGTCGTGCTGGCGCCCCCTTTTAATTCATAAATGCCCTGGGCAGCGTGACCGGCATAGCCGGTGCAATATTTGTTCACGGAATAAGGGACATCCGCATATATCACCAGGTTGCTGTCGTTGTTGAACCGGGTGATTTGGGTGTCCTTGCGCCGCGGGGTGGTATCATCTTCGTTAAAGCCGAATGTCTTGTAATTCAGTCCCAGCCCGAAACTGCTGTCATCAAGTTTCGAACCCGGATCTCCCACATCGCAGCGAAACGCATTTTGGTTGGGCATATATTTCATCATCCAGAGCACTTTCCCCCAGCAGACAGATTTATAAGTCAAGTAGTTGTTCGAAGCCCGCAGATAAAACCCCTTGTGATCATCCGCATACATTCTGGTGGCTGTGACGCACTGCTTCAGATTGGAAAGGCAATTCATGCTTTTCGCTTTTTGCCGGGTCAAATTCAGGGCCGGCAGCAGCATTCCTGCCAGAATGGCAATGATCGCGATCACAACCAGAAGTTCGATCAATGTGAATGAATTACACAGAATCAAAGACCTTTTCTGCCCGGCAAATGATTTCTCTCTCATTTTCAACTCCTTATTTAGAATTTGTTTCACGTTTCAAAGTAGACTGTCTCACGATCAGCAAAGGTTTTACCGTGCGCAGCATCTCCAGCTGGTCAGGGTGTTCCAAATTATGAAACAGCATCCCGAATGCTTCATCCAAATGCTGTTCCAAATTCAAATCGACACCGGTCACTGGCGGATTGGCAAAGCGGCTGAGATTGGTATTGCCGATGGAAACAATGGAAACATCCTGCGGGATCATCCGGCCGCTTTCGCGCAAAGCAGCCATGACCCCATACATGATTTCATCCGTGGCACAGATCACTGCGGAAAAATGCAATTTGCTCAGCACATTTTTCATTTTCTCAAAGGAGGCAGCGATCTGATCACCGCAATACGGTGCCATGTCGATCTGCAGACAAAGGGATGGATCGTAATCGGGGCCAAGCCGGGTCATCCAGGCGGTTTTCTGAATCGCAAGAACGGGGGTTTCATTTGCAGTTTTCAACGAGTTCCAGGCAGAAGCCAGGGCGATTTTTTTATGTCCAAGCTTTTGAAGATGGATCATCAGCATGTCGATCCCGACGGCATCGGCTCCGATCACTGCGGGCAGATCCAGTCCGCTGCGGAGCGCCGCTGCGGAAACAAACAGTTCGGGCGCTCCGGCAATGTCCTCCGCAAAATCACGGTAATTGGGCAGCGTGCCGCAGAAAATCGTCGGTTGACGATACTGCACACTGGACCGCACGAATTCCCGTACATTCGATACATTCGTATGGACAAAACGGTATTTCCTGTGATGTTTTTCCGCCACGGCCGGGCCATATTGCTCAAACAGTTTCTGGATTGCTCCGTTGCAGCTGATATCGATCACCAGATTTACTGCATGATCGTGCCAGTTGCTGGTGATTTCACGGTTCAGATAAGTCCCCGAACCGACGCGCTTGGTCACAAAATCCGCCGCGATCAGATCCCGGAATGCCCGGCGCACCGTCAACACGTTCACGTTCAGTTCTGCCGCAAATTCGCGTTCCGAAGGCAGACGATCGCCCACCTTGTACGGCCGTGTGGTCAGAATATTTACCAGGCTGTCATACACCTGCCGATGTTTCAGTTTCCCATTCGTTTTTGCCGCAGTTTCCATACAATCTCCTAAAATGATATGTATATCACTTTCATCTATTATACATCATTTTTTTAGAATGTCAAGAGGTGAATCTGAAAAATATATGCTTCCGGTCATAATACATTATTTTCCAGTTTTTATTCGATTGATTCTTGAAAAAAAATTTTATCATGATATATTCTGTCATAGATAAAGTAGAAATTCATCAATGATAAATAAAAGGAAAAACTTATGGACCTGCAAATGGATTATGCCGATCTGTGCATGACGATCCTGAATAAGTTCGGAACGGATCCGAATATTTCGCCATCGGCCCGGACGCTGCTGGACTATGCGATCGTGCGCCTGGCGAAAATCGGGATGAGTCTGGAGAAAACGCCCCTTGCATCGGGGAAAAAAGTCGACTGGGAAGAGCTTCTCAAAAAGTATTCCGAAAGGATTCTCTCCGGCAAGGAAGAACTGTCCGGCGAGACCGTCGATATGATCTGGCCGTTCCACCCTGCGGCGGCCTGGCTCTGCGTCCGGGGGAAAGCGGATATCGCCGATACCGTCACCTCGGCGGCGGACAAGCTGATCGCGGAAGGTCACCGGAACGAGGATGGACTGTTCGACAGTCCCGCCTATCCGGGCCAGCTTTCCACCGAGATCCTGGCCATGACGGTGCCATTTCTGGCGTGGGCGGGCAAGATCTCCGGAGAGAAACGTTATTTCGATGAGGCGGTGAGACAATTTACCGGATATGCCGGGCGCCTTTACGACCCCGCCGCCCGCCTCTGGCATCCCGGATACCTGCCGGGTCCGGCGACTTTAAGTTTGTCCATCCGGTGGATAAGCACGGATTATCTGTCCTCGGATTTTTCACTTCCGGCGCCCGGAGTGCTGTCCGGCATCTGGGGCCGGGGCGAAGGATACGCGCTTTTCGCCTTGAGCGAACTGATTTTTGAACTGCCGAACGAGAACGAAGCGAAGGAGAAGCTGATCCAGACCCGTGTGGATATGCTGGAAGGACTGCTGCCGCACCAGGATCCGAACGGCATGTGGCATCAGGTGCTGAACGACTGGGGCTCCTATCCGGAAACCTCGGGCACGGCCTGGATCCTCTATGCGATGGGACGGGGCATAAAAAAGGGAACGATCGACCGTGCAAAATTCCTGCCGCCCTATCTGCGCGGTCTGGCTGGGATGGCCCGCTATCTGGCATACGACGGCAGCATTTTCAACGGATCCGTCCGATGTGTCTGTCCGGGCGGACGCGGGACCGCTGTGGATTTTGCCCTCTGTCCATGGGGAAAAAACGAACCGCATACCATCGCACCGGTCCTGCTTGCCCTTCAGCAGGCATTCCAGAACAAAAGCGCCGTGCATCTGATTCCGTCCCTCGGTGAAGTGCTGAACCAATTTTCGGGAGAATAAGAAAAAATGAATTATTCCACGATCGCATACAATGTCTGGAGACGCTACAAGAATCTGAGTTTCCCTCTGTCCTATACCATGATCCTCACCAGTTACGGTGCTCTCCGGCTGGCTGATGTGATGGAGGACGAAGAGCTTCGCGCGGATGTCGTGAAACGGCTGACGCCGATGCTCAACGGCGAGGTCGCCAAGGTAATAGGTTTTTATGGTGAATATGTCTACCGCTGGGGCGGCCATGCCGCTGCCTGGGCTCTGCTGAAAGGGTACCTGCCGGAATCCGCCGCTGACACGCTGTGCGCCGCCTGCGAAGGATTGAACCGTCATCAGCCGAGATATGAAAACGGGATCTTCTGCCAGAAAACCTGGTATGACCCGGAGAAATGGGGGCTCCGGTGGATCGATACCGTCACCGGAGTCTGCCCGTTCCTGCTCTGGACCGGGCTGAAATGCGGCAGAAAGGATTTCATCGACGAAGCGGCGGCGCAGATGAGATACCATCACGAACTGCTGTTCGATCCCGAACGGAAACTCTACCACCAGGCGATCGACGGGAGGCGGCCGGAACTGACCCCGGGATACTGGAGCCGCGGAATGGGCTGGGGCCTGCACGCCCTGGCCGATCTTGCTGCCGACCTGCCGAAGGATCATCCGGAACGGGACTATATCATCAAGGCGTACCGTGATGCGGTCGACGGCTGTCTGGCAGTCCAGGACCCGAACGGGATGTGGCATCAGAGCATGGAAGATTTCGGCACGTATATCGAAACCTCCGGGACAAGTCTGATCCTTTATGCGCTGGGAAAAGGGATCCGCAACAATTTCTTTGCCGAGGAAAAATACCTTGCCTCATTCCACCGCGGACTGAAAGCGCTGACGGGCTATGTCTGCGTGGACGGCTCGGTGAAGAACTGCTGCGGAGGCTGTCTCGGACCCGGATACAACGGAACGACGACGGATTATCAGCTGCGCACCTGGATCCCAAATGACACGCATGCTTTCGGCGGGCCGATCCTGGCTTTTACGGAAGCGCTTGAACTCGTGAAGAAAGGCTTGCTGAAAGATGGCGAATAACGATCTGGTCGGGGCGGTGGTCAAGGCGATGGCACTGGTGAAAATCACTGCCGCCGCGCCGGATGGGCTGAAAATTTGCGAACTTGCCGAAACAGCGAATCTGAAAAACGTTACCTGTTTCAATCTGGTCCGGACCCTGGTCGCCGGCGGGTTTCTGGAAAAGATCAACGGGCGGCTGTATGTCGGGAACGAAATTTCCCGGCTTTCCGAAATCCGTTTCCAATCGGAATTCTTCCATCAGGCGGAAAATGCATTATTGAAGCTGAATCATATCTGGCCGCGAGCCACTGTGATCTTTGCGGTGCCGGGAACGACCGGCATGGAACAGACTCACCGGATCAGTTTCGATCATCCGGGCGTGATCCAGCGATTGAACAACGAAGTGATGCCGCCCTATACCAGCGCAGCCGGTCTGCTCGGCCTGGCGTTCGATCCGGATGAAGACATCAGGCTCCGGATCGAGGAGAAATATCCGTTTCTTGAGTTCGGGAGCCATATCTGGAAATCCAGAAAGGCCCTGGATGCTTTCCTGAAAAAATGCCGGAAAGACCGGGTCGCAGTGATTCCTTTTGATACCGATGTTTTACACCGGGTTTCCGTTCCGGTTTTCGACCGGTCCGGAAAATTCACTGCGGTCATCGGTGCAAGTTGTCCGGTGAGAGACTTTTCCCAGAAGGATTTTCTCGCCATTCAGGAAGAATTGAAAAAGATCGCAACCGTTTTCAAACAAAACAATATTGAACGGAACAGGAGGTCCATATGACTGAAAAAACAGCCTATCCCATTTCAATTGCTGAAATGCGGAGTCGTTATCTGAAACTTTATTCGGGTGCGGTCAACGACGTGATGCGTTTCAATTATCATGTCAATGCCGCACTGCCGTCCAGCTATTTGCCGCTGCGGGAAAACATGAAACTCTGCGGCCAGGCATTCACGATCAAAGGCGCACCGGACATCACCACCGACGGCGAATTCGAGATGCGGGCGCAGATGCTGGAAGATCTTCCGGAAGACAGCGTGGTCGTCTTCGACTGCACCGGCGACACGGTCACGGCGCAGTGGGGCGAGGTCATGACCAAAGCCGCGATGCGGGCGGGCTGCCGCGGTGCATTCATCAACGGGATCCGCGACACGGAAGCGATCCTCGAACTCGGATTCCCGGTCTTTCATCTTTACCGCACCAATGTCGGGATGCTGGGGCGCTTCCGCATGTATTACTACCAGAAACCGGTCCGGATCGGTGAAGTCACGGTCAACCCCGGCGACTGGATCTTCGGCGATATCGACGGCGTGATCTGCATCCCCGCGTCCGAAACTTACGAGGTTCTGCTCAAGTCCGAAGCGATCCTGAAAAAAGAAGTGACCATCCGCGAAATGGTGGATTCCGGAATGAAACCGACTGAAGTAGTCAAAAATGGAGGATATTTCTGATGAAAGCATCGCAATACATCAAAGCCGGACAGATCGAATACCGCGAAGTTCCGCTCGCCGAACCCGGCGAAAACGAGATCCGCGTCAAGGTCGCCTACTGCGGCATCTGCGGGACCGATCTGCATATTTTCAAAGGCCACATGGACGCCCGCGTAAAAGCGCCGCAGGCGGTCGGCCACGAAGTGAGTGGAACCATTGCCGCCATGGGCTCGAAGGTCCAGGGATTCCGGATCGGACAGAAGGTGACGGTCCGGCCGCTGGACAACTGCGGGCAATGCAACACCTGCAAGGCGGGATTCACCCATATCTGCGAAAAACTGCGTTTCCTCGGCATCGAGACCGCGGGCGGTTTTGCGCAATACTGGACCGTTCCCGCCCGGCTGGTCCACGCCCTGCCGGAGGAACTGCCGCTGAAACTCGCCGCGCTGGTGGAACCCCTGGCGGTGGCCTGCCATGACGTGCGCCGGTCCGAATTGAAACCGGGCGATTACGTGGTGGTCAACGGCGGCGGACCGATCGGCATGCTGATCGCGACCTGCGCCCGGGCAGCCGGCGGCAACGTGACTTTGTGCGAGATCAATGAAAAACGTCTGGATCTTGCCCGTCAGCTCGGATTCAAGGTCATCAATCCCCTGAAGGAAGACCCGGTGGCGGTCGTCCGCTCCGAAACCGGCGGCAGCGGTGCCGATGTGGTGTTCGAAGTTTCCGGGTCCGAACCCGGCGCCCGTGTGATCACCGAACTGGCGCGGCCGCGCGGCACCATCGTCGTGGTGGCGATCTTCGCCAAGCCGGTCCCGGTCGATCTGCATAAATTCTTCTGGAAGGAACTGCGCATGGTCGGCGCCCGCGTTTACGAGGCGCAGGACTACGAACAGGCCATCGCACTGACCGCCGGCGGCACCCTGCCGCTGGAAACGCTGATCAGCAAAGTGTTCCCGCTGAGCGAGCTGCAGAGCGCTTTCGAATTTTTGACCAAGACTCCGGACGCAATGAAAGTCCTTATACAATGTAACGATGAGGTGGAAAAATGATTCTCGATCAATTCAAACTGGATGGAAAAATCGCACTGGTGACCGGCTGCCGCCGCGGTATCGGCAAAGGCATGGCGATCGGTCTGGCCGAAGCAGGAGCCGACATCATCGGCGTCAGCGCTTCACTCGAAGAAAACAGCGAAGTGGAAAAGGAGGTCAAAGCGCTGGGACGGAAATTTTACCGCTACACCTGCGATTTCTCCAACCGCAAGGCCCTGTATGAATTCATCGCGAAAGTCAAGGCGGAACATCCCCGCGTGGACATCCTCTTCAACAATGCGGGGAGCATCCTGCGCAAACCCGCCGCGGAACACCCGGATGAATACTGGGACAAGATCATCGAAACCAATCTTTCCGCCCAGTTCGTGCTGGCGCGCGAATTCGGCAAGGAGATGATCCAGCGCAAATCCGGCAAGATCGTGTTCACCTGTTCTTTGCTGACCTTCCAGGGCGGGATCAATGTTCCGGGCTATGCCGCCAGCAAGGCCGGCGTCGGCGAACTGGTCATGGCCTTCTCCAATGAATGGGCCAAATACGGGGTCAACGTCAACGGTATCGCCCCGGGTTATATCGCCACGGACAATACGCAGGCATTGCGGGAAGATCCCGCGCGCAGTCAGGCGATCCTCGAACGTATTCCGGCCGGACGCTGGGGCACGCCCGAAGATTTCAAAGGCGTGGCGGTATTCCTCGCTTCCGCGGCCAGCAATTACGTCAACGGCGCCATCTACCTGGTGGACGGCGGCTGGATGGGGAGATGAGCATCATGAAAAAAAGACTGCTTTCCCTGTGTCCGATCGCCGATGAAGCCGCGAAAAAACGCATGGCGGAGTTCTACGACATCACCGAACTGGAAAAATGCACGGAAGAAGAACTGTTCGCCCGCGCCGGGACATTTGAAGCCCTGATCGTTCCCTATACGGCAAACATGCTGGTCTCTGAACGGGTGATAGACAAGGCCGCCGGTCTGGAGATCATCGCCTCGTCCTACGGCGGCACGCGGCAGAACATCGCCGACATTTACGCGATCCGCAAAGGGATGAAGGTCCTGCATACCGGTGCATCGCGGGAACGGCCCATGGCGGAATACGCGCTGGCACTGGTCCTCTGCTCCTTCCTGCGGATCAACAATTATTATCACGACATGTGCGCCGGTGAATGGCCCCGCTTCAAATATCCGCGTTCCCGGATCCTGAAGGACCGCAAAGTCGCAGTGGTCGGCTATGGACGGATCGGCAAAGCCATCGTGGACCTGTTCAAGAATTTCACCAGCGACATTTCTGTTGTCAGCAAACATCTTTCCCCGGAAGATGCGAAGGCAAACGGAGTGAAAACGGTCGAACTCAACACCGCGTTCGCCGAATCGGAAGTGATCATTCTGGCGGGCGGCAACACACCGGCCAACCATCATCTGGTCGGAGCGGAACAATTCGCGCTGATGCGCAAGGATGCCCTGTTCGTGAACATTGCACGCGGTCAGATGGTCGATGAGGCGGCGATGGCCGCAGCCGCGGCGGAAAAACCGATCTTCCTGGCGCTGGATGTGTTCGAAACCGAACCGCTGCCGGAAAATTCTCCGCTGCGCAACCGGGAAAACGTGCTGATCACACCGCACCGCGCCAACAATTCGATCGAATTCGAAGAACGCTGGAAATGTCTGGCCGACGATCTGGTCTCCCTGGCGAAAGGAGAGATCCCGGATTCCGTCCTGACCGAAGAACGCGCAAAAACCATGAGCGAATCCTGAGTTTTTGCCGTTCGCGAAACTGGAATATGAGGGGCTCAGGGATAAGACCGTTTCATGCTGGATAACGTCTTGTCCCGGTTATGCGGAGAAATAAATTTACTTGCTTGTCAGGTAGATCCGCTTGACGACCGAATCCCGGTTGAGCCCCGCCAGCATGGATGTCAATAGCGCAATGACTAAAAACTGAGCTATGACGGACGTCATTGCGCCAAGGCGGATCTTATCTTCATTGGCCGTGGTCAGCAGTACGGAGGTGGACAAACGGGCCAATGGCGAATCCGGGAAATTGGTCAAACTTAACACGGGGACCTGTTTTTTTCTGGCGAGTTCTGCGACCGATATAATATTTTCGGTCGCGCCGCTGAAAGAGATCAGAAATAAAAGGTCATTGCTGGTAAGGGTTTTACAAAAAATCCGGATGAGTTCCACATCGTCAACGAAAAACGCCGGCAGGCCAAGCCGCAGCAATTTGGTCTGCATGTCGCGGGCAGCCAATTGCGAAGCTCCCATTCCAAAGAGGAAGATGCTGTGCGCTTTGGAGATCATCTTCACGGCTTGAGTGAGCATGGAATCGTCCAATTCCTCCAGCGTGTCGTTGATCGTCCGGGTAAAATCTTCGGAAAAAATATTTTTCAGCTTTTCGACCGGAGTATTCGGGGGCGCGACCTGTCTCTGCAAGGTATTTTTCTGCTCAAGAAACTCCAGCATGATTTTCGATTTCAGATCGGTGAAGCCTTCGAATCCAAGTTTCTGGCAGAGCCGGACCACCTGCGCGGAATCCGTCCCGCTCCGCCGCGCCAGATCAGCTGTTTTTTCCTGGATCAGCTGTTCCGGATCGGAAAGGATCTGTTCAGCTATGACACGTGCTTTGCCGGTCAATGACGGCATTTTCCGCTGGATCAATCGTATAATCGGCATATTTTTCATTTTCAACGCTTCCTTTATCTTACTCAATATACATCATTTTTCATAAAAAGGCAAGAAAAATGCTTGACAAAACAATTTTTCTGTGTTAAATTTGCATCAAAACAAATTTATTGCACAGGAGGACCACGATGAGTTTCATGTTCAAGCCATTCCGTTACACCGACCCGGAATCCGTCAATACGCCGGTCATTCCGGAAGAGATCGCCAGACTTTCCGTTTCCGGCAATGAAGCGGTTGCCAGGGAACTGGTCAAAGCGGCTCCCGCCGGTCATGCCCTGCTGATCGACGGCTATGTCGGTGCGGTTTTTTCCACCCTCACCATGCGGATCGCCGAATGGAAAAATGACTGCTGTTTCATCGACCTCAGCGAAGCCTGGAAAAGTCCGGAGGAAATGGAAGCGATGCTGGCGGAAAGTCTGCCGGAAGACCGGGTGATCGACCCGATCCTGCTGTTCGGGAAATCCGTCCACCGGACGATCGATTCGCTCTTCGATCCGGCGAAAAGCGCAGTGCTGAAGGCCAAAATCGCCGATGCCTGCAAAAAACATGAAACCGTGGTGGTTTACGGCTGCGGAGCAGCACTTTTCAAGCAGCCCGGCGACATTGCCGCCTTCATGGATGTGACACCCCTGGAAACCACGCTCCGGATCCGCGAACGGAAGGTCCGGAATCTCGGCGACGCAAAAGTCCGTCCGTATCCGGAGATCTTCCGCCGGATGTATTACTACGATTACGAGATCTGCATGCTTCACCGGCAGAATGTCATCGGCGGCGACACGATCGATTTCTACATTGATTCGACCATGGACGACCGGCTGAAAATGCTGCCGCTCGGAGCTTTCAAGCAGTGCATGAAGATCCAGCTCGCTTCGCCGTTCCGGGCGACCCCGGTCTATCTGGAAGGAGTCTGGGGCGGCACGTTCGTGAAAACCCTGCGCCATCTGCCTGCCGACATGAAAAACTGCGCCTGGGTATTCGACATGATCCCGAACGAAGTGAGCCTTCAGATCCGGATCGGCGCGGATACGTTCAACATTCCGTTTTCCACGTTCTTCAAGGCCAATGCAGCCGCGCTGATGGGTGAAGAAAGCGTAAAAAAATTCGGCCGGGTCTTCCCGATCCGTTTCAATTACGACGACACGTACAACGGCAACGGCAACATGTCCATTCAGGTCCATCCGCCCAAAGCCTACAACAACGAACATTTCGGCGAACCGTTCCAGCAGGATGAAAGTTACTACTGCGTGAAGACGGCCGGAAGCAGAACGTATCTCGGACTGCAGGACGACTGCAATGTCGATGAATTCTTCAAGTGCATCGAACGCGCGGAAAAGGAACATATTCCCTTCGACCACGACAAGTATGTGAACAGTTTCCCGAGCACCGAGGGCGACCAGTTCCTGCTGCCCGGCGGCACGATCCATGCTTCCGGACGCAATCAGATCGTCCTGGAGATCGGCAGTTACACGATCGGCAGCTACACGTTCAAACTCTATGATTATCTGCGCAAGGACCTGGACGGGAATCCGCGGCCGATCCACTCGATCCACGGCAAAAATGTGCTGGACACCGACCGCAGACGCTCCAAGATCGACGGGGTGCTCCGTCCGAAACCGAAACTGGTCCGTGAAGGACAGGGCTGGAAAGAAGAGATCGTCGGCGAACATGACCTGATCTATTTCAGTCTGCGCCGTTTCACCTTTGACCATTCGATCTCCGATTCCACCGAAGGGAAGAAATTCCATGTGCTGGTCCTGGTCAAAGGCGATGAAATACTGGTCTATTCGAAGAAGGATCCGGCCTGCTGCTACCATGCAAAATACATGGATATGGTAGTGGTTCCGGCCTCGATGGGCGAATACGGGATCATCAACTTGGGAACCACCCCATGCAAAGTCCACAAGGCACTGCTGAAATGAACCGCATCCTGACATTGGACGTCGGAGGGACCGCGATCAAAGCGGCTGTCTTCGAAAACGGGGTGCCGGTCCAGCGTTTGCCGCAGGAACCGAGCTGTTCCGCCGGCACGCTGACGGAGATACTCGGCGCTTTTCAACACCTGATCGATGCTGCCGGGGAAGTCGACGGGATCGGGATCGCGATGCCCGGACCATTTGACATGCGGACCGGCATAAGCGCGATGACGGAAAAGTTCGGCGCTTTGAACGGTCTGTGTCTGCCTGAACTGCTCGGACGCAAAGACATCCGTTTCGTTCAGGACGCGACCGCGTTCCTGCTGGGGGAATTGCTCCGAGGCAAAGCCGGAAAGTTCCGGCGGGTCGGCGCCATCACCTTGGGGACCGGGATCGGTTCCGTGGCGGCGATCGACGGCAAGCCGCTGCTGAATGAGCAGCTCCGTCCGGTGGCGCAATATGCATTGTGGAAACGCCCGTTCAAGGACGGCGTGGTCGAGGATTATATCTCTACTAAGGGGATCCTTGCCCGTTATCCGGATGCGGGCAGCGTGAAAGAGATCGGTTCGCTTGCGGAAGCCGGGGACAAACGCGCGGTCGAAGTATGGAAAACAGTCGGGGAAGACCTGGCTGCTGTCCTGAGTGTGTGGATCAAAGAACTTTCCCTTGAATATGTGGTGGTCGGCGGGCAGATCGCGCGCTCATTCCGCTTTTTTTCCGGCCCGCTCAAGGGTCTGCCGGTCGAGACAGGGGATCTTTCCGGGGATTCCCCGCTCTACGCGGCTGCTTCGCTTTTTCCGACAATCAAACACTGGAGTTGATAAAATGAAACCGCACGAGAAAAAGAATCTGTTGTTTTTCTTCAGCGATAAAAAAAACATAAATAGGAGATTCAAATGAACAGGGATTTGCAAAAGGGGAAAGGGCTGTCGGAGGAGCCTTCCGCTTCGCAGATTCGGCGCGCGCTCGTTTCCATCGGCGATCCGGGCCCGGTTCGGCAGTTCCTGAAACGGGCGGAACGGGGAGAATCTCTGATCCTCGGAGTTTTGGGCGGCTCCATTACCGCAGGAGCGGCATGTCCGATTCCGGAAAAACGCTATCACGGGATTCTGCTGGATTTTCTAAGGCGGAAATATCCCCAAAGCACATTTGCTCTGGTAAATGCGGGGATCGGGGCAACCGATTCCGTCTACGGAGCTTTCCGCGCCCGGCGGGACCTCCTGACACATAACCCCGACCTGGTCATTCTGGAATTCGCGGTCAATGATAAAGATGAATCCATCTGGGCTTCGAGTTATGAAGGAACGGTCCGGCAAATCCTTGCGCAGGGATGTCCGCTGATCCTGCTGTTCATGACTCACAACCACCTGCGCAACTGTCAGCGTTTTCAGGAAGTGATCGGCCGTCATTACGATCTGCCCATGGTGAGTTTTCGTGACGCGGTCATGCCGGAACTGATGAACGGTTCTCTGCGCTGGGATAAGGTAAGTCCGGATGAGGTCCATCCCAATCCCGCTGCCCATTCGTTCACGGGAAAACTTCTTTGCGCCTGTCTGGACAGGATTTCCTCCCGGCCGGACACTCCGGTAAAGAGGCCGGAGGACAAACTGATTTCCGATGCCTTCCAGCATGTTTTCCTGCTCGAAAGGGATACTTTCCGTCCGCAGGAAAATTCCGGCTGGAAAGAAACCGCCAAAGACGATTCCCGCGGACGCACGTTTGCCGGCCGCTGGTTTGCCGACCGTCCGGGCAGCCGGATGAGTTTTACCTTCGAGGGAACTTCGCTCTGGATTTCCTATCTGGGGATTCAAGGCCCGGCAGGGAGGATTTCCGTTCAGGTCGATCATGCCGCCCCGGTCATGCTGGACAGTTATTTCCCGCACGACTGGCCCGGTCCCAAACAGTTCTGGATCCCGATCATATCCGGACAGGAAGAAGGAAAACATACGGCAGTCATTACTTTACTTGAAGAGCATCATCCGGATGGCGGAACCGAATTCTATTTCTGTGCGGCCGGCGGGACTTTGCGAAAGGAGAAAAAATGAGCGAATTCACCCTCGGATCCATGTATTGGATCAATCCGAAATACTCCCTGGACGATCTCCGGGAAGACATGCGGCGTGTCCGGGAAAACAAACTCACGCTTCTCCGCACCTTTATCCTGTGGGAATATGTGGAAGTCGAAAAAAACAGTTTTGATTTTTCCATGTATGACCGCTTTTTCCAGGCAGCGGAAGAATACGGGATCGGCCTGATGCCGACTCTGCTGTTTTACTTGCCGTTCCACAGGGTGGCGGAACAGGCGGAAAACGGCCGGTCGGACGGAAACCGCAGGGTGCCGTGCCTCGACCGCCCTGAGATCCGGGAAGGACTCGAACAGTTCATTTCCAATACGGTATCCCGCTATAAGGATTCACCGGCCCTGCGGATCTGGAACCTCTGGAACGAACCGACCGACACCTTGTGTTCCTGTCCCCATTCGCTGGAGCATTTCGCCGCCTGGCTGAAACGGAAATATCCCGACCTGCAGTCCCTCCGGGAGGCATGGGCCGGCGAATACTACATTTTCAACCCGATCCTGCCCCGGTCCATGGATGAACTGGACGGCGGCTGGCTGGGCCGGGTCCAGGAACTGGCCACCCGGGGACGCAACACCGCCCTGCAGCTGGACTGGATCGAATTCCAGACCGACCACTCGGCGGAACATCTGGCCTGGCTGGCCGGACTGGTCAGAAAACAGGATCCGGTGCATGAAACGCATTCCAATCCGGCCGCGACCACCAGCAATCCGATCTCCAGCGGCATTTCCCCCTGGAAGCTGGCAAAGGTTCAGGACAGCACCAGCGGCTCCATCCATCCGCACAATATGCTCCGCCGTCTGGAAAAAGACCCGGCCCGATATCCCGGCGCGATGCTGTCGGTCATCGACCTGATCCGTTCGTGGACCGCCGGGCGCGATGCCTGGATCGGGGAATATCAGGCTGGCTCCACCTTCACCAAGTTCGATGCCTATACTCCGCGCGGGAAGGATATTTCCGCCACGTTGTACCATGCGCTGGCGCGCGGCCTGCGCGGCGTCGTCTTCTGGGAATGGCAGTCCTGGCGGCAGAGTTTCTTCGAGACCGGTGAATTCAGTCTGCGCAATCCGTCCGACGGCGGTCCCACGGAACGTTCCGAAGCGGCGGCCCGGTTCGGCGCGTTTCTGGAAAAATACCGGCCGTATCTGGCAAAACTCCGGCCGCCACGGCCGCAAGCGGCGATCCTGCATTCGATGGACCAGTTCGCACTGGATTTCCTGCTGGAAACCGCCAATCATCTGCTCAATTCCCGCCAGCTTCATTTCAACGCTGCTTATGCCTGCCATCAGGCATTGGTCCGGCAGGGCATTCCGTGTGACTTCATAACGGAAACTCAGCTGACGGAAAAGATCCCGGCGAACTATCGGGTCCTGATCCTGCCGCATGTCCGGATCATTGCTCCGGAAACGGCGCAGACAATAGCAGAATTCGTGCGGAACGGCGGTGCGGTCTGGGCCGACGGACGGTGCGGATTCCTCGACAAACATCTGTTCCTGCGGGACACGGTTCCGGGCAACGGCCTTGACCGGGTTTTCGGCTGCCGCGAGACGGATGAAGTTGCTCCGTTCGAAACCGACCGCCTGATCCGGAAGGACGGTTCTCAGGTGAAGCCGTACCGCGAGATCCAGCGGCTGAAACCGTATGAGCAAGCGGAGATCCTTGCCGAATGCAGCGGATATCCTGCCGCGGTCCGCAACCGTTACGGCAAAGGGACGGCCGAACTCTGGGGAACTTATCTGACCGCCAACCCGGAAACCGATCTTTCCCCCTTCCTGCCCGGGTTCGCCGAAACGAACGGCATCCGCCCGGAGATCCGGATCACGCGCGGCAGGGATGTGATCGTTTCCATGCTCCGCGGTGAGGACGTTCTGTTGGCGGTATTCACTTCGCTGGCGGAAAACGGACAGGACGTCGCTGCGGAACTGCCGATGACAGAGGGAAAACTGCTGAACGATGCTCCCGTCTCACTCTCCGGCGGACGGGCGGAATTCACACTTCGCAGCGGGGAAACCCTTCCGATGCTGGTACAGAATAAATAAATGCTAAAAATATGAGAATTTAAAAAACAGAGTTGAAAAAATGAAAACGCACGAGAAAAAGGATTTGTTGTTTTTCTTCAGCGACGTAAAGTGCATTTCCGCAGCCGGAGCCATTCCGACTTTGGCTGCCCTGGCTGAAAAGCAGGGGGTCGATTTCGAGACGTATATCTGCACCCGGCCGCTGAGCTGGGGCGGAAAAACGCTTCCGTTCACGGGACACATGCACGGGGAATCCTTCTGCTATCTGGCCAATTTCTACCGGAAAATATTGTTTGTTTCCCTGACCGATTTCCCCAGTTTCCAGTTCCGCCGCGAGATCCTGGCGTGGGGCGGCGAGGTCGTGTCCTGCCGCAAGGAGTCCGAACTGGCGGAGTTTTATTCCGAGGTTTTCGCATATTTCAAAACCCCGTTCCCGGAATGCGCGGGGATCCTTCCGGACGCTCCGGAAGTCACCTCGCAGATCGTGGAAGGACAGAGTTTTCTGACGCCGTATTTCTACTTTGACCTCTATTCCGGCAGCGAGCTCGGCATCACGCGCAGCCAGTTCGAAAAATGCGCATCGGTCCTGGCCGCCAAAGGGGTGCGGTCCGCCCATACCTACTGCTGTACCGTGAAGGATTCCCCGATCCCGACTGAAGCCGTTTATCCGGATGTGCCGGACGCGGATTATGGTTCCGTTACAAAACGAATCGCCGAAAAGCATTGGCGGAATGCATCCGGGCTGGTCTTCGCCGACGGCAACACCGTCATGCGCTGGATGTGTCTTTTCCTTCGGGAAAAACGGATCCCGCTATATGATCCGTTCAAATGGAAGGAATTTGTCCCGGTGGTTTCGGAATATGCGAAAAAGATGCACAATCCGCTGATCCTCGGCTGCCAGAACGTCTATCCGCACAATACCGACAATGTGATGTCGGAATTTGCCCGCGGCAATGTCTTCTTCGATCTGATCGGTGTGGACCCGCGTCATGCCTTTTCCATCCAGAAGACGCATCCGCTGCCGCAGGACTGGCTGAAGGATATCCATGCACCATGGGAAGAGGAGGTTTCCGATGAATTTCTTCTGCAGAAGATCGCGGAAAAAGCGCTCCCGGTATGTTTTCTCTTTTATGCGGCGGATCTGGGGCATCTGCCGACCCTGCCCCGCATACTTGATTTGATGGGACAGGAAGGATACCGGGCCGGCCTGGCCTTCCCGGCGACCTGGTATGATTATGCTCCGGAAATTCTGGAGCAGCTGTATATCCCGCTGGATCAGGGCGGCGTGTTCCCGCAGCTCGAGCCGATGATCTCCAGCGGCGGCAGCGTGGTGGCTTGCGAGGCCGAAGGGATGATCGAGCCGGAGACACTGACGGCTCTGCTCACCAATGCCCGGAAGAAGATCGCCGGACTGCTGGGCGAACATCTGGTGCCCCGCGGCTACTATCCGTGGCAGGATGCCAGTCCGTTCTACAAACGCAACACCGGCACTCCTCAGTACGATGCCGTAGCCAAAGCCGGATTCGAATATTACATCACATACAAGGACAGCCGCACACCGGGCAAGGTGATCTACGATGCCAACGGCATGACCGTCTTCAACCAGCAGATCGGGCAGTGGTTCCCCGGTGCGGGCGTGGCATCGAATGTCATCCATGAATTCGAAAGCGGGCAGCGGTTCGAAACCGACTGGATAGTTTTGGCCTTCGACATGCCGTTTTTCGGCCTGAGTCCCGTCTATGTCAACGGGAAAGCCCTTCATGAGCGCTTCGCAAAATCCACCATGGGGATGCAGACTTTGGCCGAGGCCATGAAACTGGTCTTCAACGGCGGCGAGTCGGGGAAACTTTTCATGCTCAAACCGCATGAACTGTATCGCTATATTAAACTGAAACAAGGTATGAGATAAGAGAGAGGAGGTAAAATAAGGTTACGACAGTTCTTCAAAGAAACAAATCTTCTGATCCGCGTTAAGTAAGAACTGTACATTACCAGCATCTTTCAGATAAAGTTCATTCTTATCAAAAACGTAAAATACATTAATGAAAGGGCCTGCTTATGCAGAAAAACAAGACAACTTTAAGAACCTCATCTCTTCTACCTCATCTCTCATACCTGAAGTGTAAAACTGCTTGTTTTACGCTGATCGAGCTGCTCGTGGTGATCGCGATCATCGCGATTCTGGCGGGGATGCTGCTGCCGGCGCTGAACCGGGCAAAAGCCACGGCACAAACCATTTCCTGCTCCAACAAACTCAAACAGATCGGAACGGCGCATCATCTCTATATTTCGGATTACAAGGACTGGCTGCTTCCCGTCAACATGAAAGATTATGCGACTTCGGCAGATTATGCGGCGAGTGGATCAGAATTGCTGCCTTGGATGTGGTTTGGAGTACTTTCCGGCTTTGTTCTTCCCGGCAAAAGCTTTCAGGTGTGTGCCGGATACAATCTGAAATATGGCGGAAAAACCGCTGGACGGAAAAAGAGTCCCGACTTCGACTGCCCGGCCGAACCCGTGGATTACGGCAGTTACAGCACCGACAACCTTTTTTCTTATACCCACTATTCGATGAATGGTTTCATGACAGGAACCACCAACACAAGAGACTCGCTCAGCACCTTCAACCGGAAACTCAACTGCCTGACCGAACCATCGAAGGCGCTGATCTTTGCCGACAACAGAGCCTTGAGCGCAACCAGCATGGCCGACAGGAAGGGGATAGACAGACTGGGATTCCGTCACGGAGTCCGCGATCCGCGAGGCTATACCGGCAACACCCTTGAGTCTGCGGCGGTCACCAGGGGAAAAGCCAATATGGTCTTCATGGACAACCATGCGGAAGCGGTGGATTACCGGACTTTCATGACCTGGAAACAGCCACGCGATATGCCGACCAGATATAAAAACTATAAGTCAGAGATACAAATGTTCATGCGCGGCTTCGACGCATTTAAATGAGGAGAGAAAAGAGGATCGACTATGAATAAGGGGAAAAGACTGGGCTGCATGCTGCTCGCGCTGCTGGCCGCGGCCGGAACGCTTCCGGGAATGGAAAAAGAAGCGGTGGTTTTCGGGCGGGAAAAAGGGGCATGGACCCATTCCGGGACGGTCGTTCCCGCCGGAAAAAACGGTGCGGGCGATCTGGTCTGGGCCGGAAACAAGCTGAATTTCGTTCCGGAGAGCGGCGCACGAAGTCTGGAGAAAACGGAATTTTTTTCTTTCATGCTCCGGGTGCCGGAAGCGATGCGGAATCAGAAATTCCGGGTGACCTTCATCCATCAGGACGGCCGCAAGCAGAGTAAACTCATCACCCCGGGCCATATCGGCTGGCAGCGTTATACTGTGAAACCGTATGGAAAAAAAGGAAACCGTCCGGTCCTCAAGGAGATCCTGTTCGAGGCGGACAAATCCGATTTCCAAGCATATCTGCGGGATGTATGGCTGGTGCCCGGCGTGATCGACCACACCTTCCCCGAGGACCGGGTGCCGGCAGTCACCAACGGCTGTTTCTTCCCGGGAAACACGCTGGACTCCACCAGAGCGGAAGTTCTGGCCGATCCGGAATTCAAAGCAAAAATGGCGGAGATCGAACGGCTGCGCAGAAGCAAACTCAAAATCCCGCTGAAAGAACAGCAGAAAGCCCCGTTCGAGCGTGCCATTTCCTTTTTCGCCCGGATCCGTCCGGACGGCTCATTCGAAGGGTTGTCTTACGCAGAGGTGGAAAAGGAACATCGGAACTCGAACCGTCCGTTGAGCACGAATCAGATCTACATCTCCGAGCATGTGGAGGTAATAAAGCAGCTGCTGTCATTCTGGCAAAACGGCATAGTGCCGCGGACCGCCGGGAACCGGGAAAAATTGTTCCGGCTCATGAACCGGATCATGTCGGCGGAATGCAACATGAAAGGCGAAACATCCCGTTATGTGATATGCAGTTTTCTGATGCCGCAGATGGCCGTCCGGGCATACGGGGTGTTCTTCGACGAAATGGAGGCCGTGGAAAACGGCAGCTGCCGCGACCCGGAGACCGTCCGGCTGAACCGTCTGCTGAAGGAAGCCGCGTCCTGGTGTTACACGGATCCGGACAACCACCCGACGGCACCCTGTCTGACCGTGGATTCCTTCCGCTTTTCCTCCGCCTTTACCGGGGGGAATTTCAGTTACCGCCCGACGTACCCGGCCGCGCTGGTCTGCCGGAACCCGCGGATGCTGGATGTGATCTCCGAGGTGGCGAAAAACAGTCTGAGCCTTGTCTCCTACGCCACGATGAAGAATGCCTTCTGGCTGGACGGGATAACCGCCGACGGATCGGCCTGGGGACACACCAATCAGAATTATCCGTTCGGGTATCCGATGGACGGGATCCTGGGGATCGGAAAATTGATCGGGCAATTGTCCGGCTCCCGCTGGGAGGTCAAGCCGGACGGAGAGTCATTCGACCATCTCTGCAATTACATGGAAGCGCTCACCTGGTTCGGGACCGGCTGCGTCGATGCCGGTTACCTGAAAAAAGCGGACTATCCCAAACTGCTGCAGCGGGATATCCCGACCGCCTGCGGCCGGCGCGGCATGCGGTACAATCCGGGCCGGGGCTATGAAGATTTTGCCAAAGCGGTCCAGACGCTGGAAGCGTTCCGCAGTCAGCTCCCGGATGGCAATCCCCAAAAGAAACGGCTGGATAGGGTCTACGGCATCATGACCGGGAAGAACCCGCTGCCCGTCGGCAGCCGCTATTTCTGGAACAACGACCTGCTGCTCTGCCGGGAAAAAGATTCGGTCCTGGCGGTCGCCATGATGTCTTCCCGCATCCGCAGTGTGGAATGCGCCCCCAGCGCGTCCCACTACACCGATTTCTGGAGTGACGGTGCCGCCTGGATCATGAAACATTTCGACTCCTACCGGACCGCCCGCGGATTCTTCGATCCCTGCACCATACCTGGGGTCACCGCCCGTCAGTTCAAGTATAAACATACCGGAAAGAAGTGGAACACCTACCGGGGCGGATACAATTTTGCCGGAGGCGCCACGGACGGCAAATACGCGGTCTGCGGTTTCCGCATGGGCAGGAACAAAAAAGACTCCTCCTGGAGCAACCCGGACCGAAAGTTCTATGACCTCGTTGCCGAAAAGAGCTATTTCCGGCTGAACGGAACGCTGGTCTGTCTGGGAAGCGGCATCCATGAACTGGATCCGCTGGACATCCCGATCGCCACTACACTCGACCAGACCTTATGGCGCGGCCCTGCGTCTTTCGGACAGGGCGAAGTCCGGAAACCCGGCGAGAAATTCCAGACGGGATCGCAGCTGCTCTGGCACGACGGAGT
>Ga0256405_10001930_pt1 | contig 52011 bp, 45 predicted proteins | sample RumenRJG_02DNA_FD_189096 | JGI IMG/M metagenome (GOLD analysis project Ga0256405, IMG submission 189096) | Bovine rumen microbial communities from Lethbridge, Alberta, Canada - RJG_02 | ecosystem: Host-associated > Mammals > Digestive system > Stomach > Rumen | place: Canada: Alberta...
AGCATGAATGGATGTTCCTTCTTTGAGCATTTGCATGTACTTCAGACATTCTGCATAACCATGCTTCTTCCTCTTTTGCATAATAAACCCCGAAAGTTTTTTGTCTAACTTTCGGGGTTCACTTCACTTGACTGCCTCCCTTTTTTTATCTGTCTCTTAATTGGAGTGAAAGGAGTTGAGAGTTGACAGTTGATGGCAACTTTTCATTCCTTCATTCTTTATTTATTCATTTTTCTTAGGAGCGTTTTTTGTATAACGCTTGTTCAAGGCTTTCACTACCTCGTCTGTCACATCGTATGCCTCGTTAGCATAGAGCACATTGTCAATACCAGATGATTTACAAAGGATAAAATCATAACCTTTCTCCTTGGCGTACGACTTGGTGAAGTTTTGAATCGTATCGGTCAAAGCCTGAAACTCTTTCTGGTACTCTTCCTGAAGAGAATTGCTCAAACGTGCCTCCAAATCCTGCAAATCCTGCTGCAACTTGGCAAGACGCGCCTGTTCTGCCTCAAACTGTTGCTGAGTGAACTGATTGCTCTGGTACTTACGATTAAATTCTTGCATCTGCGCCGTGAAGTTCTTGCCTTTCGCATTGATTGTTGACTCGGCATTGGCACGCTTCTTTGTGAATTCCTCCTCCAGGTCCTTACACTTCTGATACTGAGATGTGAGTGTGTCTATCAACACATACGCAATTTTGTAGTTAGGAGCCTCTTTGGAGGATGCCTTCGCAGGAGTTGCCTCTGAAGCATTTTCATTGTTAACATTGTTACATGAAGTGATAGTTGCAACAACGGCACCCATCATCAGTCCTCGAAGGACAAGTGTTGTGATTTTTTTCATATCTTTTGATTACTGTTGTTTCTCACTCTTTGATGGCATATGGCGATTTGTGGCGCATGGCAAATTCTTGACTCTGTACACAGGTGACACCTCTGTCGCGCATTGCTTTCGACTGACTGACATGTGTCTTCACAAAGCGCCCATTCTTCTTCAAAAGAATACGAACACTCATCAAAAGCACCGCAATGCCAATAATTATGACACAAAAAATAAATATTTTCAACATTATTTTGCTACCTTTGCGTTCAAAATTATTGCAAAGATAGGAGTTAAAAAGTTTGCCGCTATAGAATGAGCATATTTTTTAACCTTATTTATGATAAAAAGCAGGTTTTGGCAAATAAACACATTCTTTTATGAATGAAAAGAAACAAACGAATTATCCAAAGGGGCATTTTCCCGTAAGTATCAGCGTAGAGGATAAAAACACATACGGCAATGCCTCCATACTGCTCGAAAAGTTCATCCAACAAGCAGAAGAGAAGTATCCATTAGTCATTGTGAAACAATCTCAAGGAGATGCCTCCCATGCCAAAGCAGTGGTATCCGTTCCATTTCCTGATCGCGAACACATCCGAATTGACTTCAACATTTTTGCCAGCGAAGCAGAAAACGAGTACGGACAAGGGCTCTATTTTCACATGGAAAGTGCTTTCTGAAAAAAGGAGGAAAATGAAAAATAGAAAGCGGAAACGGAAAAAGTAAAAATCAAAGATGAAAAAACTCCCGTTTTCCGCCCTATAAATTCCGAATTATTCGTACCTTTGCACAGAAATAACCTATCAACGTTCTAAACAGTTAGAAAAAACATGAGTGAAGCAAGACCTTTTAAGGTATTTTCCGGTACAAAAACAAGATATTTAGCAGAGCGCATCTGCCAAAGTTTGGGCTGTCCACTTGGCAATATGGTGATTTCACATTTTGCAGATGGTGAGTTTGCAGTGTCTTTTGAGGAGTCCATCCGTGGAAACGATGTTTTCCTTGTTCAATCGACATTTCCCAACAGCGACAACCTGATGGAACTGCTGCTGATGATTGATGCGGCCAAACGTGCCAGTGCCCGTAGTATCGTGGCTGTCATCCCCTACTTCGGATGGGCACGTCAGGACAGAAAAGACAAACCCCGTGTAAGCATCGGAGCCAAACTTGTGGCAGATTTACTTAGCGTGGCAGGCATAGACCGCCTCATCACCATGGACCTTCATGCCGACCAGATTCAGGGCTTTTTCGATGTGCCAGTTGACCACCTCTATGGTTCACTCGTGGAAGTTCCTTACGTGGAGAATCTTCACTTGTCAGATTTGGTCATTGCCACACCTGATGTTGGTGGTGCCAAACGTGCGCGTCTGTTTGCAAAAAAACTGAACGCCCCATTGGTGCTCTGCAACAAGGTGCGCTTACAAGCAAACGTGGTTGACTCCATCCAAATCATCGGTGACGTGAAAGGCAAGGACGTTGTGATTGTTGACGACATGGTGGATACAGCAGGAACCATTACACGTGCTGCCGATGAGATGATGAAGGCTGGAGCCAAAAGTGTACGCGCTGTTGCCAGCCACTGCGTGATGAGTGATCCTGCCAGTGACCGTGTACAGCAGTCAGCACTGGAAGAAATGGTGTTCACAGACTCTATCCCCTACGCACAAAAATGTCCCAAGGTGGTGCAACTCTCCATTGCAGAGATGTTTGCCCGTGCCATTCGTGCCGTTTCGGAGCAGAAGAGCGTGAGCGAGGAATTCAATTTCTAATGTATGTATAATTGGCTGTCGTGGAATTTCCTGCCCGAATAGCCAATTATCAATTGCCTATTACATGAAGTTTGCTATTCTTGCAGCAGGAGAGGGAACACGGATGGCACAAGAGGGAGTGGAACTGCCTAAGCCTTTGGTCAAAGTGAATGGTGAAGCGATGATAGACCGTCTCATCCGCATCTTTAATGATTGTGAAGCCGAAGACATTTACATCATCACCAACAATTTGACGACACTCATACAGGAGCATCTCCGCCAACTACAAGAAGAGAATCCAAAGATACACCTAATTGTCAAAACCACCCCTTCATCCATGCACAGTTTCTATGAATTGCGTCAGGTGATGGGAGATGGGAAATTCTGTCTTACCACGGTTGACACTATCTTCCACGAAAACGAATTCAAACAATATATCCAAGCATGGGAGGCATCTTGTCATGATGGTTTGATGGCAGTGACGGATTACATCGATGATGAAAAACCGCTCTACATTGCGACAGACAAACAACTTAATATCACAGCCTTTCTCGATAACGAACCGCAGTCATATATATCAGGTGGCATTTACGGACTGAGCGAAAAGAGTTTTCCTGTCATCGACAAATGCATCCAGGAAGGACAATCGAGGATGAGAAATTTCCAACGACAGTTAGTGAAGGAGGGGTTTCAACTGAAAGCCTACCCCTTCAGCAAGATTCTCGATGTTGACCATGCTGACGACATCAAGAAGGCAGAAGTATTCCTTACCGGGCACAAATAATCATCACACACAAATAAACATTACCCTTTATGAACAACAAATTCTTATTAACCACAACGCTTTACATCCTGTTGGCGATGCCCTCATTCGCCAGCAACACGACACAGGCTTCATCAGAGAATCCAGACGAGATGGTGGCATACCTGTTCACCTATTTCAACAGTAACGACCCGAAGGACGAGCAGATTTGCTATGCCATCAGCGACGACGGCTATAACTTCACACCTCTCAATGATGGTTATCCCGTCATCTCATCTGACACCATCGCCTTCACACAATGTGTACGTGACCCACACATTCTTCGTGGTGAAGACGGAAAAACTTTCTATATGGTGGCAACAGACATGAAGTCAAGCCTGGGATGGTCAAGCAATCGCGGCATGGTGCTGCTAAAATCAACAGACCTCATCAACTGGCAACATTCTGTAATCAATTTCCCTACTCGATATACAAAGAAATGGAAGAATGTCATTCGTGTTTGGGCACCAGAAACCATCTATGACCATCAAGTGGGGAAATACATGGTGTTTTATTCCCTTCGCACCAGTGACCCAGGTTCGTTCGACAAGATATATTACCAATATGCCAACGAGGATTTCACAGATCTTGAAGGAGAGCCACAATGGCTCTTCGATGCAGGCAACGCTACCATCGATGGAGACATCGTTTACAATGAGGCAGACCAACTCTACCACCTCTTCTACAAGCAGGAGTCTGGGCGCGGCATCTATCAAGCAGTGGCCAAAAACCTGACCGACAAGTGGCAAATGATCGAGGGGCATGTAGAGCAGACCCAGGAAGCCGTGGAAGGTGTTGGCGTGTGCAAGAGCCTCGATGGTAAATCGTGGATTATCATGTATGACTGCTATGGCAACGGTCACTACCAATTCTGCAAATCTCATGATCTCAAGACTTTCGAATTCGTGCAAAATACGGCAACAAAGGGAAAGTTCACCCCACGCCACGGCACCATCATGCCCATCACACGGACTGAGAAAGAACGGCTTCTGAAAGTCTTTAGCAATCATAATCAACCCATCCTTCCCGGTTTCCATGCCGACCCCGAAATTCTTTATTCCAATTTGACAAAAAAGTACTACATTTATAGTACAACTGATGGAACACCTGGTTGGGGAGGTCACGATTTCAGTGTATTTTCCTCCTCCGACCTCGCCAATTGGAAAGATGAAGGGAAAATGCTTGACGTGAAGGGTGATCAAGTGAAATGGGCAACGGGCAACGCATGGGCTCCATGCATCATTGAGCGCAAACAGAAAGATGGTTCCTACAAATATTATTTCTATTTCTCTGCACACAATCCCAAGAGTAACCGCAAGGAAATCGGCGTGGCTATCAGCAACACTCCGACAGGACCTTTTGTGGATTCGGGCACACCCATCATCACTGACGCAGATCGTCCCAATGGAGTCCGTGGTGGACAAGCCATAGACGTGGATGTGTTCCAAGACCCAAAATCTGGGAAATACTACCTCTACTGGGGCAACGGATTTATGGCTGGTGCCGAACTGACAGACGACATGCTTTCAATAAAGAAACAAACGACCAAGAACCTCACTCCCAAAGGAGGGAACCTTCAGACATGGGCCTATCGCGAGGCACCATACGTTTTTTATCGTAAGGGGATTTATTACTTCCTTTGGTCAGTTGATGATACAGGATCACCCAACTACCATGTATGCTACGGAACCAGCACATCCCCTCTAGGCGATATTCAGATTGACGAACAGCACTACCGCGTTATCGAGCAACTGCCAGAAGAGGAAATATACGGCACTGCACATAACTCTGTATTGCAGTTGAAGGGTAAGGATGATTGGTACATCTGCTACCACCGTATCAACAAGAACTTCATTGACCATGATCCTGGCATCCATCGAGAAGTATGCATCGACAAGATGACTTTCGACAAGAAGGGAAACATCATCCCTGTCAAACCAACATTGAATGGTCCTACTCCATTGAAAAAATAACACAGAAAAACCATGCTTTTCCCAGCAGAATGGCATCAGCAAGCATTTGTGCAACTCACGTGGCCTCACAAGGATACGGATTGGGCACCTGTGCTGACTGATGCCATTGATTGTTTTTGTGAGATTGTACGAGAGATAAGCAAGTATGAACCAGTTCTCATTGTTGCTCAATATCCCGACATGACAAGAGCCGACCTCATCCAACGAGGTGTCAATATGGCAGGCATCACGTTTGTTCCATGCCCCACCAACGACACATGGGCGCGTGACCACGCTTTTATCACCTGCATTGATTCCGCACAGAAACGAGTACTCCTCAACGATTTCCAGTTCAACGGTTGGGGGCTGAAGTTTGCAGCCAACCATGACAACCAAATCAACAAGGTGATTCTACCTTATCTGACGGCCCAATACTGTGCTATTGGCACAAAGGCTGAATATAGGAACCACCTTGACTTCGTTTTTGAAGGTGGCAGTATAGAAAGCGATGGTGAAGGTACACTGATGGTCACATCAAGTTGTCTGCTTGCGGAAAACAGAAACAACACACTCTCTCAGCAAGAGATTGAAGAGAAACTAAAAAGTTACTTTCAGGCGAAACGAGTTCTATGGATTCATCACTCATGGTTAGCTGGTGATGACACAGACGGACACATCGACACTATTGCCCGCTTCTGTTCACCAACCTCCATCGCTTATGTCAAATGCTATAACCCACAAGACGAGCACTATGAGGAACTGCAAGCCATGGAACAAGAGCTGCTGTCCCTTCGTACAGTGGAAGATAAACCCTATACTCTCTTTCCGCTACCACTTCCCGACCCTTGCTTTGATGAGGACGGCAACAAACTTCCCGCCACACATGCAAACTTCCTCATCATCAATCGTGCCGTACTTGTTCCTACTTATCATCAACCAGACAAGGATTGCGAAGCCCTTGCCCAACTGAAAATCGCATTTCCCAATCGAGAAGTCATCGGCATCGATTGTCGAGTGCTCATCCTTCAGCATGGTTCTCTGCATTGTTCCACCATGCAATATCCACAGATCGTAGGATAAGAAAAAAAGAATCATCACTTTGAAATAAGAAAAATTCCGTTTCATATTTGTATATGAAAAATAATCACTATATTTGCAGACAAATAACATGCTCGGGGTGCTGATACTGAATAAGTAAAGGCTGAGATTACACCCATAGAACCTGATACGGGTAATGCCGGCGCAGGGAAAAGTGACATCAGATTTGCCACATGGCAAGAACAAGCAGCCCCGAGTAGTCAACGACAGTGTATGTCCGACTATTCGGGATTGCTTCATTTATACATTATTTATATATATGGACATTAACATCAACAACAAGAAGACAAGCATCACCTCTACCAATCTGCAAGAATTGGCGCAGGAAATGAGTCTGCCAGAAAAAGGAGTGGCTATGGCCATCAACAACCAGATGATTCCGCGCACGGAATGGGCAAACACACCTATAGCAGAAGGCGCAGACGTGATCATCATCAAAGCCGCTTGTGGAGGATAAGGCATGCTGCAATTCATCTCTCACTACACGGAACGCTACTCCTATCTCGATTCCATCCGCTTGGCACTTGAAGGTGGATGCCGTTGGATTCAGCTGCGCATGAAGGACACACCCGATGAGGAAGTGCGCCCTGTTGCCATTGAAGCACTACAAATGTGCAGAAATGTCGGTGCTACCTTCATCATAGACGACCGCGTGGAACTGGTCAAAGAACTCGGTGCCGACGGAGTGCATCTGGGAAAGAACGATATGCCTATCAGTGAGGCAAGAAAAGTGTTGGGAAGTGCTTTCATCATTGGTGGAACAGCCAATACTTTTGAGGATGTAAAGGCTCACTATGAGGCTTCCGCCAACTACATCGGTTGTGGTCCCTTCCGATTCACCACGACCAAGAAAAACCTTTCGCCAGTATTGGGTCTTGAGGGCTATCGTCACATTGTGGAGCAGATGGAGGAAGCCAACATCCACTTGCCCATTGTCGCCATTGGCGGTATTACGGCGGAGGATATTCCTGCCATCATGCAGACAGGAGTTACGGGCATTGCGCTCAGCGGCACCATTCTCCATGCGGAGAAACCGATTGACGAAATGAAAAAAATCATCAATATCACAAAACCATGAGTAAATTAGTCATTGCAGGACGGGAGTTTGGCTCTCGCCTTTTTCTCGGAACGGGAAAGTTTAACAACAACGACCTGATGGCACGTGCCATCGAGGCTTCGCAGACAGAGATGGTCACTGTGGCCATGAAGCGTATTGAACTGAACGACAAGCAGGATGACCTGCTCACCCATATCACACGGAACAAGAACATCCAGCTGTTGCCCAACACTTCGGGTGTGCGCAATGCCGAAGAAGCAGTGTTTGCTGCGCAGATGGCTCGCGAGGCCTTCGGAACGAACTGGCTGAAACTGGAAATTCACCCCGACCCACGCTATCTGTTGCCTGACTCGGTTGAAACGCTCAAAGCAACGGAGCAACTGGTCAAGTTAGGCTTCGTCGTGCTTCCCTATTGCCAGGCAGACCCCACTCTCTGCAAGCATCTGGAAGAGGCAGGTGCTGCCACCGTCATGCCTTTGGCTGCCCCTATCGGCACAAATAAGGGCTTACGTATGAAGGACTTCCTGCAGATTATCATTGAACAGGCTACTGTGCCGGTTGTGGTGGATGCGGGTATTGGTGCCCCCAGCCATGCAGCCGAGGCGATGGAAATGGGAGCCGACTGTTGTCTGGTCAACACCGCCATTGCCGTAGCAGGTGACCCCGTTGCTATGGCAGATGCCTTCCGTCAGGCAGTTATTGCCGGCCGTCAGGCATATGAGGCAGGTCTTGGAGCCATTGCCGATTGTGCCGAAGCATCCAGTCCTTTAACCGCATTCTTAAACTAAAAAACTATGCCACAAGATAATAAAGCCTACGCCAAGCGCGAGAAAGCCTACATGCAGGGAAAACTTTTCCCAAACATCCGTGTGGGCATGACAAAGGTAAACCTGACTCCGACCGTGACCAAAGATGAAAGAGGTATTCCACACACGGAACCTAATGCTCCTGTCTATATCTACGACACCAGCGGTCCTTTCTCCGACCCGAACATTGAGGTCGATCTTAAAAAAGGATTGCCCCGTATGCGTGAATCATGGATTCTTGACCGCAACGACACGGAACAGCTGAAAGAAGTCACGTCCGACTACGGCAAACAAAGGTTGGCTGACCACTCTTTGAACCAGTTACGTTTCGAGCATATACAGTTGCCCCGTCGTGCCATGAAGGGGAAAGCCATCACTCAGATGGCATACGCCAAAGCCGGCATCATCACTCCCGAGATGGAATATGTCGCCATTCGCGAAAACATGAACTGCGAGGAATTGGGCATCAAGAGCCACATCACCCCAGAGTTTGTGCGCGACGAGATTGCCCGTGGGCGTGCCGTGCTGCCAGCCAACATCAACCACCCCGAGAGCGAACCGATGATTATAGGCCGTAACTTTGCCGTAAAAATCAACACGAACATTGGCAACTCTGCCACCACCTCTTCCATTGAGGAGGAAGTGGATAAGGCAGTATGGTCCTGCAAATGGGGAGGTGACACGCTGATGGACCTCTCGACTGGTGCCAACATTCACGAGACCCGTGAATGGATTATCCGCAACTGCCCCGTCCCGGTAGGCACTGTGCCAATCTATCAGGCACTGGAAAAAGTGGACGGCCGTGTGGAAGACCTCACGTGGGAAATCTATAAAGACACGCTGATAGAGCAGTGCGAGCAGGGAGTGGACTACTTCACCATCCATGCTGGCATTCGTCGGCAAAACGTGCACTTAGCCGACAGCCGCCTTTGTGGCATCGTCAGCCGAGGTGGCAGCATCATGAGTAAATGGTGTCTGATTCATGATAAGGAGAGTTTCCTCTACGAACACTTCGATGAAATCTGCGACATTGTGGCACAATACGATGTGGCCCTTTCGTTGGGCGATGGCCTTCGTCCAGGTTGCACTGCCGATGCCAACGATGCAGCGCAATTTGCCGAGTTGGATACGATGGGCGAACTTGTCACTCGTGCATGGGACAAGAACGTGCAGGCATTCATCGAAGGCCCTGGTCATGTGCCCATGCACAAAATCAAGGAGAACATGGAACGTCAGCTCGACCACTGCCACGAAGCACCTTTCTACACTTTAGGTCCCATCGTGACGGACATTGCTCCCGGCTACGACCACATCACCAGCGCCATCGGAGGTGCACAGATTGCATGGTTGGGTACGGCGATGCTCTGCTATGTCACCCCCAAGGAGCATCTGGCACTCCCCAACAGAGAAGATGTGCGTGTGGGCGTGGTCACCTACAAGATTGCCGCCCACGCAGCCGACTTGGCCAAAGGCCATCCGGGTGCAACCATCCGCGACAATGCCCTTTCAAAGGCACGTTTCGATTTCCGTTGGAGAGACCAGTTCCACCTGTCGCTCGACCCTGAGCGTTCGCTTCAATACTTCGAAGAAGCAGGGCACACCGATGGAGAATACTGCACCATGTGCGGTCCCAACTTTTGTGCCGCCAAGCTGACACACGATCTCAGAAAACTGAAATAGTAATGGAACTGACCCCCACACAGAAACGGCGCTACAATCGCCACCTCATTTTGGACGGCTTCGGCAAGGAAGGGCAACAGCGCCTCTTGCAGTCCAAGGTGCTCATCGTAGGAGCAGGAGGATTAGGCTCCCCCGTCTCTCTCTATCTGGCAGCAGCAGGAGTGGGCACCATCGGACTGGTGGATGGCGACCAAGTGAGTTTGACCAATCTGCAACGGCAAGTCATCCACACCACCCCCGATGTGGGGAGGCCCAAAGTAGATTCGGCAGAAGAGAAACTAAAAGCCATTAACCCCGACCTCAACATCGCCAAGCATGAGATTTATCTCAGCGAAGACAATGCGCTGGAACTCATTCGTCCATACGACTTTGTGATTGACGGGACAGACAACTTTGCCACCAAATATTTGGTCAACGATGCCTGTGTGATGCTCGGAAAGTCTTTCTGCATGGGGGGCATCAGCCGATATGCCGGCCAGGTGATGACACACTGTCCCGGCACCGCTTGCTACCGCTGCCTGTTCCCCGAGCCTCCAGCCATTTCCGATGTGGAGACATGTGCCACAGTGGGTGTGCTGGGCAGTATCGCCGGCATGCTCGGAACGGTGCAAGCCACCGAGGCCATCAAGTGTCTGGCTGGTGTGGGTGAACCGCTTTACAATGCCCTGCTCACATTCGATGCTCTCACAATGAAATGGCAAAGATTTGATTTCCCCAAGAACGAAGGATGCCCCCTCTGCGGCCAGCATCCCACTATCACAAGCCTGAAAGAGTATGCTTTTCAGCCTTGCAGCAAAAAGAAATAGAAGATTATGTTTTCAGAAGAATTAAAGAAAATCAGTTGGGACGAGACAACCGAACGGATTGCCTCCATGACTGACACCGATGTGCGACGTGCTTTAGCCAAAGAACATTGCGACGTGAACGACTTCATGGCCCTGCTCTCACCTGCCGCAGAGCCTTATCTCGAAACAATGGCACGTTTGTCGCGCAAATACACAGAGGAGCGATTTGGCAAGACGATGTCGATGTTCATACCTCTCTACATCACCAACTCCTGCTCCAATTCCTGCGTCTATTGCGGCTTTCACAGAGAAAACCCGATGGCACGCACCATCCTCACGCCCGAACAGATTGAAGACGAGTATAAGGCCATCAAGCAGTTGGCTCCTTTCGAGAACATCCTGCTCGTGACAGGTGAGAATCCAGCCAAGGCAGGGGTGCCTTATCTCGCCAAGGCCATCGACATCGCCAAGAAATACTTTTCCAACATCAAGATAGAGGTGATGCCCCTCTCGGCCGAAGACTACAAGGAACTGACCCGCCACGGCTTGAATGGAGTCATTTGTTTCCAGGAGACTTACAACCGCGACCACTACAACCTTTACCACCCACGGGGCATGAAGAGCAAGTTCGAGTGGCGTTGCGACGGCTTCGACCGCATGGGACAGGCAGGAGTGCACTCCATCGGCATGGGTGTGCTCATCGGCTTGGAGAAAGAATGGCGCACCGATGTGACCATGATGGCCCACCATCTGCGCTACCTGCAGAAGCACTACTGGAAGACCAAATACTCGGTGAATTTCCCACGCATGCGTCCTGCACAAAACGAAGGTTTTCACCCCAACTGCTACATGACCGACCGCGAACTGGCACAAGCCACTTTCGCCATGCGCATTTTCGACCACGACGTTGACATCTCTTATTCTACACGCGAGCCCGCCTTCATCCGCGACCACATGTGCACGCTGGGAGTCACCACCATGTCGGCCGAAAGCAAAGTGAACCCCGGAGGCTACCACACCTATCCACAAGCCTTGGAGCAGTTCACCGTCAGCGACGAACGCACGGCAAAAGTCATCAATCAACGCCTCAAAGAATTAGGGCGCGAACCCGTCTGGAAAGACTGGGATGCCTCCTTCGACCTGTTCGGACACACCGCATGACCATCGTTATCACACTCCCTCATTTCTTCGACGGAGAAGCTGAACGCATTGTTCAGTTGCTCCGCCGAGGAGATATAGACCTCATCCATCTGCGCAAACCACAGGCCACACGGCAGGAACTGGAAGCACTCATCCGTGCCATTCCTGCAGAATTGCATCAGCGGCTCGTCTTGCACGACCACCACACACTCGCCCTCACTTATCCGTTGAGAGGCATCCACCTGAACAGCCGCAACCCTCTTCCTCCTGAAGGATGGAAAGGACAACTCAGCATCTCGTGCCACTCCATCGAAGAGTTGGCTGAAAAGAAATGCCATCCCTTCACCTACCTCAGCCTTAGCCCTATCTTCGACAGCATTTCAAAGCAAGGCTATCACTCCGCCTTCACAGCCGAAGACATTGCAAGGGCACACGAGGAGGGCATCATCGACCATCGGGTGATGGCACTTGGCGGCATCACATTCGACAAACTTCCACTCATCAAACAAATGGGCTTCGGAGGAGCCATGATCCTCGGCGACGCATGGAAATAGTATTAAGCATAGCTGGCAGCGACCCCTCAGCTGGGGCTGGCATTCAACAAGACCTGAAGACCATCACGGCCATGGGTTGCTATGGTGCAACCGTCATCACAGCACTCACATCGCAAAACACGATGGGGGTACAGGACGTGATGCCTGTGCCCTCCAAGGTAATCAGTTCACAACTTCAAGCGATTCTTGATGATTTTGACGTTAAATCCGTCAAAATTGGACAGATACCAAACACTGAATCTGCAACAATTATTGTTGATACATTACATGATTGGGGGCAAAAAAACGGAATGAACACCCCCATTGTGTATGACCCCGTCATGATTTCCACCAGCGGTCATCGCCTGATGTCTTCCGATTGCATCCAATACATCAAAAAACACCTCTTTCCTCTCTGCCACCTCATCACGCCCAACATTCCCGAAGCCGAGCAACTGTTGGTACACTCCCTCGCCACTCCATTTGACTACTTGCAGGCAGGTCAAACCCTCACACAGCAATACGATACCAATGTTCTTCTCAAAGGAGGCCACGCCAAAGGGGAAATCATGACCGACCGCTTGTTCCTCACTGATGGAAGTGTACATGAATACCAGAACGAAAAGATCGACAGCACTAACCTCCACGGAACTGGCTGCACCCTTTCTTCCGCCATCGCCTGCGCATTGGCTCTTGGCAACCCACTGGAGACCGCTGTTGGAATGGCAAAGAAGTTTGTATCCAAAGCCATTCGTGAAGGGAAAGACCTGCACATCGGACACGGCAACGGCCCCATCTGGAATTTTTAAACAAAAAACAACGTACCCCTCGACTACACCACACCTAAAAGTTCACCCCACTAAACGTTCCGCATAAAGAACCGTAATCGCCTACAAAATCACTTTTTCAAGAACAAAAACCTTTTCTAAAAAAATATTTTCAAAGAAAAACTTTTTTTTGCAAAGTCAAGTTTGCATTTTAAGGAAAAAAGTCGTACTTTTGCACAAATTTTCGTCACAAAGGCTTTTTGTGCTCGAAGTGACATTCGCGAATGACATTCTAAAAACAAGAAAATCATGGAATCCTTTTTCCGCACACATGCTTATTTGGTAGAGCATCTAAAGGCTCCCGTGCGTCGTGACCTGATGGACGAGATCAATTGGAAAGACCGAATGATTGGCATCAAAGGTGCTCGTGGCGTAGGTAAAACGACCTTCTTGCTACAGTATGCCAAAGAGCATTTCTCACCGTACGACCATTCATGTTTGTACATTAACACTAACAACTTTTACGTCCAAAATGTCGGCATCACAGAGTTTGCTGGTGAGTTTTATCATTCAGGGGGCAAAGTGTTGCTCATTGACCAAGTGTTTAAGCAGCCCGACTGGAGCGCACAATTGCGCGAATGTTATGACCGCTACCCGGGCTTGAAAATAGTTTTCACAGGTTCGCCTGTAATGCGTCTGAAAGAAGAAAATCCCGAATTGAACGGCATTGTAAAATCTTACAATCTACGTGGTTTTTCTTTCCGCGAATTCTTGAACCTCACCACAGGGCTACAACTGCCTTCTTATACGCTGGACAAGATCATCTCCAACCATAAACAAATTGCCACCGAAATTTTCGCAAAGGTTAATCCCCGCGAGTATTTTCAAGCATATCTCCACCATGGTTTCTACCCGTTCTTCCTTGACAAGGCCAACTACAGTGAGAACCTGTTGAAGAACATGAACATGATGATAGAAGTGGACATTCTGCTTGTCAAGCAGATTGAACTCAAGTATTTGGCGAAAATCAAACAACTTTTCTATATGCTCACCACAAGCGGCAGTAGCGTTCCTAATGTCAGTCAATTGGCACAGGAACTTGGAATGAGCCGTGCTACGGTGATGCACTACATCAAGTATCTGGAAGAAGCACGTCTAGTAAACATGATTTACGGAAAGGGCGACGAGTTCCCCAAGAAACCAGCGCGTGTACTGCTTCACAATTCCAATCTGATGTACAGTTTTTATCCTCGTTGCTTTGACGAGCATGATGTGTTGGAAACCTTCTTCTGCAACACACTCTGGAAAGACCACAAGGTAAACAAGCACGGCAACCTTTGTTCCTTCCTCGTTGACGAGCAGGTAGAGTTCAAGATTGCAGAGCACAGCACCAAGTTGAAAAGCAAGGCCAAAGCCCTTTACGCTGTGAATCAGTGCGACATTGGCGAGGGCAACCAAATTCCCCTCTGGCTTTTCGGATTTCTCTATTAAGCAAGGATTTTTTCACAAGACAAATAAAAGGGTGCTGTATCATCTTATGCTATAGCACTTCAAACGAATTGTAATATACATCATATAATTAACTAAAATTATGGGTAAAGAAAAGAAATTTATCACTTGTGATGGTAACACCGCTGCGGCTCACGTAGCCTACATGTTCTCAGAGGTGGCTGCCATCTACCCCATCACTCCATCGTCTCCTATGGCTGAGCACGTGGATGAGTGGGCTGTCGCAGGTCGCAAGAATCTCTTCGGCGACACAGTTCTCGTACAGGAAATGCAGTCGGAGGCAGGTGCTGCCGGTGCTGTGCACGGTTCTCTTCAGGCTGGTGCACTCACTACCACCTTCACCGCTTCTCAGGGTCTTCTTCTGATGATTCCTAACATGTACAAGATTGCCGGTGAGTTGCTTCCTTCGGTGTTCCACGTGTCTGCACGTACCGTTGCCAGCCACTCACTCTGTATCTTCGGCGACCACGGTGACGTGATGGCTTGCCGTCAGACAGGCTTCGCCATGCTTTGCGAAGGTTCTGTGCAGGAAGTGATGGACCTCTCTGCTGTTGCTCACTTGGCAGCACTGGAAACTCGCGTTCCATTCATCAACTTCTTCGACGGTTTCCGCACTTCTCACGAGTACCACAAGATTGAGGAGATGGACATGGAAGACATCCGTCCTCTCGTGCCAATGGACAAGGTGGCTGAGTTCCGCGCTCGCGCACTCTCTCCAGAGCATCCAGAGGCTAAGGGTATGGCTGAGAACCCTGAGACATTCTTCGCACACCGCGAGTCTTGCAACCCATTCTACGATGAGGTTCCCGCCGCTGTTGAGAAGTATATGGAGGCTATCTCCAAGATCACTGGTCGTGAGTACAAGCCATTCACATATTATGGTGCTGAGGACGCTACCGATGTCATCATCCTGATGGGTTCTGCTACTGAGGCTGCTCGCGAGGCTATCGACTATGCTAACGCTAACGGCAAGAAGTACGGTATGGTGTCTGTTCACCTCTATCGTCCATTCTCTGTAGAGCGTCTGCTCGCAGCTGTTCCAAAGAGTGTGAAGCGCATCGCTGTGCTCGACCGCACAAAGGAACCAGGTGCTAATGGCGAACCTCTCTACCTCGACGTGAAGGATGCCTTCTACGGTCAGGAGAATGCACCTGTTATCGTAGGTGGTCGTTACGGTCTCGGTTCTGCCGACGTGACTCCAACTATGATTCTCACCGTCTATAAGAACCTCGAACTCCCAGAGCCAAAGAACCACTTCACCGTAGGCGTTGTGGATGACGTGACTTTCCGTTCACTTCCTATCGAAGAGGAAATGGCACTCGGTGGCGAGGGTATCTTCGAAGCTAAGTTCTTCGGTCTTGGTGCCGACGGTACTGTAGGTGCCAACAAGAACTCTGTGAAGATTATCGGTGACAATACCAACAAGTACTGCCAGGCTTACTTCTCTTACGACTCTAAGAAGTCAGGTGGTTTCACTTGCTCACACCTCCGTTTCGGTGACACTCCTATCCGTTCTACATACCAGATTAAGACTCCAAACTTCGTAGCATGCCACGTACAGGCTTATCTCCGTATGTACGACGTGCTCCGTGGTCTCCGTCAGAACGGCCAGTTCCTCCTCAACACCATCTTCGAGGGTGAGGAACTCGTGAACTTCCTGCCAAACAACGTGAAGAAGTACTTCGCTGAGAAGAACATCACCGTTTACTATATCAACGCAACCAAGATTGCTCAGGAGATTGGTCTCGGCAATCGCACCAACACCATCCTTCAGTCAGCATTCTTCCGCATCACGGAGGTCATTCCTGTTGAACTCGCAGTTGAGCAGATGAAGAAGGCCATCGTGAAGTCTTACGGCAAGAAGGGTGAAGACGTTGTGAACATGAACTACGCAGCCGTTGACCGCGGTGGCGAGTACAAGAAGCTCGACGTTGATCCAGCATGGAAGAACCTCCCAGCTGATCCTGTTGAGGCTAACGACGATCCAGAATTCATCAACAAGCTCGTGCGTCCTATCAACGCACAGAACGGCGACCTCCTTCCCGTTTCAGCCTACAAGGGTTATGAAGACGGTATGTGGGAGCAGGGCACAGCTGCTTACGAAAAGCGTGGTGTGTCAGCCTTCGTTCCTACTTGGGACAGTGAGAACTGTATCCAGTGTAACAAGTGTGCCTTCGTTTGTCCTCACGCTGCCATCCGCCCATTCGTCATGGACGAGAAGGAAGCTGCCGGCATCGACGCTGCTAAGCTCGACATGCTGGCTCCTGCACAGCTCAAGGGCATGAAGTTCCGCATGCAGGTGAGCGTAATGGACTGTCTCGGCTGCGGCAACTGTGTGGATGTATGTCCAGGCAAGAAGGGCAACAAGGCACTCAAGATGGTTCCTCTGCAGGGCGAGCTCGGCGAGGCAAAGAACTGGGACTACTGCGTGAAGAACGTAGCCAGCAAGCAAGACCTCATCGACTACAAGGCAAACCCACGCGTGAGCCAGTTCGCCACCCCACTCTTCGAGTTCTCAGGCGCATGCTCTGGTTGCGGTGAGACTCCATATGTGAAGCTGATTTCTCAGCTCTTCGGCGAGCGTCAGATGGTGGCTAACGCAACAGGTTGCTCATCTATCTACTCAGGTTCTATCCCATCTACTCCATACACCAAGAACGCCAAGGGTCAGGGTCCAGCATGGTCTAACTCCTTGTTCGAGGACTTCTGCGAATACGGTCTTGGTATGGCTATCGCCAACAAGAAGATGCGTGCTCGCATCGTGGCTATGCTCAACGAGCTTCTTGCTAAGGATGACACTCCAGCAGAGTTCAAGGCAGCAGCTGAAGAGTGGATTGCCGGCAAGGACAACGCAGATGCTTCTAAGGCAGCAGCTGCTAAGCTCGCTCCAGCTATCGAGGCAGGTCGCAACGCAGGTTGCCCAATATGCAAGCAGCTCTCCGAGCTCTCTCACTACCTCGTGAAGCGCAGCCAGTGGATCATCGGTGGTGACGGTGCATCTTACGATATCGGCTACGGTGGTCTCGACCACGCTCTTGCATCTGGCGAGGACATCAACATCTTCGTTATCGACACTGAGGTTTACTCTAACACCGGTGGTCAGTCTTCAAAGGCTACTCCAATCGGTGCTATCGCTCAGTTTGCAGCAGGTGGTAAGCGCATCACCAAGAAGGACCTCGGTCTCATGCAGTCAACCTACGGCTATGTTTACGTGGCTCAGGTGGCAATGGGTGCCGACAATGCACAGTGCCTCAAGGCTCTCCGCGAGGCAGAGGCATATCCAGGTCCATCACTCGTCATCGCCTACGCTCCATGTATCAACCACGGCCTCAAGGCCAAGGGCGGCATGGGCAAGTCACAGGCAGAAGAGGCCAAGGCTGTTGAGTGCGGTTACTGGCACCTCTGGCGTTTCGACCCACGTCTCGCCGAGGAAGGCAAGAATCCATTCCAGCTCGACTCCAAGGCTCCAAACTGGGATAACTTCCAGGCATTCCTCGACGGCGAGGTTCGTTACCTCTCTCTCAAGAAGGTATGTCCAAACGAGGCTCAGGAGCTCTTCGACGCAGCCAAGAAGGCAGCACAGCACCGCTACGCTACCTATGTGCGCATGAGCAAGATTGACTACTCTGCAGAGTAATAAACCTACATAACATCAATCCAAAAGGATGCCGTTCCATCATGGTTCGGCATCCATTTTTAAACCTCGATGCCTATACGGAGAAAGGTTTTGGTCTCATTGATTGGAATCATTGTGCTGATACCCTTAGGGCTCTATTCCAGACATCTCAAGTGGATTCCCGAAGAAACAGGTGATGCACTCTGGGCGATGATGGTCTTTTGTCTCTGGCGTATCATCTTGGTTAAGCAATCTCTGCGACTGGTGGCAATCATCAGCCTGACGCACTCCTTCCTCGTGGAGTTTTCGCAAATTCTTCGCTGGTCATGGTTAGTGTCTTTCCGCAGCACATTCATCGGCCACATGATGCTCGGGCAGGGTTTCCTGTGGACAGACCTCCTTGCCTACTTGATTGGCATTCTCCTCATCTTCTGCTTGTTCCAAAGCATGGAACGAAATTCAGTATAGAACAGCATATATGAAAACAATAAGAGCCTGTGCGATTGCACGGGCTCTTGTGATGTATAATGATTGTGAAAATGAAATCAACAATCAATATTCTCCGTCTTCTTATTACAGTTATGATGGTTCTGCAACCAACATCGATTCGGACTCAAAGTCTGTCCTATACGAATAGCATGATGCCTGAATCATGTCTTCGCCCAATTTTTTGATGTGGTTCATTATGTCTTGTTCACGTTCCTTGGAAGGTTTTTTGAATCCATTGATGTAATTCCGAAGCAATGTCGGGTTCATGTCCATGGAACGGGCAAACTCCGCAACGTTTATTTCCTTGTGTGTCAGAAAGAATCGCTGCATGGCACTTGGCTCAGCGTCCTCGTACTCAAAACTCTCGAAGCTGATGTCCTCGTCCAGATTCCGCCAATGAATGCCATCAAAGCCGAAAGTATATTGGCTTCGCTGTTCTGCAGATGCAGCTCGCAACTTTGGATACCAAAGAAGTGACTGCTTATATTCCTTTCCTGCTTCGTCTCTGCCCCAAATGTGGTTGGCATCAAACCAGATTTCCTTGATTTTCATAGACACTCCTCCATTTAATTTTCAAAATAATCCTTCCAGCGCTTCATGATTATATTGGCATTATCATCTATCACTCTTTTTATCTTCTTGAAGTCATTTGCCTTGATTCCTTGCTTCTCATTCAGCTCAAACTCTGTTCCGTTCCATGTAAACTTAGCCATTCCGCCATTGCCCTCAACATGTACATGCACAGGCTCATGCTCTCTGCTGAAAAAGAAGAACGAGAAGCCAAAAAATCTAAATACCTCTGGAATAAAACTATTCTTTTATTGTTATTACGCCGCAAAATTAGGTATTATTTTCGATACCTCCAAATATTTTATTGTTTTATTGCAGAACTTATCCAATAAAATAAGAGCCTGTGCGATTGCACAGGCTCCTAACAGGGATAACTTCCAGACATTGACTTCGTCTTCTTCCGTCACAATTCGGCAATGCTCAAATGAATTCAGCATTGCACTCGCTGCTCCGTCAGTTCCTCGACGGCGAGGTTCGTTACCTCTCTCTCAAGAAGGTATGTCCCAACGAGGCTCAGGAACTCTTCGACGCAGCCAAAAAGGCAGCACAGCACCGCTATGCTACCTATGTGCGCATGAGCAAGATTGACTACTCAGCAGAGTAATAAACTTACTTACATATCATCATCCCAAAGGATGCCGTTCCATGATGGTTCGGCATCCTTTTTACGCAAGAAAACGCACTGAAAAAATGCAACTTTTATTCAGAATTGCATTTTTTCAGTGCGTTTTCTTGTGCATCATTCCTCTTGTCATCATTCTTCACCCTTTTCCCATCAATTTTTACCACGCAAGCGTTTATGTGTTGCAGCGTTGCAGTGTTGCAGTTCCAAAATGATTCAAGGAAGTCAACGGCAGATTAAAGTAATAGATTATATATTTATATATAACTATATATAATATAATAATATATATAATATATATAATATATAAATAGTATTTATCAGATTTTTCATCGAGTGGAAGAGCATTTGGAGAACTGCAACACTGCAACACTGCAACACAGATGCCACCAATGGACATACCCCAAGGCACACACCCGTCTCCCCCCCCACAACCGACACACCCACAGACGTAATTACGACATACCCATTGCCGTAATTACGATAACGGGGGTATCGTAAGTACGATAGCGGAGGCAACACTCATACATAGAAAGAAAAGCCATCACCCTTCACATTTTTTTCGTTTTCTTCGTTTATTCCAATTCTTTTCCGTAATTTTGCCTCCACATTCTATTAAGTGTACCAATACACGTACTCGTACATTTCATATTCGCATAATAACGGTTATACATTCATTTCAAACAAAGGCTATATGAACTGGGAAGGATTTAGATATAAAGATATAGCAGAAACTATTTCTAATTCAGACATTGACAACTTGATTGATGTCATGATAGATAATTATGACAAAGATGGAAAGTGGTATGAGGAATATAATTTGAAAGAATCTAATTCAAAAAATAGCATTCTACTATATTTATTAAATCGGACGGGGCTTGAAAAGACATCTCATGCTTTTGAATTTATATCAAAGAACGCCCCCCACTTGTTAAAAACCTTAGATCTCATTGACAAAACTGCACGACAAGAAATAGAAAAAGAGGGGAGCATTAATTATGATCCATTTTGGTTTACAGATTCACAATACAAAGAAATTAATATTGAGTCACGGATTGAGAAAATCGCCAGAGACATCTTAATTCGAATATCAAAAGTGGCTAAACAAAAAAGAAACAATAGAATATTTCATCGCCTTTCTATTGGTGAGATAGTCGATTTCAACTCTTGCACCTCACATTCCCTATTAAATGGGGAAATTGAATTCTGCAAAGATGGTGGTTGGGGTATCGCAGATAAAGATGGACACGTAATCGTGAAGAATCACCTCATTGATCAACCATCAAATACACATAAATTGTTCAATCAAAAGAACTGTCCTTATTGTCTCATCCAAGATCGAGATACAGAACGCTATGGTGTACTATCATTAGAAACGCTCAAAGAAGTAATCCACTGTATTTACGACAAAATTGAGGTCGTAGAATATCGGTATGGTAATACTAAGAAACACATATTGAAAGTTGAGAAAAATGAGAAATGGGGTTGTTATGACGAGGATTGTTCTTTCATTGTTGATTGCAAATATGATGATATTAATATTATAGAAGAGTGGATTGAAGGCTGTAGAGATGGTGGTTTCTTGTATTCAGAAATCGAATTCAACAAATATAATAGCATATATGAAGGAGTAAAGGATCTGTATGATACAGAGGGTAATATTGTGCTTGGAGGATATAATCTATTAGAATACGAATATGGACATCGTTTTTTCAAGTTCTATTTCGGAACAAAATATGATGATTACGTTGAGCAAGCAATAACCATATATGATGATGTAATAGATCTTCAACAAAACAGACTAAACTATGAAAACTCTCGATGTTTAGTGTTAGATAGACATTTTAAAACAATCATTAAGAGTAATGGACAATATATACAATTCCCGTTAGGAGAAATGATCCAATCAAAACAAGAATTAGAATATTATCTTTCCAATGATTTATTGCTGCCTGGATATGTAGACTTGTCAGATTGGGATTCTTTCATCTATTTAAAAAGAAGAAATACAGAAAAGTTTCTTATTTCCGATTATGTTGATGAAGTAAATGTAGAGCTCTTCGGTAAAAAAATTCACGAACCAGGGTATTGGGATGATACATTTATCGAAGATGATGAAGTCACAATTCTTAGAATCGCAAAAGATAGATCAATATTATGGAGCTTTAGAGCAAACGAAATAGGAAGTTTTCGTTCTGGCCAACATTTATATAGATTGGGCGATAAAGTTGGTTTCTTTTCATGTGAGAAGATTTCAAATGCTATGTACTCAGCTATTACAACAGATTTTCAAGATAAAAAGACATATATTGCCCAAAAACAAAAAAATGAAATTCTCTTTTTTGAAATGAATGAAATGGGTGAATTAATTATACTTGAAGATTTTTATCCTCAAAAGCATAGTTGGTTCCCAAATGATTTTTTAAGCAATAATGGCCTAATTGGAATATGCAACCATGACGATGATTCACCTTCTTATGAAAAATATGGTGGTTATAATGGATATGATGATGATACCATTGATTATGGATTCGATGGATACCCTGAAGCCACATGGAATGTTGATTAAAAGAAATGTCTTATCTAGAAAATCAGAAAAGTCCATGAAATACATTTATTCCACATGGTGAAGAGTGAATAGTCGCCAATCTCCGAAGTAGCAATAGAGCTAAATACCTTGATGCCAACCATTTGTTCTCACCCAATAACACTTAACGGGTTCAATCGTTGAAAGGAATCGGCTCAAATCCTCATCGATTTGAGCCGATTCCTGTACTTTTGTGAAGTGATTTTCATCGAACGGTTTCGTTTTGCCGTTGAAACTTATTTCTAACACACCATGTTTCGTGCCATCCAATATATCGGAAATCAAGAACTTCTGAAGAGGGAGAAGACTTTGTTTGTGTGTTCGAAGCGAGCACCATGGGGAACGTATGAGAGGATTTTTGGATGGGTGGAATCGCTGACAGAGAAAGATGTGGTTGTGTGTTGCAATACGTCGGAACTGGAGGTGGAGGTGATGAAGTCGCTGGTGGTGAATCAAGTGCCGACAATATTGGTGGTGATGAATCGGTTTCGGGAGGAGAATAACGTGCAGATACAGAAAGCCTTGAAAGAGGGACGGATGCTGGTTGTGGTAATGAAACAAATGGACAGAAGGCGGTGGTCACCAAGAGATAGAAATGAGTATCTTATCAGTAAGGTGGCAGACCGTATTGTGGGTGGATATATTGACAAATATGGGAGTCTGTTCCCGTTGTTATCTGGCAAGACCAACTTTGAGGCTCTTACGGATAATATTACGTCAAACATTGCGGCAGAGCCAGATAACAGTTATCAGCGATGGACGGTTGGAGAAGACAAGATTCTGTTGAGGATGTTCTATGAAGACTACAGCATTCACGAAATCAAGAAACGACTGAACCGAACATATCTTGCTGTAAGAGAACGCATACGTGCCATTACCATGCCTGAGGATGTGCTGAAAGGACGTGAATTTGAGGAGTTTGTACTGGAGTTGTTGGATATAAAGAAAGATAAGTATGTGCTGAAGGAATGGAGAGGTGACAAGACAATGGGTGATGTGTTTCCCAAAAACAATAGTTACCCCGATTTTCTGATTGAAGAAGTGGAAACAAAGCACAATGTCGCCATTGAATGTAAGTGGAGGAAGTTCCTCAATCATTCCGCGATGATGGATTTGTTCTCGCCTGAACAACTCACTGCTTATCAAGAATTTTCCGAAGAAAGAGACTTGCCCGTGTTCATCTTTCTCGGCATTGGTGGAGAGCCATGCGAACCAGAAGACATCTATATCATTCCTTTGGAAAAAGCCACTTTCGTAATGACACCCAGCAAAACGAACCCCAATGCTCTTGTGTATGAACCTTCACAACTCAAGCCTTTCAAACGAACGAACATCAATGCCCCACTCTGCTTTGACGAGTTTTCATCAGAATGCAAAACCATCCAAGGTGCCATATCTAAAGATGATACCCCCAACTATATCGTAGAAACCCGAAAAGAACACCCTAATGCCTACAAACCTTGGAGCCAGTCAGAAGAAGAAACCCTCATCCAACTGTTCAAAGCAGGCAAAAACACCGAAGAACTTTGCGAACTCTTTGCCCGAAAACCTGGTGCCATCCGTTCAAGATTAAGGAAATTAGGACTTATCTAACCTCTCTAATGCCGCCAAGAAGGCTGCACAGCACCGCTACGCTACCTCATGCGCATGAGCAAAATGAATTGCTTGGCTGAGTAAAAACACGCGTTGCAAGATGAAAGGGTGTGCCTTCTCTATACCTTCAGCGACTCGTACATTGCAGATGATGTAGTAAGTGAATTGCAGACTTTGAAAAATCCAGGCAGGGACGCTCTCAAAAAGAATGTAGATGACGCTTCACATCTTCGCGAGTCAGCACGAAATCGCGACTGAAGGCATCTTGCCACCAGTCGATGGAGGCATTGCTGTGGGAGGGGCTTCCGAAGGCTTCGGAGGAGGGGTTGGCGGTGCGACCGTAGTCGTACCAAGGCATGAAGAAAAGCCATTTAGCACCGGCTTCCCACTGGGCGGAGATGGGGGCAACGGAACCGCATTCTGTCAGGGCAGCCATCTTGAGAGGGGTCTGTTTTTGGAGGAACCAGAAGTCGAGCTGATAGCAGTCGGCGGCTGAAGGTTGGTTATAGACGTCCATGCCGACAATGTCCACATATTCGTCGCCAGGATACCAGTCGAAGCCTTTGCTGTAGGGTTCTTTCCAGGCTGCTGCGGGGGTGAAAGCCCAAATGAGGTTGTTGATGCCAGCATCGGCAAATCGTCGATACATCACCTTCCACAACTGCTTGCATGCCTCGGCATCCATGCCCCACCAAAACCAACGACCACCTGCCTCATGGAGAGGTCGCCAGATGACAGGGATTCCCTTTTCTACCAGTTTTTTCAGATAGATGCCGACTTGGTCGATATCTTTGATCATCCGAGCGTATTCTTCTGAATCCTCATCAAAAATCTTGCGCACATCGAAGAGGGTCTTTTCGTCTTCCTTGCCATAATAGAAAGCATAACCACGACTGTTGTTGGCAGGGACATTCCAATGCCACATGAGTGCCACGATGCCGCCTGCTTCATGCCAATCCTCCACCACTTTCGTGTTTGAATAATCAATCCACCCATCTGATTGTGAAAAAGGCAAGTGGATGAAGTCGAAGCAGTTGAGTGCGGGCCATTTGCCCGTATGATGATGCACCCATTCCGCCTCGTTGATGTTCCAGTTCACGTTGGCGCATGTGCCAGAGAGAGTTTTCGAGCCATAGATGCTGTGCAGGTAGTTCAGCAATCGGGTGGTCTCTGGAGAGCGTTGAACGTCACAAATCGTTTCAGTTGTTTCCTCCTCCCTGATTGTCTTGTTTCCGAACACTGGAAGCATGGATGTCAGCATCAGCAAGGTTAATAGCCATTTATACATATTCATCATGATTTTTCCACGAAAATAATGACAAAAGTAGTCAGAATCCCGCTCGCGGACAAATAAACCTCAAAGAATTGTGGAAAAATGAAACTTTTTTAGGGTTTCTTCCGAAGAAAAGCGTAACTTTGCCCAATAAAACAACAACTAATTATTTTAACAACATGAGATTAACACTGTTTTTACTAACTTTGGTCACCTGTCTTTGTGGCCATGCACAAACCAAGTCCTGGACAGCAGACAACGGCAACGGGACATTTACGAATCCACTTTTCTATGATGAATTTAGCGACCCCGACATCTTGCGTGTGGGCGATGATTTCTATCTGGCTGGCACGACGATGCATACTGTGCCAGGATTGGTGATTCTGCACTCAAAAGACTTGGTGAACTGGGAGAACATCTCGTACTGCTTCGACCGCTTTGACTTCGACGACGAGGCTTTCTCGCTGAAGAATCACAAGGAGATTTACGGTCAGGGCATCTGGGCACCTTGCATTCGTTATGCCAACGGGCAGTTCTACGTGTTCTCCAACATCAACGGAAAAGGCTTGCAATGCTACACAGCAAAGGACATCAAGGGACCTTGGACACACCACAACATGAAGGGTGACATCTACGACCTTGGCGTGCTTTTTGACGATGACGGGAAAATCTATGCCATTCATGGATATGGCACAGTGAAGTGCACAGAACTGAAACCTGACATGAGTGGTCCCATCGAAGGGACTGAAAGGGTCATCATTCCCGAAGGGAACGGTGTGGGCGAAGGGCATCACATGTACAAAATCAATGGAATGTACTACCTGATCAGCACCGACTATAGGCCCAATGGCCGCACACTATGCTCTCGCTCGAAGAGCATCTGGGGACCTTACGAAACGCGTGTCATCACAGCAGATGAGACCTACGGCTACCATGCCGCATCGCTCACACAGGTGCCACATGGCGTGAAATACCGCATCGGCGAAGATGACACAAAATTCGGTCTTGGTCCTGTGGATAAGGACGCTACGGCTTGCACTAATGCCCATCAGGGGGGTATCGTGCAATACAAGGACGGCTCATGGTGGGCACTCTTCATGATGGACTTCCACTCCATCGGCCGCACCGTGTGCTTGATGCCGATGACATGGAAAGATGGCTGGCCCATGGTAGGATTGAAGGGAAATCTTGGAAGGGCTCCACGCACATGGTTTAAGCCGGGCACGGCAGAAGGTTACTATGGTATCGGAGACACCCCCGTTGCACCACATGCACCCTACGTTCGCAACGAGAACTTCGACGGGAAACAGTTGGGGCGTGTGTGGCAGTGGAACCACAACCCTGATGACAAGATGTGGAGCCTGAAGGGGGGCAGACTTCGTCTCAACTCCATGCCGGCCGAACAGCTGATGTGGGCACGCAATTCGCTCACTCAACGTGTGATAGGTCCTCAAAGTGTTGCCACTATTGAACTGTACACAAAGGGAATGAAGGATGGCGATGTATGTGGCCTCGGCAATATCAACGTGCCTTGCTCATGGATAGGCATTATGAGAGATGACCACACGAACACATTCCTCCTCCGTTTTTGGGATCAGGGCAAAAATGAGCCACAGCAAGCACCTGTTGCAGTCCCTGTAAGTTTGCCAAAGGGAAAAATTTGGCTTCGCTGTATTGGTGACTACGACAACGATAAAATGCAGTATGCCTACTCAACCGATGGCGTAACGTTTCAAACGATTGGCTACGAGATTCCCTTGAGCTATCAACTCATCACCTTCCAGGGATCACGCCATGCGCTCTTTGCCTTCAACGTGAAGGGCAAGAACGGAGGCTATGCGGAGTTTGACAACTTCACGGTGGAGGAGCCCAAGGCCGATCGCAGGTGGAACATCCCTTACGGCAAGACTTTCCGCATCATCAATAAAGCGACAGGTCGTCCTGCAATATGCGACCCTCACGGTATCCTCTACGACACTCATGCTGGCGACAAGAGTCAGCGCACACAGTTCCAGCTCATCGACAAGGGCAACGGAAAAGTGGCACTGAAGTGTGTGGATGGCCGCTACATCAAGGTGTATGGCGAAGGATTGGCTGGCGATGTGCGTTTCACCACCAACGAACAGGAAGCCGAGGTATTCCTCTGGCAAGACTATCTTGATCACGATTTCATGCTCTACTCGCTGAAGAACCACCGATACGTCGGCAAGTCACCCACCACGGGTAGCCCCTACTCTATGGACTTTGCAGGTCCCGACCCAGCACGACGAAACGGGGCTGTGCTCCTATGGGAAGATTGCTCTGCAGAGTAACGCTTTTCATGTGTTTTTGAGGCAAACCGAACTCTTTCATACAAAAAAACTTAAAAAGACAAGCCATTTTTCCATGGTTTGCCTTTTTTTGTCACATTTTTGATTAACTTTGCAAGTTGAAAGCAGCCGGACGGTCTGTCGCTGGAGTTGTCCTTCAGGATGACTAAAGAGGAAAGTCCGGGCAGCGCAGGGCATCCCACTTCCTAATGTAGAAGCAGTCCGTAAGGGTTGAGTAATGCAGAAGAAAACAACAACTGCCTTCGGGCAGAAATGGTGAGAAGGTGAGGTAAGAGCTCACCAGCGGCATGGCGACATGTCGGCTGTGCATCTTGGGAGCTGCAAGTTCATGTAAACCACCCGAGAGAGGGTTGCCCGCCCGAGTTGACGAAGGTCTGAGCAGCAATGCGACAGGACCGGGGCTCATGCGGTGGAGGGTAGAACGCTAGAGCCATGAGGTGACTCATGGAGTAGATAAATGACAGACACGCTCTTCGGAGTGTACAGAACCCGGCTTACAGCCCGACTGCTTTCCTTTTTTATTATAAAGTATGTTAAAGTATCATCAATAATATTAAACTTTTCAAGTTTAACGGGTTCTTTAAACTCGGCAACTAACAGACAAACAATGAACAAGAAAAATTTATTGGCCACGCTATCAATTCTGTTGACAGGCACTGCGGCTTGGGGGCAAAAAATCTGGACACTGCAAGAATGTCTCGACTATGCCATCGCCAACAATATTCAGTTGCAACAGAAGCGAATAACAGTGGCCTCTGACCACGAGGATGTCTTGCAGAGTCAATCTGCCCTATTTCCTTCAGTGTCATTCAGCACAAACCAAAACATGTCGTGGCGACCTTTCGCCGAATCGACCATCAACCTCACAAACGGTTCGATGACCACCAGCAGAAACACCGTTTCTTATAACGGCTCCTATGGCATCAACGCCAACTGGACGGTGTGGAACGGTAATCGCAACACAAACACCATCAAGCAGAACAAACTGACTGAGAAAATAGCCGAATTGGGCATCGAGCAGCAGGCAAACACCATTCAAGAGCAAATTGCCCAACTGTACGTGCAGATTCTGTATGAAACAGAAGCAGTCAGAGTGTGCGAGGAAATCATCAAGTCAAGCGAAATGCAGCGCGACCGTGCAAAGACGATGGTCGAGGTGGGCAGCCTTGCCCGAGTTGACCTTGTGCAATTGGAGGCACAGGTGAGCCAAGACCAATATTCACTGGTGCAAGCACAGTCGCAACTCGCCAACTACAAATTACAACTGAAGCAACTGCTTGAGATACATGATGCCGAGTCCTTCGATATCGCAGTGCCCGAGGTGAGCGATACACAGGTGCTTTCCATCATTCCCAACGAACAATCAGTCTATAATGCCGCCCTTGAGAACCGCCCTGAGATTCAGTCGAGCAAACTGAACATTGAATCGTCGGAAGTGGCGATTTCCTCTGCTCGCGCTGGATACAAACCCACCCTCTCCATGACGGCAGGCATCGGCTCCAGCAACTCATCAGGTCAGCACACCGAGTTTTTCAAGCAAGTGAAGAACAACATGAGCAACTCTTTAGGTTTGACAGTATCCATGCCGCTGTTCGATAATCATCAGGCTCGCACCAACATTCGCAAGGCAAAATATGCGCTTCAAACCAGCGAACTGAACTTGCAAGAACAGCAAAAGCAACTCTACTCAACCATTGAGAACTATTGGCTGAACGCTACCACCTCGCAACAGCAATACATCTATGCCAAGGCGAATGTGAGAAGCATGCAGGAAAGTTATGACCTCGTCAGCGAACAGTTCAACCTTGGTCTTAAGAACATTGTGGAACTGACAACAGGAAAGAACAACCTGCTGCAAGCCGAACAGCAACTGCTACAAACCAAATACACAGCATTGCTCAACAGCGCCATGCTCAGATTCTATGCAGGAGAGAGGCTTAAACTATAAAATAATCGTCTAAATTCTCCGAACCACTCCAATTACTTCGAAAACTACAAACCATAAAAAGAAAACTGACAATGAAGACAAACAACATATTCGCAGCACTCATCATCGCAACCACCTTTGTTGCATGTAGCGAAACTCCCAAGGTTACCTATTCCACCGCTCCTGTAGAGAAGCAGAACATTACCACCAGTATCACTGCCACAGGTACGATTGAGCCTGTGACAGAGGTGGAAGTCGGTACGCAGGTGTCTGGTATCATCGACCGCATCTATGTGGACTACAATTCAGAGGTGCATCGCGGTCAAGTCATTGCCGAACTCGACAAGACCAACCTCCTTTCCAAATTGGCATCCGCGCAGAGCAACCTCTCTAACGCACAATCCTCACTCAATTATCAATCAGCGAATTATAAGCGATATAAAACACTCTACGACAAAGGTCTTGTTTCTGCTAATGACTATGAAAATGCCAAGCTGAACTACGAGCAGGCAGTGCAGCAGGTACGTGTACAGCAACAGAATGTGACAGAAGCCCAGACCAACCTTGGCTATGCCACCATCACATCACCCATCGATGGCGTGGTGCTCTCTAAGGAAGTGGAGGAAGGACAGACTGTGGCATCAGCCATGACCACTCCTACCCTCTTCATTATTGCACAGGACTTAACGGACATGCGTGTGATTGCTGACATTGACGAGGCTGACATTGGTGGCGTGAAAGAGGGGCAGCGTGTCACCTTTACAGTGGACGCATTCCCAGATGACGTATTCGAAGGTGCAGTCACTCAAGTGCGCCAGCAAGCAACGACCGAAAGCAATGTGGTCACTTACGAGGTGGTCATTTCCGCTCCCAACGACCAACTGAAATTGAAGCCAGGACTCACAGCCAACGTAACTATCTACACGATGGAGAAGAATGATGTGCTGGCTGTTCCTGCCCGTGCTTTGCGCTTTACTCCTAACGAAGCACTCCTACAGGAAGGCGAAACGGTGGAAGATGTACAATCTCCCTTTAAGGTTTGGACAAAAGAAGGTAATGTCTTCAAGGCACATAAAGTGGAAGTCGGCATCAGTAATGGCATGCTCACAGAGATTTTGTCAGGTGTGAAGGCGGGTACAGAAGTGCTCACAGACTTCGAAATCATCGGCGGCAAGGAAGAGTCTGAAGGACCAGCAACATCCAACCCATTCATGCCACGTCCAGGCGGTAACAGAAACCGTGGCGGCGCTAATGGCGCCGGTGGCGCACAAGGTGGTGCAGGTGCTCCTGGTGCAGGTGGTGGCAGACCCAATGGCGGCAATTTCCAAAGATGATCAACAAACAGAAAGATTGAAGATGAACGAACAAAAAGACAATCGTAAAGTTGTCATCGAACTCGACAACGTGAAACGCTACTTTCAGGTCGGTTCAGAAACTGTGAAAGCCTTGCGTGGTGTCAGTTTTAAGATTTACGAAGGCGAGTTCGTGACCATACAGGGAACATCAGGCTCAGGCAAATCGACCCTGCTCAATCAATTGGGATGCCTCGACACGCCCACTTCTGGCGAATACTATCTCGACGGCACTCCCGTCCGCAAAATGTCCAAGAACCAACGCGCCAAACTGCGCAACCGCAAGATTGGCTTCGTGTTCCAGAATTATAACCTATTGGCAAAAACCACAGCAGTGGAGAATGTTGAATTGCCACTGATGTACAACAACAAATACTCAGCCAAGCAACGTCGGGAGGCTGCCATCAAAGCCCTGCAGGAAGTGGGATTGGGTGACCGACTCGACCACAAGAGCAATCAGATGTCAGGTGGTCAGATGCAACGTGTTGCCATCGCCCGTGCATTAGTCAACAACCCCGCTGTGCTTCTTGCAGACGAAGCGACTGGTAACCTTGACACACGCACCTCTTTCGAAATGCTTGTGCTATTCCAGAAACTGCATCAGGAGGGACACACCATCATCTTCGTGACCCATAACCCCGAAATTGCCGAATACGCCTCACGCAACATCAACCTGCGCGACGGTAAGATTCGTGAGGACACAATCAACCCTAACATCAAGTCGGCAGCCGAAGCACTTGCTGCCCTGCCCAAACCACAAGACGACTAAATTATGAATATATTAAATTTGTTCAAAGTCAGCATCAACGCTGTGGCGAACAACAAAATGCGTTCGTTCCTCTCCATGCTCGGCATCATCATCGGTGTGGCAGCGGTCATCATCATGATGTCTATCGGACAGGGTTCGAAAGAGAGCATACGCCAAGAACTTTCCACCATGGGTACCAACCTGCTCACAATTCGTCCAGGAGCCGACAGGCGTGGTGGTGTGCGTCAAGACCCTTCTGCCATGCAAACTCTTAAGATGGCAGACTACCAACGCATCATTGATGAAAAGAAGTTCGTCAGTTATGTATCTCCAGAAGTTACATCTGGTGGTCAAGTCATTTATGGCAATAACAACACGAACAGCACTGTTTATGGTGAATCGACCGAATACCTTGATATTAAGCAGTGGGAACTGGAGGAAGGAACCAACTTCACAGAGGAAGATATACGCAAAGCCTCCAAGGTTTGTGTAGTTGGTACGACCATCGTCAAGGAACTTTTTGGCGAAGGCAAGGAAGCAGAAGCCATCGGCAAGAACATTCGCTTCAAGTCCATCCCCCTACGTATCATCGGTGTGTTGGAAAGCAAGGGCTATAATTCATGGGGTATGGATCAAGACAATGTCATCATTGCACCCTATACCTGTGTCATGAAGCGCATTGCAGCGCAAACCTACTTCTCCTCCATCGTCTGCTCAGCCCTCACTGAGGAACTTTCCGATGCAGCCATTGAGGAACTCACTCAGATACTGCGCAGCAACCACAAACTGAAAGCAGAAGCCGTTGATGACTTCACCATCCGTTCACAGGCTGAGATGATGGAAACCATGTCCTCCACAATGGACACCGTCACCATCATCCTTGTTGTGGCAGCTGCCTTTTCTCTGCTCGTGGCTGGTATTGGCATCATGAACATCATGCTCGTATCTGTCACCGAACGCACCAAGGAAATCGGTCTGCGTATGGCAGTGGGAGCAACTGGTATGGTCATTTCCCTCCAATTCCTCATCGAGTCTGTGCTCATTTCCCTCACAGGCGGACTATTGGGAATACTGTTAGGAGGACTTGTCAGCAACTTTGTCGTACCGCTCATGGGTATGCCATCCAGCATCCCTGCATGGTCCATCTATGTATCTTTCGCCGTTTGTACTTTCATCGGCATCATCTTCGGATACATTCCAGCCCGGAAAGCAGCCAATATGGATCCCATCGAAGCCATCCGACATGAATAGTTTAGAGATTAGGGTTTAGAGTTTAGAGATAATAAAAAAGATGAAAAAGATTTCAATCGTTCTGTGTATTCTGTGTTTCCTGTGTGAAATAACCCACGCCCAGTCACTTAAGGATCTCTTCCTCAAGATGCCACAAGAGGTGTGTCCCGTCTTGTCCGAATACAATCGTTTGGAGATTGTTGACAACCAGAAAAACGGCAAGACTATGCAGACACGCAACCTCTTCCGCACCTTTTCCAAGATGGAGGAACTGACAGATGACTATGCACACCTTGTCATTTCCAAGAACTCAGAGAAAGAGATGAAAATGCTCACGAAGAACGACGGCACACGCATCATTATGGTCATTAGCACCATCTTCTGTGATGAAACGCCCGACTCTTCTGTTGCTTTTTACTCAACCGACTGGAAGCCTCTCCGAACACTTGACTACTACCCCCTACCCCCTATCGACAATTTTCGCAGAGTGACCATCGACAAAAACACCGGCCAATTGATTGTTAGCACCACCAATGCTCCCCTAATGCTCAACATCGATGGAAGCAACCAACCCAAGGAGCCTTATACCTTGACCAACACCTTCCATTGGTCAACCGAAGAAAATCGATTCATCCTCGACAATTAAAGACACAATCCCATCAATAGAAAAGGCCTTCTACCGATATAATAGCGGGGAAGGTCTTTTTACTATTTAATATATCTTAATATATCACAATGAAACTATTGTTAATTAAGTCCCTTTTCTCAAATTCAATAACATAAAAAAAGAATTCATACTCATTTTACTATTTTATCATAACATTATTTGTAGCAAAAGAAAAAAAGCATTACATTTGTACCCAGTTTGGGGGAGAAATCCCAAATTGATGCATAAGCTATTATTTCGCACTTAACTAAAGAAGTCTGGAAAACTCATATTTGGAATAGTTCGATTTAATTAGCGGAGGGAGATTCATTGGAAACATTCCTCTTCAACACCTATATAGCTATGCTTACGCTTTGGCGTGGCAAAATTCCTATATGGTGTAGGGGTTCCGTTTCCAGACTCGCCCCTCAGGTTAAGTGCATAAGGATGGTCACGCCATTTTTGTGCTCTACAATAATTAGGCCAATTACATCAACAATAAAAAGCAATGTTACATCAACAGAATGGACTCTGTACGCCCCCACAATGCATAGAACTGCTGATAATAAAAAAGCAGATGAAAAAATCATCTGCCAGGAATCTGTTTCATGCATGGAACAGATAGTTAGTAATTAAAGATTAGTAAACATCATCAGTTTGTCTCTGAAGATGTTTGTACCCTGCACACGTCGTGAGATGAGTGCAGGGTATTTTTTATCGAATGAACAAAAGTTCCCTATATTTCGGAAGTGGCCAAGCCTCGTCATCGACAATGGTTTCGAGTTTATCGACATGGTAACGTATTTCTTCGATGAGCGGTGCCACAGTGTCATGGTAAGCAATAGCCTTTTCACGCTCAGACTCAATACGATTTGCCACCTTGCGTGCCTCCACCATTTTCTCCACATTCTCAACGATGAAAGACTCATGGTCTGAAATCAGTTCAATGAGATGAAGGTTCTCCTTGGAAATCTTCTGCGTCTTGTCAGCAGGGAAGATGTCTCTCACTTTGTGTACATTATCAATCAGTACAGATTGGTAACGTGTCACAACAGGAATGATATGATTGAGACACAGGTCGCCAAAGATGCGTGACTCTATTTGAATCTTCTTCGTGTAGGTCTCCCACTTGATTTCATTACGTGCCTCCAGTTCAAAACGGGTCATCACATGTGTCTTCTCAAACATCTTGACAGAACTTTCCTTCAGATAATTATCGAAAACGATGGGGGCTGAGGTTTCACAATCAAGTCCACGTTTGGCAGCCTCGGCTTTCCATTCATCACTATATCCGTTGCCATTAAAAACAATGGGCTTCACATGCTTAATGTCTTCACGCACCACTTTGAGAATTGCTGCTTCTTTTGCTTCCCCTTTCTCTATGAGAGCATCAACACGAATCTTAAAATCCATGAGAGCCTCTGCCATTGCGGCATTGAGCATCAACATGGCGGAAGCGCAGTTCGCCTCACTGCCGACAGCACGGAACTCAAAACGATTTCCTGTAAAGGCAAAAGGTGATGTGCGGTTACGATCCGTATTATCAATCAGCAATTCTGGAATAGACGGGAGATCCAGTTTGAAAGCCTTCTTTCCTGCCACCGAAAGGTTGTCATCATCAGCCTTTTCCACGTGCTCCAGCAAATCCGTAACAGTCTTGCCGAGGAAAGAAGAGATGATGGCAGGAGGTGCTTCGTTGGCACCCAGACGATGAGCATTGGTAGCACTCATGATAGAGGCCTTGAGCAATCCGTTATGGTCGTAAACAGCCTTGAGAGTTTCCACGATGAAAGTGACAAAACGCAGGTTATCCATCGTGGTCTTACCTGGTGCATGAAGCAAAATACCCGTGTCCGTGGCAAGTGACCAGTTCTCATGTTTTCCAGAACCGTTCACCCCCTTGAAGGGCTTTTCGTGCAAAAGGCAACGGAAACCATGCTTACGCGCCACACGCTTCATGATTGCCATCATCAGCATATTATGGTCAACAGCAAGATTAGTCTCTTCAAAGATTGGAGCCAACTCAAATTGGTTGGGTGCAACCTCATTATGGCGTGTTTTGCAAGGAATACCAAGTTCGAGAGCCTGAATCTCGATATCTTTCATAAACTCCTCCACACGTGCAGGGATGGAGCCAAAGTAGTGGTCATCCATCTGTTGGTTCTTGGCAGAGTCGTGTCCCATCAATGTACGCCCCGTCATCACAAGGTCTGGTCGTGCAGCAAAGAGCGACTCATCCACAAGGAAGTATTCCTGTTCCCAACCCAGATTGGAAATGACCTTCTTCACGTCTGGATAGAAATATTGAGCCACAGCCGTTGCTGCCTTATCAACCGCATGAAGAGACTTCTTCAGTGGCACTTTGTAGTCGAGAGCCTCACCCGTATAAGAGATGAAAATGGTGGGAATCATCAATGTATCGCCAATGATGAATACTGGCGATGTAGGATCCCATGCAGAATAGCCTCGTGCCTCGAAAGTAGAGCGGATTCCTCCCGATGGAAAAGAACTGGCGTCTGGTTCTTGCTGTACGAGAAGTTTCCCTTCAAACTCTTCCACCATTCCACCCTTTCCATCATGTTCCACAAAACCATCATGTTTTTGAGCCGTACCTTCGGTAAGAGGCTGAAACCAATGGGTGTAGTGAGTCACACCATTCTCTATGGCCCAAGTTTTGATGCCTTGTGCCACTTCGTCAGCAATGGTACGGTCAAAAGGTGCCCCATTGTCTATCACATCGCACATTTTCTCATACACCTGCGATGGCAGATATTTACACATCTTCTGCCTATCGAAGACGTATTTGCCGAAATATTCACTGGGGCGTTCCTGAGGTTGCTCCACATACACAGGAGCACGCTTGAATGCCTCGTCCACCACCTTAAATCTTAGTCGTGCAGCCATAATTCATTCTCGTTTGTTTACTTTTTACGCTGCAAAGGTAGGAATTTTTCATTAGGAATTGAGGATTCGGAATAAGGAATTGTCACTTTCACGAAAAAAAACGCTCCGAATGGCAAATAATTCTTAAATCCTGATTCTCGATTCCTAATTATTTTCTATCTTTGCCACATAAATACCTTTACATGGAAAATCAGAAAGACCACATATTCACAGAAGAGGAAATCAAAGATGACCTTCGATACTTGCAACTCTTGGCACAAAGTTACCCCAATGTGGCGGAAGCAAGTTGTGAGATCATCAATTTGGAGGCGATTCTGAACCTGCCCAAGCCGACAGAACACTTCATCAGTGACCCGCACGGCGAGAGCGAGGCATTCAACCATGTGCTGCGGAATGCTTCTGGATATGTGAAACGAAAGGTGGAGGAAATTTTCGGCCCCACCCTTCGTCTGTCTGAAAAGCAAGAACTATGCACATTGATTTATTATCCTGAGGCAAAGTTGCAACGCATCAAGGCAGAAGAAACCAACATGGAAGATTTCTATGTTATCACGCTCAATCAACTGATCAAGGTTCTACGTGAAGTCAGTTCAAAATACACACGCAGCAAAATCCGCAAGGAACTACCCGCGGAATTTGGTTACATCATCGAGGAACTGCTGCATGAGAGCCACAGCGGTGTGGGCGAAAAACGCCATCAATACTACAATGTGATTGTGCAGACCATCATCGACACCCAACGGGCCGACCACTTCATCGTGTCCATTTGTAACTTGATTCAGCGATTGGCCATTGACCGTCTGCATCTATTGGGCGACATCTTCGACCGTGGTCCTGGAGCACACCTCATCATGGAGACCCTGATGAATTATCACCACTTTGACATTGTGTGGGGAAATCATGACATCGAATGGTTCGGAGCAGCAGCAGGCAACAGGGCTTGCATCGCCAATGTGCTACGCCTTTCAATGCGATATGGTAATCTGACCACACTCGAAGATGGCTACGGAATCAACCTCCTCCCCCTTGCAACTTTTGCAATGGAGACCTACAAAGATGACCCATGCAAACAGTTTGGAACAACTGAACTGACTAAAGAGAGCCAGCACGACAAGAAGACCACCAGGCTCATTGCCCAAATGCACAAAGCCATCACCATCATTCAGTTCAAAGAGGAGGCAAAGATTATTGACCGCCATCCAGAATTCAACATGGCTGGACGCAAAATGTTGGAACACATCTATTTCGACAACGGTACCTGTTTCATCGATGGCAAAGAATATGAAATGTTAGACACTTTCCTGCCCACAGTCAGCAAGGAAAATCCCAATGCGCTGTCGGAAGAGGAAGAACTACTCATGGCAAAGTTGGAACATTCATTCCGCACCAGCGATAAACTACAACGCCACATCCAATGCCTGTTGGCACATGGAGGCATGTATTCCATTGCAAACAGCAATCTCATGTATCATGCCACCGTACCGCTTAATGCCGACGGCACCCTGAAGGAAGTGGAAATCAACGGAAAGAAATACAAGGGTATGGCACTGATGAAGAAGACCGGGCACATCGTCCGTGAAGCCTTCAACAACGACACCCCACGGGAACGGAAAACCTATGCTAAGGACTACATCTGGTATCTGTGGTGTGGAAAAGATTCTCCTCTTTTCGACAAAGATAAGATGACGACTTTTGAGCGATACTTCATCAAAGACAAAGCAACTCACACTGAAACCAAGGGCTTTTACTACCAATTCAACAACGATGAGAAGACCGTCGATATGATTCTTGACGACTTCGGAGTGGAGGGACAGCATCGCCACATCATCAACGGACACACCCCCGTAAAAGTGTTGAAAGGCGAGACTCCCATCAAGGCCAACGGCAAACTCCTCGTCATCGACGGAGGCTTCTCCCGTGCCTATCAGCCTGAAACAGGCATAGCGGGCTACACGCTCACCTTCCACAGCCGAGGACTTGAACTGGTTCAGCATCAGCCCTTCCGCTCGGCTGAAGATGCCATTCAGAACGGTGACGACATCAAGAGTTCCACCCAAATCGTGGAGTTGAGTTCACAGCGCATGTATGTGAAGGACACCGACAAGGGCAAGGTGCTTCTTGCTAAGGTTGAGAACTTAAAGAAACTGCTGTTTGCTTACCGCAACGGCTTCATCAAAGAGATAAAATAACCAACCCAAAGAAAATATATTGTTACACATTTTATTATTAAGCGTATGAAGAAACTATTACTCATGGCTGCTTTTGCAATCGGTTGCATCAGCGCATCGGCTCAGAAAACTCTGACACTGAGCACTTACAAAGGTACAGACCTCGCAAAGTATGATGGTCAAACCATGAATGTATCTGTTAGCCGTTACCTCTTCACAGGATGGAACACCATTTCACTTCCATTCTCCATGACTGAAAAGCAAGTGAATGAGGTGTTCGGCAGTGACTGCAAACTCGAAAAGCTTGTAGGTGTAGAGAACGATGGCATCGATGTAAAACTTAACTTCCAAGACTGCAAGTCGGAAGGCATTAAGCCTAACACACCTTACATTCTCTACTATACAGGCGAAAATGGTAGCAAACAGTTTACGGCAGAGAATGTTGTGATTATGAACGGCATTGCCTCTGTAGCCTTCACCGCGGAGGGAACTGGCGAAATCGTTACAATGGCTGCCGCACAACAGCAGACTGAGCCACAGGGTCTCTATGGCATTTTAGCTAAAGATAACAATGAAGCATCATTCGTAAATGTCGATACCACTACCAACGGTTTCTATGCCACTCGTTGCTATGTGAAGATGTCCAATGGTAACTCAACCCAACTGAAGACCAACCACATTGCAGCAGGTGATTTGACTAACATCAAATCCGTTGCCAAGGCTGGCGAGAAGGTCGAAGTATTCAACCTTTCTGGTGTAAAGGTTGCTGACAGCATTGACGGTTTACAAAAAGGCATTTATGTTGTCAATGGCAAAACTGTGATGGTGAAATAAACATGAAACATTTCCTGACAATTATCCTTTTGTGCCTGTGCACCACATGTGGTGCACAGGCACAAAATCGTAAAGACTACCACTTCGAGACCACACTTGGTCAACCCACCGATGATGGATGTTTCGGCAGTGTCATCGTAAAAGGTTATGTAGGCTCAAGCAACACCCTTTCTTTCGAACAGGAGCACGAGTTGGTCGGACTGACAGAAGGAGAACTCATCAGGGACACCCAAAGGGTGAACGACAAGGAGGACATCAATTTTGATGGTATCCCAGACCTACAGATTTTCCTCGGCTATTACACCAACGGGCGTGTGGAGGCTGTCTATGCCGCCTATGTGTGGAACAGAAAGAGCAAGCGTTTCGAACGGGTGGAAGGTTTCGAAGACATTGTCAACCCTGAGGTCGATGCCAAAGCCAAGACCATTACCAGCACCGCCCGTTACAGTTTCAACGATTTGCTGGTCCAGACCTATGCTTGGAAGAAGGGCAAACTGACACTCATCAAGGAAGAACACCAAAATCCATTCGAAGATGAAGATGAATAAATTCTTATGTGGCGTTCTGATGCTTTGCTGCATGACGACTGCTCATGCACAGACAAACACGTCGCCACAAATTCAAGCCATCCGCGATGCCTACACCAAGGCAAAACAGATGATAGAGCAAAAGAAGCAGGGAGAAGCTCCTTTGCGGAGCATGACACTCACATTCAACGAAGTGTTGTCCGAAGAACATAACATTACCCGCACGACAGAGGTGACATTCCATTATGACCTTATCGAGGTGGAAGAAGATGTAGATGCAGACATGGGACCATATCGTCTCTACTTCGTCACAGAACATGTGAAGGATGACCAATCGGAAGTCTTTCGCGAGATACTATACGATGATGTTGACAGCAAACATGTCTTCACGTTTGCACGCTACGAGTTGGAATCTGGCAACGTCTATGAAACCCGTTTCTACTGGGATAACGATGACAATATCATTCTCCAGAAAGGTGAAGACGCTGGCGATGACAATTATGAGCACCTGTTAGCCGCCAAGTATCGAGTGGTCTTCAACACAATGGTCAACTCAAATATATAACAATCTCGCTTATCATCGAGGGCTTACAGAATCATTTCTGGAACTATTTGAAAGGAGAAAGGAAAAAAATCATACTCCATGTGATTTTTTTCCTTTTTTATTTGTCTATTTGAAACTTTTTCCATTACTTTGCATCCGAAATTGAGTGTCACACAGTTGTGGACACGATTCAGAAACAATAAAGAGAAATGACTCAGAACTTTAACGCATATTGGTGGTGGCAATGCTTGGGATTCAAATAATCGTAAGTCAAATGGTCATGCCCCTATGCAAAGAAACATAAAGCATAGCAAACAAAAGAGCCTATCGTACTTGCGATAGGCTCTTTTTTTGCGAAACAACTCAACCACAAGTAAAACAAATAATAAATCATAAATGAATATGGTGACTTATCAAGTAGATGAAAACGGCTTCTACGGACAGTTCGGTGGAGCCTACATCCCAGAGATTCTCTACAAGACGGTGGAGGACCTGAAGAAAGCCTACCTCCCCATCCTGGAGAGCGAGGAGTTCAAACGCGAGTACCACGCCCTGCTGAAGGACTATGTGGGTCGCCCTTCCCCACTCTACTATGCCAAGCGCATGAGCGAGAAGTACGGCTGTCAACTCTTTCTGAAGCGCGAAGACCTCAACCACACGGGTGCCCACAAAATCAACAATGCGCTCGGTCAGATTCTCCTCGCCAAGAAAATGGGCAAGAAGCGCATCATTGCCGAGACAGGAGCCGGACAGCACGGTGTGGCCACCGCCACCGCCTGTGCACTCATGGACATGCCCTGCACGGTGTATCAGGGTGCGCTCGACGTGCAGCGTCAACACGTCAACGTGGAGCGCATGAAGATGTTGGGTGCAACCGTTGTACCTGTGGAGAGTGGCAACAAGACCTTGAAAGATGCCACCAACGAAGCCATTCGCGACTGGTGCTGTCATCCGGCCGACACATTCTATATCATAGGCTCGACCGTCGGTCCGCATCCCTACCCAGACATGGTGGCACGGCTCCAGTCGGTCATCTCGGAGGAAATCAAATGGCAACTTGAAGAGAAGATTGGCCGCAACTATCCCGACGTGCTGATGGCCTGTGTGGGTGGAGGCTCCAACGCCGCCGGCACCATCTATCACTACATCAACGATGAGCGCGTGAAGATTATCCTCGGCGAGGCTGGTGGCCTGGGCATCGACAGCGGCCAGACGGCAGCCAGCATGCAGGTGGGCACCATCGGCATCTTGCACGGCAGCCGCATCAAGTTGATGCAGACGGAGGATGGCCAAATCATCGAGCCTTACTCCATCTCGGCCGGACTCGACTATCCCGGCACAGGCCCCATCCACTGCAACCTCTACGAGACAGGCCGCGCACAGGTGCTCCCTGCCAACGACGACGAGGCACTCCGTGCCGCCTTCGAACTGACACGCATGGAGGGCATCATCCCCGCCCTCGAGAGTGCTCATGCTTTGGCTTTGCTGCCCAAGGTGAAGGACCAGTTCACCAAAGACACCGTTGTGGTGCTCACCGTGAGCGGCAGAGGTGACAAGGACTTAGACACATATCTGAAACATCAAAATGAGGTGAAAGATTTCTAAACAGGAACAGGCAGAAATGGAGCGTACCCCTCGGGTACGGCATGGTGTACCCCTCGACTACGGCACACCGTACCCCTCGAGTACGATTCCAGACACTCCCCATAGCCACACACAAACACACGACACAAAACAAGTATCACACAACCCAACACAAACAAACAAACAACATGAAATACAACTATCACACCGCCTCCAAGAAGATTCTGGGCGACCTCAACACACCCGTGAGCGTCTATCTGCGAGTGCGCGATGCTTATCCGCAAAGCGCGCTGATGGAATGCTCCGACTATCACGACAGCAAAAACTCCCGTTCTTTCATCTGCCTCCACCCCATCGGCAGCGTGTCGGTGGCTCACGGTGTGGGCGTGATGCAATTTCCCAATGGCGAGGAGCAGAGATGCCCCGTCAGCAATGGCGATGACACCGCACGGCTCATCAACCAGTTCCTCCAGAGTTTCCACATCGAGGGAGCCGACAAGGCTGACTGCGGACTCTATGGCTACACTACCTTCAACTCCGTGCGCTACTTCGAGCACATCGACGTGAAGGACGAGACGCAGACCGAAAACGATGCACCCGACTTGCTCTACATCCTCTACAAGGACTACATCATCTTCGACCATTTCAAAAACGAGGTGACCCTTATCGAACTCTTGCAAGAAGGCGAAGAGGACGACCTCGACCAACTGGAACACGATGTGAACAGCCGTCCTTATCAGCAGTACAGTTTCCGTCCCGTGGGCGACTGCACCTCCACGCTGACCGACGACGAACACCGCGAAAACATCCGCCGAGGCATCCAGCATTGTCTGCGTGGCGATGTGTTCCAGATTGTACTCTCACGCCGCTTCAAGCAGAAGTTTGAGGGCGATGACTTCAAACTCTATCGTGCCCTGCGCAGCATCAACCCCTCCCCCTATCTCTTCTACATGGACTTCGGAGGTTTCCGCATCTTCGGCAGCAGCCCTGAAACGCACTGCCGCATTGAAGGGGGACGTGCTTACATTGACCCCATTGCTGGCACTACGAAACGAACGGGAGATGGGGAGCAAGACCGTCAGAACGCACTCTATCTGAAGAATGACCCGAAAGAGAATGCAGAGCACGTGATGTTGGTGGACCTTGCACGCAATGACCTGAGCCGCAACTGCCACGATGTGAAGGTGGACTTCTACAAGGACATGCAGTTCTACAGCCACGTCATTCATTTGGTGTCACGCGTAAGTGGAGAGTTGAACGAGGGAGCCGACCCTGTGAAAGCCTTCATTGACACCTTCCCTGCCGGCACCCTTTCTGGTGCGCCAAAAGTGAGAGCCATGCAACTCATCTCAGAATATGAGCCGCACAACCGTGGTGCTTATGGTGGCTGTGTAGGAAGCATCGGATTTGACGGAAGCCTCAATCAAGCCATCACCATCCGCACCTTCGTAAGCCGCAACAACGAGCTGTGGTTCCAAGCAGGTGGCGGCATTGTGGCAAAGAGCAATGTCGAATATGAGTTGCAAGAAGTGAACAACAAACTGGGTGCATTGAGAAAAGCGATAGAAATTGCTGAAAAACTATAATGTCATGAAGGTAGTAATTATAGATAACTATGACTCATTCACATACAATTTGAGTCATCTCGTCAAGGAGCTGGGTGCAGAAGTGACAGTGTATCGCAACGACCAGTTCCAGATGGAGCAGCTGGAGGAATTTGACAAAATCATTCTCTCGCCAGGTCCTGGCATTCCATGTGAGGCAGGATTGCTGCTCGATGTCATCAAGACATACGCAGGCAAGAAACCCATACTGGGTGTATGTCTCGGTCATCAGGCCATCGGAGAGAGTTTCGGTGGGCACCTGACCAACTTGAGCGAAGTGTATCATGGTGTGGCAACACCCACAACCATCACCACGGACGACTATCTCTTCGAAGGCCTACCTCAACGCATCGAGGTGGGACGCTACCACTCATGGGTGGTTGCGGAAAGCGGTTTACCCGCTTGTCTCGAAGTGACGAGCGTGAGCGACGAAGGCTACATCATGTCGCTCCGCCACAAGGAGTTCGACATCCGTGGCATCCAGTACCACCCCGAAAGTGTACTGACAAAAGATGGTAAAACAATCATCAACAACTGGTTAAAACATTAAACACAATGAAACAATATCTCTTGAAACTCATCGATGGTAACACCCTCACACAGGAGGAAACCCATCAGATTATGCTCAACATCGTGAAGGAGCAATACAACGTGCAGCAGATTGCCGCACTGCTCATGGCAATGCAGACACGCGGCGTGACCGTAGATGAACTCCTCGGCTTCCGTCAGGGACTGCTCGAAACGGGCAAGTATCTGGATTTCTCGGAGTACAACACCCTCGACATCGTGGGCACAGGCGGCGATGGCAAGAACACATTCAACATCTCCACCTGCTCAGCCTTCGTCATTGCCGGAGCAGGCTACAAAGTGACCAAACACGGCAATGGTGGTTCTTCCTCTGTCAGCGGTGCCAGCAACGTGCTGCAAGGTCACGGCGTGAAGTTCACCGACGACATCGACCACCTGAAACGCTCTTTGGAAGAGACGGGCATCTGCTACTTCCACGCTCCCCTCTTCGCCTACGGCATGAAGTTCGTCGGCCCCACTCGCAAGGCCCTCACCATCCCCACCTGCTTCAATCTACTCGGTCCTCTCGTCAATCCTTGCCACCCCAAGAACTCGCTGCACGGTGCCGCCAACCAGTCGCAACTGCGCCTCTACACCAATCTGCACCAGCGCATCGGCGACAACTTCGGTGTCATCACCTCCTACGACGGCTACGACGAAATCTCGCTGACCAGTGGCTTCAAGATTTGCACCAACAACTTCGAGAAGGTGCTCACGCCCGTCGATTTGGGTTTGAAGTACATCGAACAGAGCGACATCTATGGTGGCGAAACTCCCGAAGATGCCATGAAAATCTTCGATGCCGTGCTGGAAGGCACCTCGACCGAAGCCCAGAAGAATGTGGTCATTGCCAATGCAGCCTGTGGCATCAGCATCATGGACCGCAACATATCGATGGCTGACTCTGTAGCCATGGCTCGCGAATCGCTCGAAAGCGGCAAAGCCCTCCAAGTGTTCAAGAAATTTGTAGAAGTCAACTCATGATGAATTTTTCATTATGAATTATGAATTGTGAATTAAGAAATACCCCATGGACATTCTCGAAGAAATCGTAGCCCACAAGTGCATCGAATTGGCTAAGCAGAAGGAGATTGTGGCGCCGGCTACATTATACAACAATGTGGAAAGTCTGCTGTCAGACTGTCCACCGCCTCATCGCTCCATGCGCGACAGCCTTGCCAGCAGCGCATCAGGCATCATTGCGGAGTTCAAACGCAAAAGCCCCTCGAAAGGCTGGATTAAGGAAGAAGGGAAACCCGATGTGATTCCAGCCTCCTACTGTCAGAACGGTGCCAGCGCCATCTCCATTCTCACCGATGAGAAATACTTTGGCGGCACCCTGCGCTTCATCCGCATCGCCCGACCGACGGTCACCTGCCCCATCTTGCGCAAAGACTTCATCGTAGATGAATATCAACTCTATCAAGCCAAAGCCGCCGGCGCCGATGCCGTGCTGCTCATCGCAGCCGACCTGACCAAGGAAGAGTGCAAGACACTTGCCAAGAAAGCGCACGAACTGCAACTGGAGACTCTGCTCGAAGTGCATTCTGAGTCTGAACTGGAATATGTGGGCGAGTGCATCGACATGGTGGGTGTGAACAACCGCAACCTCGGCACCTTCCACACCGACGTGGCCAACTCCTACCGCCTCGCCTCACTCCTTCCCAAGGACTACCTCCTCGTGAGCGAAAGCGGCATCAGCAACCCACAAACCGTGCGCGAACTCCGTCAGGCTGGCTTCCGTGGCTTCCTCATCGGCGAAACCTTCATGAAGACCCCTGACCCAGGCAAAGCCCTCCATGACTTCATCGCCCAAGTCACCCAATAACTGTCAACTATCAACTGTCAATTGTCGACTATCAACTATCAACTGTCAACTGTCAACTGTCATGATTATCAAAGTCTGCGGCATGCGCGACCCCGAAAACATCCGCCAAATGGACGAACAACCCGGCATCGACTGGCTTGGCTTCATCTTCTATCCCCCATCATCACGCTTTGTGGAAGAAATGCCCACCTACCTGCCTCAGCACAAAAAACGTGTTGGTGTGTTCGTCAACGAGTCCCTCCCAAGCATTCTCAACCACACCAAGACATACGGACTCGACTTCATACAACTGCACGGCAAGGAGACATCCATCTTCTGCAAACACCTCCGCACCCTCCTGTCTGCCCACACAAAACTCATCAAGACGATTCCCATTTCATCGGCCGAAGACCTCGCACGAACCGCAGCATTCAAAGGCGTGGTCGATTACTTCCTCTTCGAAACCAAGTGCGACACTTATGGTGGCTGCGGCAAACAGTTCGATTGGAGCATTCTGCAAAACTATCACGGCACCACCCCCTTCCTCATCACAGGCGGCATCAAGCCTTCCGATGCAGAAAAAGTCAAGGCTTTTCACCACCCACAGTTCATCGGCATCGACCTCAACTCAGGCTTCGAGACAGCCCCTGCCCTCAAAGATGTAGAACGTATCAAAGACTTCCTCCAGACTCTCAACTCTAAACCCTCAACTCTCAACTCTTAAAAACAATGAACAGAATCAACCACCTCTTCGCCACCAAGCGCGAAAACATTCTCTCCATCTACTTCTGTGCTGGTCACCCCACCCTCGACAGCACAGCCGACACCATCCGCACCCTCGAACAGAAAGGCGTGGATATGATTGAAGTGGGCATCCCCTTCTCCGACCCGATGGCAGACGGCCCCGTCATTCAGGATGCTGCCACCAAAGCACTCCGCAACGGCATGAGCCTCAAGAAACTCTTCACACAACTGGAAGAGCTACACAGAAGCCCCCTCCTAACCTCCCCAAAAGGGGAGGAAAACCATCCGGACAGCACATCATCTCTCCAAAGTAAGGAACCCTGTCCGGATGGCAAATCATCCCCCCTTGGGGGGACAGGAGGGGGGCTTCCATTGATTTTGATGGGCTACCTCAACCCTATCATGCAGTTCGGCTTCGAGCAGTTCTGCCAACGCTGCGTGGAAGTGGGTATCGACGGAGTCATCATCCCCGACCTTCCCTTCAAAGACTATCTGGAAGAATATAAGCCCGTTGCCGACAAGTACGACATCCGCATCATCATGCTCATCACCCCCGAAACGAGCGATGAGCGCATACGCTTTATCGACGAGCACACCGACGGTTTCATCTACATGGTCTCCTCTGCATCCACTACAGGTGCACAAAAAGAGTTTGGTGACCAGAAGCAAGCCTACTTCTCACGCATCAACGCCATGAACCTCAAGCACCCACGTATGATAGGTTTCGGAATCAGCAACAAACAGACGCTCGAAGCCGCCCAAGCCAATGCAGCAGGAGCCATCATCGGCAGCAAGTTTGTCAACCTGCTCGAAGAGACCCAAGACGCAGGAGAAGCAATGGACAAACTGCTCGAAGCATTAAAGAACTAAAGCCTACAGTAACCGAGGATGTATAAATAAAGACGAGAGAGGGGCGCAGTCATCACGCCCCTCTCTCGTCTTCTTCCGCAGCAATCGACCTTTCTTTATCCCTTGAGACCTCGTCCAGATAATCAACAGGATGAAGTGGTATCATATCTGATTTTTTCTCGTCACCAAAATCACCATTGGCGATGCTTACAAAGCGATTGAAGAAGGCACTCAGTTTCTCCAGCACCGTATTCTTCTTTTCCTCCCGATTCCCCTTGCCGCCAAAGACAGGCATAGGGGGCAGCACTTTCGTGATAGCAACACCCGTCGTAGTCACATAGCCATCAGCAAAAGCCTGTTTCACAAACTTTCTTGTCTCTTCGGGTTTCAGATTTTCCTCTTTGATGATGGCATTGAGTTCCTTTTCTTTTTCTTCTCTCACATACTGGTACCATTCATCATACACATCCTCCCGTTCGTCCAGAATCTGCCCAGGCGTTGGCGTCATGCGCTCGATGAACTTCATAATCAGTTCCTTCTTGTCTCTCAGGTCTGGGCTTGAATCTACAGCCTTCTGAATCTTCACGATGATGGTCTTGTCCTCACCATTCTTGCCTTGATACTCCCTGATGAGTTGCAGGATGTAAGGGATGTCTATCTGAATCTGCTTCACCAGTTCCGTCTCAAACACCAAGTCATCCACAATATCATCCTTCGGTCCTCCATCACCGCCTCCCGTGTGGGTCAGTTCACCACGCAGGTCTATATACCACGACAGATAATCCTGAGTGTCATATTCGGAGATGCCCCGTTTCTCGTCCGTAAACTCGTCAAACACGCTGAGCAGGTTCTGCATCTTCAGGAAGGCGCCAAACAATCTCACAAATTGCTTCTTCTCCTCCAGCGAGAAGTTCAGAGGGTTGAGTGGCAAAGCAAATTGTTCCAACAAGTCTGCCACAATCTCCATATAGCCCACATGTTTCTTTCCCTTCTCATCCACATATCCCTCATAGTAATCCTTGAAGGGACGCATGATGGCGATGCCCTTTGCACCTGTGTCGCCAAACAAAGCCAGCGAGTCATTCGTTGCCTTCTCCAGATTGCGGAAGCACACAATGTTGCCGCAATCCTTGATGCTGTTCAGGATTCTGTTGGTGCGGCTGTAGGCTTGCAAGAGTCCGTGCATCCTCAGGTTCTTGTCCACTCACAGCGTGTTCAGCGTCTTTGCGTCAAAGCCCGTCAGGAACATGCTCACCACAATCAGCATATCCACCTCTCGGTTCTTCATGCGCAGCGACAAGTCCTTGTAGTAGTTCTGGAACTTCTCGCTTTCCGTCGAATATTTGGTGCCGAACCATCCGTTATACTCCGCAATGGCACGTTCCAAGAAATCCCTCGATGTGGCATCCAGCCCCTCCGTTGCCGCAGGGTCTTCATCATCCATCAGCCCCATCGCATCATCCTCGGCCTCGTTGGCAGAGAAGGTGAAGATGGTGGCAATGCGCAGTTTCTCGGCCCTTTCTTCCTGCTGCTTCTGAAACTCCTTATAATAGGCTATCGCCATCGGAATGCTCTCCACACACAATATCGAGTTGAAGCCACCCAGCAAGTCCTTCCGTTTCTCGGCTTCCGTCTTGTTGCTCTTTGCCACAGCCGCCACATTCGTGATGACACTGTAGGTGTATCGCTGCTTTTGCTTCGTCTTTTGGGCATAATGCTCCAGAATGTAGCGCACGTTGTTCGCAATGCGTTTCTCGTCCATCAGTGCCTCCTTCGTCTCGATGCCCCACACCTTCTTGTCCCCCACATCATCCTTCATCTTCATCGTCTGGATGTAATCCACCTTGAACTTCAGCACATTCTTGTCTCTGATGGCATCGATGATGGTGTAGGTGTGCAAAGGCTTCGTCGCATTTCCCTTCTCGTCCAGTTCACCGCCAAACGCCTGTGCGGTCGTGCGCAGGTTGGCATACTTGCCTGTGGCGATGTTGGCGGTGCTGATGGGAGTGCCTGTAAAGCCAAACAGATAGTACTTCTTGAAAGCCTTGGTCACCATCACGTGCATGTCGCCAAACTGGCTTCTGTGACACTCGTCAAATATCATCACCACATTCTTGTCCGCACAGTCAATGTCCTTCTTCTTCTTCAGCAGCGAGGTGAGTTTCTGAATGGTCGTGATGATGATTTTCTTCCCGTCATGAGGGTCATTCAGTTGCTTTTGCAGAATGTTCGACGACGTGTTGGAGTTGGCACAACCCTTCTCAAAGTTGTCATACTCCTTCATCGTCTGATAGTCCAAATCCTTTCTATCCACCACAAAGAGAACCTTGTCCACATAAGGCAACTGGCTTGCCAACTGCGCCGTCTTGAACGAGGTGAGTGTCTTGCCGCTGCTTGTCGTGTGCCAGATGTAGCCACCAGCCTTGATTGTGCCCTGCCACTTGTTCATCGTCGCCTGTTTGATGCGCAGCAGAATCCGCTCCGTGGCTGCTATCTGATAGGGACGCATCACCATCAGGTTCTTATCGACCGTGAACACGCAGAACTTCGTCAGCACATTCAGCAGCGTCATCTTTGTCAGGAAGGTGCGGGTGAAATCTCGCAAATCCAGTATCTGGTTATTCTCCGCATCGCTCCAGTAGCTGGTGAACTCAAACGACTGCGATTGTGTCTTCGCCCTTTGCTTCTGGCTGTTCGACACGGCTGCCACATGAGCAAAGCGTGTCGTGTTGGAGTAGTATTTCGTTTGTGTCCCGTTCGAGATGATGAACACCTGCACATAGTCATACAAGCCACATCCTGCCCAAAACGAATCCCGTTCATAGCGATTGATTTGGTTGAACGCCTCCTTGATGTCCACGCCTCTCCGTTTCAGTTCCACATGCACCAAAGGCAGACCATTCACCAAGATGGTCACATCATAGCGGTTAGCATACTTCCCCCCTTCCGGCACATACTGGTTCAGCACCTGCAGGTGGTTGTTATGGATGTCACGCTTGTCTATCAGTTTGATGTTCTGCGAGTCGCCATTGTCACGAGTGATGTTCACAATCTCCGAGCGTTGAATCCGTTCCGTCTTGTCCTCAATCGTCATCTGAGGCGAAGCGATATGTCCTTCCAGCAGTTGCTTCCACTCCTTATCCGAGAGCGTCACCCCATTCAGGCGTTCCATCTGCTGGCGAAGGTTCGCCAACAGTTGCGCCTCACTCGTGATGTTCACACGCTCATAGCCTTGCCCCACCAGTTGCCTGATGAACTCCGCTTCCAGTTCCGCCTCGCTCTGGTAGCCTCGTTCCTCCCGTGGCAACGCCTCATAGTGCGCCATCACAGTGGTATGTTCCTGCTCTACAATGATTTTGTGGTCTTCCATTGTCTCTTGCTTTTTGGTTTTTTCTTATTTCCTAGGGTTGCCTAGGTCTTCCTAGGATTTCCTAGGTTTTCCTAGGATTGTCTAGGCCTTCCTATCCCTCCAGCCTCTTCTTCAGTTCCTCGTTCTCCTTCTTCAGCCTTTGGTTCTCCTCCTCCAGCGCCTTCAGGCGGGCATCCACCTCTTGGCGATAGCCAGTCCTCGCTGCGTGCATCCTCTCCTTGATGCCGCCCTCTGTCACAAACCTCTTCTCCAGTTTCTCTATATAGGCACACATCATCTTGTCCGTCTGGTGGCAAAGAGTGAGCAGCAGATTCGCCATCTCTTCGTCATTCATCTTCGCCACCAGGGGAGCATAGGCGCTGTAGTCGTTGTGCGAGTGGCAGAAGTCGCGCAGTTTCCGCTGGCGTTCGCTGTCGATGTCCCATAGCGAAAGGTGATGCGTGTGCAGGTAGTCGTGATAGTCGGCGCGAAGTTCTTGCAGGCTTCCGCGCGCCACATTCATCAGTTTAATCTCCATCTCCGAACTCGTCTGTCCGTCCTCGCTGCCCTCCACAATGTTCTGCTTGCCCGAGCGAGCCGCCTGCACCATCTGATCCACCGTCCTGTCGCCGTGAGCAGGGAGAAAACGCTTGCAAAACTCCACCGTCAACTGATAGATGGCATCGCTCTTTTGGTAGAAATACAAGTCCTTCCACACCACCGCTTTCTTCAGCACCTTACCCTTCGTGTCATACTCCATAGTTTCAACTTTTTTGTTTGTTCTTCTTTGTTCTTGTTTGTTCTTCTTTCTCTCTCTCTTAGTTTCTCTTCCTAAGTTTTCCTAG
>Ga0256405_10001932_pt1 | contig 52009 bp, 35 predicted proteins | sample RumenRJG_02DNA_FD_189096 | JGI IMG/M metagenome (GOLD analysis project Ga0256405, IMG submission 189096) | Bovine rumen microbial communities from Lethbridge, Alberta, Canada - RJG_02 | ecosystem: Host-associated > Mammals > Digestive system > Stomach > Rumen | place: Canada: Alberta...
TTTATACGATCATGGCAGATCTTAAAGTTATTGCTGAAACATTAGTTAACCTTACCGTTAAGGAAGTAAATGAACTCGCTACTATCCTCAAAGAGGAGTACGGAATCGAGCCGGCTGCTGCAGCTGTAGCAGTTGCTGCTGCTCCTGCTGCTGGCGGCGAAGCTGCTGCTGCTGAGGAGAAAACCTCTTTCGACGTAGTTCTGAAGAGCGCAGGTGCTAACAAGCTCCAGGTTGTTAAAGCCGTTAAAGAGCAAACCGGTCTCGGCCTGAAAGAGGCTAAAGACATCGTTGACGCTGCTCCCGCTAACGTTAAGGAAGGCGTAGACAAAGCTACTGCAGAGGCTTTGAAGAAAGCTCTCGAAGAGGTAGGTGCTGAGGTAGAACTCAAGTAATACCCCTCTGACCAACCACCTAAAGTAGGGTGGAATAGGTTTAGATCCACACACAAATGTGGGTCTAAACCTTTTCTGCTCAATAGGACAGAATGATTAATAAACTGCAATATTTGGTAATTATTTAGGGGTAAAAATTAAATAAAGTTAAATATAAAACCCGCCGATTTAGATTTAAATTATTCATTACCAACAGTTTAATTCTGTTAAACAATTTTCAACCATCTAAAATAATGGCTACAACAAAAAAACAGCAGAGAGTCAATTTCAGTCGTATGCAAAAGCATATGCCGTATCCTGACTTTCTGGAGATTCAGTTGAAGTCCTTCGAGGATTTTGTTCAGATGGATAGTACCCCTGAGCAACGTCGTAAAGAGGGACTCTTTAGGGTATTCTCGGAGAACTTCCCGATTCAGGATACCCGAAACAGTTTTACTTTGGCTTTCTTGGACTACAGCGTCGATCGTCCTCGTTACACCATCGAAGAGTGTATCAAACGCGGTCTGACCTATTCCGTGCCTTTGAAAGCTAAACTGCGCCTCAGTTGTGAGGATCCGGATCATGAGGATTTCGATACCGTCGTTTCGGACGTGTATCTGGGTACTATCCCTTACATGACTCCGAAAGGAACCTTCGTCATCAATGGTGCTGAGCGTGTAGTAGTAAGTCAGCTGCACCGTTCACCGGGTGTGTTCTTCGGAACATCGATGCACTCGAACGGTACTAAGCTCTATTCGGCTCGTATCATCCCGTTCCGCGGATCGTGGATCGAGTTCGCTACCGACATCAACAAGGTCATGTATGCTTACATCGACCGTAAGAAGAAATTGCCGGTAACAACTCTTCTCCGTGCTATCGGATTTGAGTCCGATAAGGACATCCTCAACTGCTTCGACCTTGCCGAAGAGGTAAAGGTAAACCGTGAGGCGCTTGAGGCTTGTATGGGTCGTAAGTTGGCAGGTTATGTGATGAAACCGACTATCGAGGACTTCGTAGATGAGGATACCGGCGAGGTATCGTCCATCGAGCGTAACCAGATCGTCGTTGAGCGTGAGGAAGAACTGACTCCTGAGGTAATCGACATCATCATGGAGTCCGGTTCGAAATCCGTTCTGCTCCACAAAGATCAGGAGCGTGAGAACGATTTCTCCATCATCTTCAACACCTTGCAGAAAGACCCGGCTAAGACCGAGAAAGAGGCTGTGCTCTATATCTACCGTCAGTTGCGTAACGCCGAGCCGGCAGATGATGCTACGGCACGAGAGATGATCCAGAACCTCTTCTTCTCCCAGAAGCGATATGACCTCGGTGAGGTAGGACGTTACCGTATCAACCGTAAGTTGAACATGTCCATTCCTGACGACACCCGTGTGTTGACCAAAGAGGACATCATCGAGATCATCAAGTACCTCGTCATGCTCATTAACAGCAATGCCGAAGTAGATGATATCGACCACCTCTCCAACCGTCGTGTTCGTACAGTAGGTGAGCAGCTCTTCAACCAGTTCGGTATCGGTCTGGCTCGTATGGCTCGTACTGTACGTGAGCGTATGAACGTTCGTGACAACGAGGTCTTCACCCCGACCGACCTGATCAATGCGAAATCGATCTCTTCGATCATCAATAGCTATTTCGGTACCAACGCGCTATCTCAGTTCATGGATCAGCAGAACCCGTTGGCTGAGATCACGCACAAGCGTCGTATGTCGGCGCTGGGTCCCGGTGGTCTGTCCCGTGACCGTGCAGGTTTCGAGGTGCGAGACGTACACTATACCCACTACGGTCGTCTCTGTCCTATTGAGACACCGGAAGGACCGAACATCGGTCTGATCTCGTCTATGTGTATCTATGCGAAGATCAACAACCTCGGATTCATCGAGACTCCGTACCGTAAGGTCGAGAACAGCGTGGTGAACCTCAAAAACGAGGATGTGATCTATCTCTCTGCCGAGGACGAGGAGAATCAGGTAGTTGCTCAGGGTAACGCACCGCTCCGTGAGGACGGTAGCTTTATCCGCAGCAAGGTTAAGACCCGTCTGGGTGCCGAGTTCCCGGTAGTAGCTCCGAGTGAGGTGAACCTCATGGACGTAGCTCCGTGTCAGATCGCTTCTGTAGCTGCTGCACTCATTCCGTTCTTGGAGCACGATGATGCACACCGTGCGTTGATGGGATCGAACATGATGCGTCAGGCAGTACCTCTGTTGACTTCCGAAGCACCGATCGTAGGTACCGGTATCGAGGAGCAGTTGGTTACCGATAGCCGTACGCAGATTGTAGCAGAAGGTAAGGGTACCGTGACGTATGTGGACGCAGACATCATCCGCATCGAGTACGAGCGTACCGAAGAGGAAGAGGCTGTTAGCTTCGACTCGCCGATCAAAGAGTACAAGATGCCGAAGTTCGAGAAAACGAACCAGAATACCACTATCGACCTGCACCCGATCGTTCGTAAGGGCGACAAGGTAGAGAAAGGTCAGATCCTCACCGAAGGTTATGCAACCGCAGGTGGTGAGTTGGCGCTTGGTAAGAACCTCAAGGTAGCTTACATCCCTTGGAAAGGTTACAACTACGAGGATGCTATCGTGCTCAGTGAGCGTATCGTACGCGAAGATATGTACACCTCCGTACACGTAGTAGAGCAGCTGCTCGAGGTACGTGATACCAAGCGTGGTATGGAGGAGTTCACAGCCGATATCCCGAATATCTCCGAGGATGCTACCAAAGATCTGGACGAGAACGGTATCATTCGTATCGGTGCTCACATCCAACCGGGTGATATCCTGATCGGTAAGATCACTCCGAAGGGTGAGACGGATCCGTCTCCGGAAGAGAAACTGCTCAAGGCGATCTTCGGTGACAAAGCAGGTGATGTGAAGGATGCTTCTCTGAAAGCTTCTCCGTCGCTTGATGGTGTGATCATCGATAAGAAACTGTACTGCCGTGCAAACAAAGACCGCAAGCAGAAGATGGAGGATAAAGAGACTCTGCAGAAGATGGATCTCAAGTTCCGCGAGAAAGCAGAGGAACTCCGTGATCTCCTCATCGACAAACTCTATAACCTGCTCAACGGTCGTCAGGCTGTTTCCGTCAAGGATATCCTCGGTACGGAACTCATCGCTAAGGGTCAGCATTTCAGCAAGGAGCGTCTGAACGAGATCGATTTCTTCTCCGTGCTCCTCGAAGGTTGGACTGCAGATGAGCATAAGAACGAACTCGTAGCACAGTGTGTCATCAACTATATTGCTAAATATAAGGAGATGGATGCGCAGCTCAAGCGCGAGAAATTCAACCTCACCATCGGTGATGAACTGCCGAACGGTATCATCCAGATGGCGAAAGTCTATATCTGTAAGAAGCGTAAGATCCGCGTAGGTGATAAGATGGCAGGTCGTCACGGTAACAAGGGTATTGTTTCGAAGATCGTGCGTGTAGAAGACATGCCGTTCCTCGCAGATGGTACGCCGGTAGATATCGTCCTCAACCCGATGGGTGTGCCTTCTCGTATGAACATCGGTCAGATCTTCGAGGCTGTACTCGGCTGGGCCGGCGCTGAATTAGGCGTTAAGTTCTCGACTCCGATCTTCGATGGTTGTACGATGGAGCAACTGGATGAGTGGACCGACAAAGCCGGTCTGCCTCGTGCCGGTAAGACACAGCTCTATGATGGTGAGACCGGAGAACCGTTCGACCAGATGGCAACCGTCGGTGTGACTTACTTCATGAAACTCGGTCACATGGTGGACGATAAGATGCACGCCCGTTCGATCGGTCCGTACAGCTTGATTACCCAGCAACCTCTTGGAGGTAAAGCTCAGTTCGGTGGTCAGCGTTTCGGAGAGATGGAGGTTTGGGCACTGGAGGCACACGGTGCCGCTCATGTGCTCCAAGAGATCCTTACCATCAAGTCTGATGATGTCACCGGTCGTGCACGTACCTATGAGGCTATCGTCAAAGGTGAACCCTTCCCGACACCGGGTCTGCCCGAGTCGCTTAACGTGCTCCTGCACGAATTGCAAGGTCTTGCACTCAGTATTAACATGGAATAAGATTGGAGGACTAAAATGGCTTTTAAACAAGATAATAATAAGAAAACCGGTTTTACTAAGATCACTATCGGTCTGGCTTCCCCGGACGAGATCATGCAGATCTCTTCGGGTGAGGTACTCAAACCGGAAACGATTAACTATCGTACCTACAAACCCGAACGTGACGGTTTGTTCTGTGAGCGTATCTTCGGTCCTACCAAAGACTACGAGTGTCACTGCGGTAAATACAAACGTATCCGCTATAAAGGTATCGTCTGCGAGCGTTGCGGCGTAGAGGTAACAGAAAAGAAAGTACGTCGTGAGCGTATGGGTCACATCAAACTCGTTGTACCTGTTGCTCATATCTGGTACCTCCGTTCGCTGCCTTCCAAGATGGCAGCTCTGCTCGGTATCCCGACCAAGAAACTGGAGTCGGTCATCTACTACGAGAAATACCTCGTGGTACGTGCCGGAGCTCTCGAAGGTCAGGAGATCGGCGAGAAGCACGAGACAGACAAGAACCGTCTGCCCATCGAGAACTGCATGCTGCTCGATGAAGATCAGTATCAGCAAGTGATGGCAATCATTCCGGAAGGCAATGACCTGTTAGAGGATACAGATCCGAACAAGGTAATTGTTAAGATGGGTGCTGAAGCAGTCTATGACCTGCTCTGCAACCTCAATCTCGATGAACTCAGCTACGAGCTGCGTGCTACAGCAGACAAATCGACCTCTGTACAGCGTCGTCAAGAGGCACTCAAACGTCTGCAGGTAGTAGAGGCATTCCGTGCATCGAACGGTAAGAACCGTCCGGAGTGGATGATTCTTCAGGCGCTGCCTGTAACTCCTCCGGAGCTTCGTCCGCTCGTTCCGCTGGACGGTGGTCGTTTTGCGACCTCTGACCTCAACGACCTCTATCGTCGCGTCATCATCCGTAACAACCGTCTCAAACGTCTGGTTGAGATCAAGGCTCCGGATGTGATCCTGCGTAACGAAAAACGTATGTTACAGGAGGCAGTGGACTCGCTCTTCGATAACAGCCGTAAGACTACGGCAATGAAGTCCGAGGCTAACCGTCCGTTGAAGTCTCTCTCTGACTCGCTCAAGGGTAAACAGGGACGTTTCCGTCAGAACTTGCTCGGTAAACGTGTGGACTACTCCGCTCGTTCGGTTATCGTGGTAGGTCCGGAGCTGAAGATGCACGAGTGCGGTCTGCCGAAAGAGATGGCTGCCGAACTCTATAAACCGTTTATCATCCGTAAACTCATTGAACGCGGTATCGTGAAGACGGTTAAGTCGGCTAAGAAGATCATCGATCGCCGTGAGCCGGTTATCTATGAGATTCTTGAGCACGTGATGGAAGGACACCCCGTTCTGCTGAACCGTGCTCCGACACTGCACCGTCATGGTATCTTGGCGTTCCAGCCGAAGATGATCGAGGGTAAGGCTATTCAGTTGCACCCACTGTCCTGCGCCGGATTTAACGCCGACTTCGATGGTGACCAGATGGCTGTTCACTTGCCGTTGAGCAATGAGGCTATTCTGGAGGCACAGCTCCTGATGTTGGGATCCCATAACATCCTTGACCCTGCAAACGGAAACCCGATTACCGTTCCTTCGCAGGATATGATCCTTGGTCTGTATTATATTACTAAGGAACGTGCAGGCGTGAAGGGCGAAGGTCTCGCTTTCTACTCGGAAGAGGAGGCTATCGTGGCTCTGAACGAAGGTCGTGTAGATATCCATGCTAAGGTCAAAGTGCGTATTAACGGTGTACTCGTTGAGACAACTCCGGGTCGTGTGATCGTTAACCAATACGTACCGAAAGAGCTCGGATTCCAGAATGTGCTCATGAAGAAAGGTGCTGTTAAGTCCATCATCTCACAGGTGATCAAGACCTGTGGTGTGGCTCGCGCAGCACAGTTCCTTGACGATATTAAGGACTTGGGCTACTACCGTGCATTCCGTGGTGGTTTGTCCTTCAACCTCAATGATATTATTATCCCGGAGGAGAAGCAAGCCCTCATTGACAAGGGTAACGAGATAGTGGATCAGATCACCGAGCTCTATAACGAAGGTGAGGTTTCCGATGATCAGCGTTACCGTCAGGTAGTTGATACTTGGAAGCAGATCGACAGCGAGATGACCACGATTCTGATGGATCATATGAAGAGTGCTGACCAAGGCTTCAACTCCGTTTACATGATGATGGATTCCGGTGCCCGTGGTAACCAACAGCAGATCAAACAGTTGGCAGGTATCCGTGGTATCATGGGTAAGCCGTTGAAGGCCGGTTCTACCGACACCCGTACCGATATTGAGAACCCTGTCCTCGCAAACTTCAAAGAGGGAATGTCCGTGTTGGAGTACTTCATCTCTACCCACGGTGCTCGTAAGGGTCTTGCCGATACCGCTTTGAAGACTGCCGACGCCGGTTATCTGACCCGTCGTTTGGTCGATGTATCGCACGACGTGATCATCAATGAGGAAGACTGTGGTACCCTCCGTGGTTTGACCGCACGCGCTATCAAAGATGCCAATGGTCATACGATCGCTTCTCTGACTCTCCGTATCCTCGGTCGTGTATCGGTTCACGATATTCTCGACAACGAAGGCAAGCTCATCGTAGCTGCCGGAGAGGAGATCCGCGAGCCGCAATGCGAAGCTATCGAGGCTGCAGGTATTGAAGAGGTAGAGATCCGTTCGGTACTCACCTGCGAATCCAAACACGGTGTATGTGCTAAGTGTTACGGACGTAACCTTGCATCCCGTAAGATGGTTCAGAAGGGTGAAGCAGTCGGTGTCATCGCAGCACAGGCTATTGGTGAGCCGGGTACTCAGCTGACCCTCCGTACCTTCCACTCCGGTGGTTTGGCAGGTGGTGCTGCCGCACAAGGTACATACGAACTGACCCGTGAAGGTATCGTGGAGATCGAAGATCTGCGTACCATCACTACTGCTGCCGGAGATGTGATCGTTGTTAGCCGTCAGAACGCTATGACCCTCAAAGATGAGAAGACAGGCGTTGTGCTCTCTAACTTCGATATCCCGTACGCAGCTAAGCTGTTCATTACTCCGGGTGAGAAATATGACAAGGGTACGGTAGTATGCGAATGGGATCCGTATAAGACTCCGTTGGTAATCGAGCAAGACGGTTTCATCAAATACGAAGATGTCATCGAGGGTGTAACCTCTAAGACGGAGATTGATGAGCAGACCGGTAAGCGTGAGGTTTCTATTACCGATACCAAGGATAAGACCAAGATGCCGCAGGCTCATATTGTAGATAAGGAAGGCAATATCCTCCGTACCTATAACTTGCCTGTGAAAGCATCCCTTATCTTCACCGACGGCGCAGCCGTTAAGATCGGAGATACCTTGTTCTCCATGGCTCGTGCAACCAACAGTGGTGGTGATATTACCTCCGGTCTGCCGCGTATCACAGAGCTGTTCGAGGCTCGTAACCCGTCTAACCCGGCTGTTGTGGCCGAGATCGATGGTGAGATCTCCTTCGGTAAGATCAAACGTGGTAACCGTGAGTTGTTCATCACCTCTAAACTCGGTGAGCAGAAAGCATATCTCATTCCGCTGTCCAAACAGATTCTGGTACAAGAGGGTGACTATGTTCGTGCAGGTGTGGCTCTCTCGGACGGTTCTATCACTCCGGAAGACATCCTTGCAATTCAGGGACCGACAGCCGTACAGGACTACATCGTCAACGAGGCACAAGCGGTTTACCGTATGCAGGGTGTGGAGATCAACGATAAGCACTTCGAGATCATCGTACGTCAGATGATGCGTAAGGTAGAGATCCTCGACCCGGGTGACACCCGTTACTTGGAAGGCGATGTCGTGGATAAGCTCGACTTCTTGGAGGAGAACGACCGTATCTGGGGACGTAAGGTAGTTACCAATGCCGGTGACTCCGAGTCGCTCCATGAGGGTCAGATCGTGACTGCACGTCGTCTCCACGATGAGAACTCTTCGCTCCGTCGCCGCGATAAGAAACTCGTTCAGGCACGTGATGCAGAGTGCGCTACGGCTCGTCAGATCCTGCAGGGTATTACCCGTGCCGCTCTCGGTACCAAATCGTTCATGTCAGCCGCTTCCTTCCAAGAGACGACTAAGGTGCTCAACGAAGCCGCTATTCGCGGCCGCGTAGATTACCTCGAAGGCATGAAAGAGAACGTGATCTGCGGTAACCTCATCCCTGCCGGTACCGGTTTGCGTGAGTTCTCCAAGATCGTAGTTCATAACGCAGAGGAGTATGCCGCTATTCAGGCTGCACGCGAGGCTGGTGAAGGACTCGAAGAAGAGGAGAAGAATTAAGTCGTCATAAAGACCGTAAGACCGATGACTAATGATCATCGGTTATAGAACAGAAAAATCGCTCGCTTAGGGCGGTTTTTCTGTCTATAAGGTAGAGTATTCAAGGGGTGGTGATGTGGCGATAAACCGCTTTATTTTGGGCTATAGACCGATTTTTATACCTTATTTTTAGAAAAAACTTGCATATGTGCAAAAAAAGCAGTACCTTTGCAGCCGTTTTACGGCTGGTAGTTCTAAACGAACCGGCGAAACACAGCAAACAGATGTTATGAATGAATTTTTAGAAAAAGAAGAAGCAATACTGAAGATGATCAAGACCGTTTATGATCCTGAGATACCGGTTAATATTTACGACTTGGGACTCATCTACGGTATAGATATCAAAGATGACGGTGTATGTGATATCACGATGACGCTGACCGCACCGTCTTGCCCGGCGGGTGATTTCCTTGTAGAGGACATCCGTCAGAAAGTGGGTTCCGTGGACGGAATCAAGGATGTGAACGTGAATATTGTCTTTGAGCCCGAATGGACCAAGGATATGATGTCCGAGGAAGCCAAGCTTGAGCTCGGTTTCCTATAATTGACGAATGGACGATTGACGAGGTACGTTTGATTGACGAGTAAAAATAAAGGACGATTGTTCGTTAAATCGTAAATATCACTCAATCGTAAATAAATGGTAAATCGTAAATTTGTAAATCGTAATTGATTTTATGATCTATTTTTTATCAGACGCACATTTAGGCAGCTTGGCGATCGAGAGAGGCTGGGCTCACCAGAAAAAACTCATTGACCTATTGGAGGAGATGAGTAAAGATGCCGTTTCTATCTATATGCTCGGCGATATGTTCGATTTCTGGATGGAGTATTTCATTCATGACAAGAGTAAAAGGCAGTTCCATCCTTTCTGCAAGGAGATACGCAAGTTGACCAAGAAAGGCATCCATGTGCATATGTTTACCGGCAACCATGATCTTTGGACGTTCGGCGGCTTGAGCAAGCTGACCGGCGCGGAGATCAGTTATACGCCGGTGACGATCACCAGATACGGGAAGACGCTGTATCTGGCTCATGGAGACGGTTTGCTTCCGTCCGATTGGGAGACGTATTATCCGAGTCGTGTGCGTAGCAAAATCAAACATTTCATGTTCCTGCGTAAGGTCTTTAATTCGGAGACGATGCAGTTCCTATTCCGTCTGTTGCCTCCGTCTTGGGGCAATGCTTTCGGCTATAACTGGGCAAAGAAAAGTCGTCTGAAGGAATTGGCAAACCCTTGTCCGTACAAGGGAGAGCATAAAGAAGAATTGGTGCTTTTTGCCAAAGATCAAGAGAAACAAGGTAACCACCGTGACTATTATATCTTCGGGCATCGTCATATAGAATTGGATCTTCAGTTGGAAACAGGTGCCCGCGTGGTGATCTTAGGCGACTGTTTCAAACAGTGGACGTATGCCAAATTGGATCATAAGGGTCATCTAACTATGCATAACTATGAGCCGGAGACAGGAGCAACTGAAAGCCTTTGAGCGGCTGTTGGACATCATGGATGATCTGCGGGAGAAATGTCCGTGGGATCGTAAACAGACTTTTGACAGTCTGCGACAGAATACTATCGAAGAGACATATGAGTTAGCGACTGCTATCAGCCGTCACGATATGAACGAGATCAGTAAAGAGCTCGGAGATGTGTTGCTGCACGTTGTTTTCTATGCCAAGATGGGTTCGGAGGATAAGAATAACTTCTCCGACCTGCCGGATGAGAGCGCACCGAGTGAGCGTTTCGATATAGCGGATGTCTGCAACCGGCTTTGTGACAAACTCGTTTTCCGTCATCCGCACGTGTATGGTGAAGAAGCTGCACAGAATGCGGAAGAAGTGTCGAAGCTCTGGGAGCAGGTGAAACTGAAGGAGAAGGGTGGTAACAAAACCGTCTTGGGCGGTATTCCGGATAGTTTGCCATCTTTGGTAAAAGCGTATCGTATTCAGGACAAGGTCGCGAATGTGGGCTTTGATTGGAGAGAACGGGAAGATGTCTGGGAAAAGGTGAAAGAGGAGATTGCGGAGTTTGAGGCGGAAGTGAGGAAGCCTACCCCTGACCCCTCCCTGAAAGGAGGGGAAAATCAAATGACAGCGGAATTTGGGGATTTGATGTTTGCGCTCATCAATGCTGCGCGGTTATATAAGATCAAGCCTGATAATGCGCTGGAACAGACAAATCTGAAGTTCATTCGCCGATTCAATTATATTGAGCAACGCGCCAAAGAGCAAGGCAAAGAACTGAAAGAAATGAGCCTTGAGGAGATGGACGAACTTTGGAACGAAGCCAAAGAAAACGAAAAAAGCTGACAACCGTTATCTGACAGCTGACAGCTTTTTGTGCGGCATAAAAGACTCGAACTTTCACTCCTCTCGGAACCAGATCCTAAGTCTGGCGCGTCTACCAATTCCGCCAATGCCGCGGTGCGAGCGTAGCGAGCACCCATCACATTTTTTAAAGCGGCTGCAAAATTACTGCTTTTTTTTGAATTATGCAAGAAAATTCGCAAACTTTTTATCATATTTTGTCAAATGGCGTCAAAATAGTGCATAGATGGACGCCTTCACCCGTTGCATATGTGGGTGTGATGGTCGGAGTCGGTACGCGCGATGAGCTGCCGGAAGAGAACGGAATGGCCCATTATATCGAGCATTGTGTGTTCAAAGGAACGACTCGTCATTCAGCGCGCGCCATCATTCATGCTATTGAAGGTATAGGAGGAGAGATCAACGCCTATACGACCAAAGAGGAGACGACATTTTATGCCGCTATCCTCTGTGAACATGTGCAACTGACGCTGCATCTGATAGCGGAGATGATCCTTCATCCGGCTTTCAAGAAAGAGGAGACGGACAAGGAGAGGATGGTCATTTTGGACGAGATAGAGAGTTATAACGACAGCCCTTCTGAACTTATATACGATGATTTCGAGAGCCTTGTGTTTGAAGGCAGTCCTTTGGCGATGCCTATATTGGGGACAAGGAAAACACTTCGTCATATTTCTTCGAAACCGGACTATGCGCTTCAATGGATGAAAGCGCATTATACACCGGAGAGAATGGTGGTTTTTTGTCAGGGAAACATCAGACCGGAGCGGATTTTTAAGCTTGCAGAAAAGGAGTTTGGGAGCCTCGCAACGTCGTTATCTCTCGAAAACGGACCGACAACGGACCGAGAACGGACCGATATCGGACCGACAATGCCCCGAAAAATGAGTTTCAAAAAACACACGCATCAGATCCATGCGATGCTTGGCGGACGAGCGTACGAGATCGGACATGAGAACCAATTGGCGATGTTTTTGCTCAATAATATCCTTGGTGGCGGCAGTCTCAACAGCAGGCTTAATCTGAGTTTGCGCGAGAGTAAGGGACTTGTCTATACGGTGGAATCGACTTATACGCCGCTTAGCGACACCGGTTATTGGTGCGTCTATTGGGCGTGCGATCCGGAGGACTATGAGCAGAGTAAGGGCTTAGTGTGTAAGGAGTTGGACAAATTATGCAACACACCTCTGACGGAGAGTGCCTTGCGTCACGCTCTTGCGCAGCTTAGGGGACAACTGGCTATTTCTGCACAGAATCAGGAGAATAGCGCCCTCGCGATGGCTAAATCTATGCTCTATAGGGGGATTTCGCCGTCTTGGCAGGAAACGATGGAAAAAGTAGAACATATTAGCACAATGCAACTCCAAAAGGTAGCAAAAGAGTTGCTAAGTACGGATTGCACTTACATTTTGACATACGAATAAGCTCAAAGTTATCTTTTTTGTACATATTCTGGTTGTTTTTGCTAAACAAACGTAACAAATTCAAGAAAAATAAGAAAAAAAAGCATTTTTATTGCAAAAAGTTTGGCTGTTTGAAAAAAAAGCAGTATCTTTGCGCACTTTTTCGTCCATGCGCGCCATGCGTATACCTTATTATATGCATATACGCGTATGTGCGTAACGGAAAAAGCGATAAGTTTAACGGGAAAATAATTAACAAACAAACTTATAATGAAGCGAATTTACTTTTTGATGGTCTGCATGTGCTTGCTGCCGATGAGCTTGCTGGCGCAGATGAAGGTAACGGGTACGGTCTTTGACGAGAACGGCGACGGTGCTATTGGTGCTAACGTCGTAGTTGAAGGCACTACTGTCGGTACCGTGACAGACTTTGATGGCCAGTTCGAATTGACAGTACCTGAGGGGAAGAAAGTTCTGGTTATCTCGTATTTGGGTTACAAGACTGTGACAGTTAATGCAAAACCCAACATGAAAGTGACGCTGGAGCCCGAGTCCCAGCAGATTCAGGAAGTGGTGGTAACCGGTATGGTAAAGCAAGACAAGCGTTTGTTTACCGGTGCGACGACTAAACTGGAGGCTGAGGAGACGATGCTCTCCGGTGTGGCGGATATCAGCCGCTCTCTGGAAGGTAAAGCTGCCGGTGTCAGTGTGCAGAACGTAAGTGGTACGTTTGGTACTGCTCCGAAGATCCGCGTTCGTGGTGCTACCTCTATCTATGGTGCGTCCAAACCGCTTTGGGTTGTTGATGGTGTCGTATTGGAGGATGCTGTGGAGATGAGCGCTGATGATCTTTCGTCAGGTGATGCCAAGACGCTGATTGCCAGTGCGATCGCAGGTATCAATGCCGAGGATATCGAGAGCTTCCAGATCTTGAAGGACGGTTCCGCTACCTCTATCTATGGTGCGCGTGCGATGGCGGGTGTCATCGTTGTGACAACCAAGAAAGGTCAGGCAGGTAAGTCCCGTTTGCAGTACACGAGCGAGATTACGTATCGTATGATTCCTTCGTACAGAGACTATAACGTTTGTAACTCCCAAGAGCAGATGGGTATCTATCAGGAGTTGGAGCGTAAGGGCTGGTTAGAGTACTCTTCGTTGCAGACTGCCAAGAACTACGGTGTATATGGTAAGATGTATGATCTGATCACTTCCGGTCAGTTGGATAACACCACCGCAGCTAAGAATGCTTATCTGCGTGAGGCTGAGTTCCGCAATACGGATTGGTTCAAAGAGCTCTTTAACCAGACGGTGATGCACAATCACTCGCTTTCCTTCTCGGCAGGTACTGAGCGTGCCCGCGTATATGCATCGCTTTCTGCAATGCACGATCCGGGATGGTATAAATCGAGCCAGATTGCCCGTTTCACCGGTACAGCGAATGCGAACTTTGACCTTCTGCCCGCCAACAGCAAGCAGAAGTTGACAGCAGGTATCAACTTTATGGGTAGTTACCGTAAACAGAAAGCTCCGGGAACTATCTCCTCGAATACCGACCCGATCACCGGTGCGGTAAGCCGTGAGTTTGATATCAACCCGTTCTCGTACGCGATGAACACTTCGCGTTCGATGTCGGCTGATGAGACTTATCGTCGTAACTACTGCGATTTCAATATCAAAGATGAGTTGCAGCAGAACTATATCGACATCAAAGTAACGGATGTGAAGTTCCAAGGAGAGTTGAACTACAAGCCGATTCGTGGTCTTGAGTTCAGTGCATTAGGTGCTATTCGTTACCAGAAGAGCCGTCAGGAGCACAATATCATGGATGATAGTAACCAAGCACGTGCTTATCGTGCGGGTATTGATCCGGAGAATAACACGATCCGTGAGGCAAACTCGTTCCTCTATGATGATCCGGATGATCCTTTGGCATTGCCGCAAACGGTATTGCCGGTGGGCGGTATCTATGACCTGACCGAGTACTCGCTGATGTCGTATGACTTCCGTGGTACGGTACAGTACAACCGTGATCTCGGTCGCAACGGAGACCATATTATCAGTTTGTTCGGTGGTGCAGAGTTGAACTCTACCGACCGTCAGTACACTTGGTTCCGAGGCTGGGGTTATCAGTATAACAACGGTGGTGTGCCTTATTCTGATTACAAAATATTCAAGCAGAGCCAAGAGGAGAATGCTGCTTATTTCAGCAATGAGTTCTCGTACTACCGCAACCTCGCTTTCTTCGGTATGGCAACCTATTCGTACAAAGGACGTTACACAGTCAATGGAACGATTCGTTACGAGGGTACCAATAAATTAGGTAAGAGCCGTAGCGCACGTTGGTTGCCGACATGGAACGTTTCGGCTGCATGGAATGCGCATGAGGAGCGTTGGTGGGCACAGACCTTTGATAAATGGTGGACGTACGCCAGCATCAAGGCAAGTTACTCTCTGACCGCAGACCGTGGTCCGTTCTGGGTAACGAACTCGCTTGCTGTCTTCCAGAGTTATCGTCCGTACCGTCCGAGCACGAATGCGTCGGAAACGGGTATCGAGCTCTATGACTTGGAGAACTCGGAGTTGACGTATGAGAAGAAACATGAGTTGAACATCGGTGTTGCTTTCGGTTTCGTAGATAACCGCATTAACTTGGAGTTTGATTGGTATCGCCGTAATAACTTCGACCTGATCGGTTTGGTTCAGACGATGGGTATCGGAGGCCAAGTAACCAAGTATGCCAACGATGCTACGATGCGTTCGCAAGGTGTTGAGTTCACCCTCTCTACCGTGAACGTGAAAGCAGGTGATTTCAAATGGACAACAGACTGGATCTTCGGATGGTCGAAGAATAAGATTACCAAACTGGATTCCCGTCCGCGTATCTATGAGCTCGTTTCGGGTTCTATCAACTCGCGTCGTGAGGACTATCCGGTGGGTGCTATGTTCTCAATTCCGTTTGCAGGTTTGACAGAGGAAGGTCTGCCGATGTTCTACATGGACAAAGACCGTACTGTTATTGCCGGTCCGGATAACTACGATCTGATTAACTTCCAAGAGTATGAGGATATTGATTATCTGAAATACGAGGGTGTTGTAGATCCGACCATCACCGGTTCGTTCGGTAACACGTTCTCTTGGAAAGGTTTGAAACTCAATATCTTCTTTACCTATAGCTTTGGTAATGTGCTCCGTCTGGATCCGTTGTGCTACGTATATAGCAGCCAGTATAGCGACATGACGGCGAACATGAAGGAGATGAAGAACCGTTGGATTGTACCGGGTGACGAGGCAACGACTTCTATTCCGGCAATCGCTACGAAGCGTCAGTACTCAGAGATCAATGACTTGAGTTGGGCTTACTCCGCTTACAACTACTCGACAGAGCGTGTAGCAAAGGGTGATTTCATCCGTTTGAAAGAGTTGTCTGTCAGCTATGACCTGCCGGCTAAGGTGTTTGAAGGTCAGAAGGCCGTTTCGAGCTTTGGTGTGAAGGTAACCGCAACTAACCTTTGGTTAGCATATGCAGATAAGAAATTGAACGGTCGTGATCCGGAGTTCTATAATGCCGGTGGTGTAAGTTCTCCGAACCCGCGCCAATTCACGCTGACGCTTAAATTAGGATTCTAACGATTAATACGAAGCAGATATGAAAACGAAACATACTATAGTTATCTCGGCGCTGACGATTGTGTCTTTGTTGATGACGGGTTGCCATTTTCTGGACAAGAACCCGGATATGCGTGCGACGATAGATACCAAAAGAAAAGTACAGTTGCTGCTCGTCAGCGCATATACCCCGGCTAACTTCGGTCCGCTTTGCGAGTTCTCGTCTGATCAGGTGGTAGATAACAATGCACCTGATAAAGCCGGACACGTACAGCATCGTAATCCGCTGGATAAGATGTACAATGAGATTTTTGCCTGGGAAGCCATTAAATCCGATGGTGGGCAGGATTCTCCCGAGTATATATGGGAGGGTTGCTATACCGCAATCGCTACCTGTAACCAAGCTTTGAAAGCTATTGAGGAGCTGGAGGCTAAGGGCATCAATATGAATGCAGAGAAAGGTGAGGCTTTGCTTAGCCGTGCTTACCACCATTTCATTTTGGCGAATGTGTTCTGTCAGGCTTGGAGAGATGATAATTACAACAAGCAGGCATTGGGTATTCCGTATACTACGGAACCCGAGACGACAGTGAAGCCGCAATACGAACGTGGTACGCTATATGATACGTATGCAGCTATTGAGCGTGACTTGGAGGCAGGTCTGCCGCTGATCGAGGATAGTTATTATTCCGTACCGGCATACCATTTCAATACGAAAGCCGCACATGCTTTTGCTGCCCGTTTCTACCTCTATACCCGTAAATGGAACAAGGTGGTTGAACATGCTGATGCGGTATTGGGAACCAGCGATGAGAGTGTTCTGGCTTGTCTATACGATTCTAAATGGGGTCGTGATTTAGGTGATCCGGAGCAAGAACAGTTATACTGGATTGATCCGGCAGGTAAATATAACCTCTTGCTGAATACAACTATGTCGCAGGCATCCTATACGATTATTCCTTCTTACAGCCGTTACCAGCATAATGGAACCGCTAGTGAGCAATCGACTCAAGCATCGGGTCCGTGCTGGTCAGGTAGTTTCCCCGGTTTCCCAATGTGGACGTATGGTCAGGAGCACGGATCGTTCTGCGCTAAGTTCCTTTGGTTGTTCGAGTACACGGACAAGGTAAACGGTTACGGTTTTTTGCATGGTGTGACGCGTGCGTTCTGCACGAACGAGACCTTGCTTTGCCGTGCTGAAGCAAAAGCGTATCTGAATGATTTCAATGGCGCCGCCAATGACCTTCGTATGTGGGCTCAGGGCTATAACTCCAACGGCCGTATGGATACGTTAGCAGGAGGAAATGTGAACTTGACCGCAGCAAAGATCCGTTCGTTCTATGGTTCCAATGCTGCCAGCTACTATGTACCGGAATTGCATAATACGGATTTAAGTCCTGAGTTTACGATCAGCGCAAATCAGAAACCGTTTATCTATTGTGCATTGCATTTCCGTCGTTTGGAGACGATACATGACGGTTTGCGTTGGTTTGACCTGAAGCGCTACGGTATTGAGATTACTCACCAGCGTGGCACGGATCCGATCCGTACGCTGATCTGGAACGATGATCGTCGTGCATTCCAGTTGCCGCAGAAGGTGCTGATTGCCGGAATGACCCCGAACCCGCGCGTTCATAAAGGTGATTTCGTAAGTTCTGAGTCTGTGGGCGTAGCTGCTCCTAATGAGGAGGGACACTTGAGCACCATCGTATTCCCGGAAAGCAAGGCGGGGATCACAATATATACGAATGACGAAAATAACTAAACGAGTATGAAAAAGGTACACTATATATTCCTTGTATGCCTTGTGGCATTAGGAATGGCGTCCTGTAAGGACAATCAGTTCACGGATACGATTTATGTGGATCCGGTAGAGAAGACCGACGTGAGTACACGTGTGTTTGATGAGTGGCTTTTGGAGCATTTTACCAAGCCGTACAACGTGGAGTTTATTTATCGTTTGGACGATAACTCGACTGATCCGAGTTACAATATCGTGCCTGTCAGCCTTGGTATGGCGGATACAGTAGCGCACGTTGCATTGTACCTCTGGTATGATGTATATGATCAGGTAGTGGGTAAGGAGTTCCTTCCGACGTATGGACCGAAGATGCTGCAGTTGATCGGTTCGGCGATGATCAATGCTGCCCAAAAAACCGAGAAACTGGGTTACGCAGAAGGCGGAAACAAGATCACGCTGCTGAAGATCAATGCAATGGAGACGAATAATATGGAGCAGATGAACGAGTATATCTTCAAGACGATGCACCATGAGTTCGCTCATATTCTGCACCAACAGAGAGCTTATCCGATTGAGTTCGCTTTGATCAATCCGGGTGATTACGATCCGAACCGTTGGCAGGATCGTACGGTACCGGAGGCATTAAAACTCGGCTTTATCACCCCTTATGCCAGCAGTCAGGCGCGTGAGGACTTTGTGGAGACGATTGCTAACTATATCGTTAAATCGGATGCCGAATGGTCCAACAGTATAAAGATTGCCGGTGAAGATGGCGCTGCCATCATCAACCTGAAATTGGATATGTGCCGTACTTATCTTCAAGATAAATGGGGTATTGATCTGGAGGCGCTTCATAGAGAGGTGCAGACTCGTCAGGAGACGCTGGACTGGGACAAGGTAATGCATTTGGAATTTTTGAATAAATAAGACAAACAGGAAAAGAGATGAAAGCAAAATATCTATTCATAGCAGTAGCGGTAGTGAGCTTATTTAGTGCTTGTAACCGTGATGAGAAGAGCCTGTTCGATCAGTCGGCAGCTGAGCGTTCTCAGTTGGCGCTGGACAATGCTCAGAAGATGCTTGTGGCTCATGATTCTTGGGAGATGCTTTATTTCGCTAACCGTGAGTCTCGCGGTTACAACGTAGTGGTAAAGTTCTTTTCCAATGGTAAGGTAATAGCATCTGCGCAGAATGCGCTGACAACCAAGAACCAGTTGTTGTCGGACTCCAGTACGTGGGTATTGCGTAATGACTACGGACCTATTATCTCGTTTGATACGTATAATAAGGTATTGCACGCGTGGGCTGATCCTCAGACAGACGGTGACGGATACTTGGGCGACTACGAGTTTTTGATCTTGGAAGCTAATGCGAATCGCATTATGCTGAAGGGTAAGAAACACTCGGCTTATATCATCTTGCGTCCGATGCCGAAGATGGAGATTGCCGATTATTTCAAGACCTGTAATTCTCAGTTGTCGAAATACTTCGGAAACGACGCTATTATGACCTTGTATCAGGGCGGTAAAGCATATTATCTGCATAATGGAGCGTCAGGTATCTTTACCTTGACGGCTGTTGGTAAGCCGGTTCCGGAGGTTGATCCGGTTATCTATCCGATTTGTCCGACCTTGGACGGATTTGTCGTTTGCTATGCGTTCAACAGTACGCTGTATATGGATCGTGGTGTAGAGATGGAGCATCTGTTTACGCTCACGGGAGACAAGTTTGTCGGAGAGGGAGGTTCTACTATTAGTGCAGGTGATTTGAGCACGCTGTTTATGACCTATATCTCCAATAACAAAGGTTGGAAGGCTGATTTGACAGCTTCTACCGGTACGTTTGCTGATGCAGCATCTGCTTTTACAGAGGCACTTGTAGCTCAATCGAAGGACAGCAAGGCTAAACTGAGCAGTGTAGCTATTACCTATAGCGGAACAGAGCTGATCGGTAAGTATGTACTGCGTGTCAAATTTGAGTACAAGAAGAATGGTCAAGGTACGAAGCAGAATATAACGGCGGATTATGTCATTGCTCTTAAGTCTCAGAATGGAAATATAGGGCTGACTTATCTTGAGCCGGCAAGCGATCTGGCAACAACTTGGTACAATCAGTTCCCGGAAATGGGTGCTTTGATCAATACAGTAATGCATACGTTTACGCTTTCTGCTGTAGATCAATTGAACCCGACAAAAGGTTTGAGTCTCAATACCTCTGCTACATCCATTGTAGTGAGCGGTAATGGTAATTTGAAATAAAATAAATGGGAGTAGTAATACTCCTGAAGTTTCACTTTAAATATAAAAAAAGTATGAAAAAGTTTTTACTTATCGGTGCATTGGCTGTAGCTACTATAGCAAATGCAGCAACAACAAAAGTTCTTCAGAAAACGAATGTTGGTTCTGAGGCAAAGAAAGTTAATACTGAGGTTCTTCCTTTTGAGTGGAAAGATGCAACCACTATTCTGAAAGAGCACGATGCATTGCGCGCTCCGAAGGAGAGTACGTACGATTTGGCAGATTGGTATTCTATGCCGGGTGCGTTTTACTTTGGTATATATGAAGGTCTGATTCAGTATACTGTGGCTGTTATGTTGGTTCCGTATTTGGATTCTGTAGTTTACTACAACTACTACGGAGCAACCGATTGGACCATTAATGGTCAAGTTGCTGCAGAAGGTGTGGATTCTTTGGTATATTCCTATGGAATTAATAGAGAATATCATCTTCCTGAGACTTCTGATCACTCGTTCAATCCTTCGATTGATTGGGGAACCGGATACAAGGACACTACTCTTAGCGTAAAGGGTACCAAGTATGGAAACGGAGCAGCGGATTCATGGATTGCTTCCGCTATGAGTAGCAAGATCATTAATGGTGAGAATATGTACATGACTCTCTGTGCCATGAACACGGATATCATGAATGAGCCGGATGATGACGGAAACGATTTCTGGCGAGTTGGAGGTGTTAATGGTGATACTTATTACAACGGTACAGGCATTCACCTTACCCAAGGAGCTACAAAAACGGCTGATACCTTAGGTATTATTGTGGACAACCGCGGTTTGATGAAAATTGAGCAGATCCTTTGGCCGATTTACAATGAGGGTAAAGCTGACGCTGTTAATAAATTCATCCCGGATGGTGCTCAATTGCGCGTAAATATCTTCCCTGTTAAAGGTAATACTATTTATTTAGATGATACGATCGCAAGCGCTGTGATGACTAACGCAGACTATGTTAGCGGTGGAGCTGGTCATGAGTGGCTTGGTACATTGCATACCAAATTCTATGAAGAAGATATGTGGGGAAGTTTGGTTGAGACTCCGATCTGGATTGATGGCGATTTCTACGTTCAGTTGACCAACTTCAACGAGACCGGTTGTGATTTCGGTATCTTCTCCGATTTCAACTGTCCGACAACGGGTACTACTGTTTATCAGTATAATGGTAAGTATAGCTTCCGTGGTGGTAAAGCTGCCGGAGGTAACTATGGTCAGAACCTTGGTGTATCTTTCGACGCTTATTTCCCGACGCTGATCAGTGGTGAAGAGAGCAATATTATGTATGTTCCGAATGAAGGAGGCTATGCATATCATATTGATCCTGATACTATTGGTACTGTACTCTATGCCAATGTTCACCCCGAAGATTGGGAGTTTGAGATTGAAGAGGATTGGTTGCAGGTAGCAGAAGTTGATACTGCTTACTATTCACAATATCGTGCAGGTATTATAGCTCTTCAGGCAGAAGCTCTTCCTGATGGTGTTACCAGCCGTTCGGCTCTTGTAAACGTGATCGCTGATGGTGCCGTTCAGACCTTCGTTGTATATCAAGGTGTTGGTCAGGGTATTGAGAATACCAAGGCTAATGCGATCTTCGATGATAAGAACTATGACGTTCTGGGTCGTGAGATTAAAGATCAGAACTTCAAGGGCGTAGTGATCCGTAACGGTCAGAAGAAGCTCGTTAAGTAATACGAGATAATCGATTTTGATTGCTAAGCAGTCCGCTTTTTGCGGGCTGCTTTTTTTTGTGTATGATTGAGTGTATGATTGTGTATATGATTGTGCGCAGGATTTATCCACCATTTTGCCCCACTTTTTATTAAAATGTTAATAATCCATGTAAATCACTGAATATGAGGGTGTATGTGAGTTTGTTTTATTGTTGAAATCCTGTTAATAAAACAATTGATAAATTTTTTTGTGGGGAAATGTGGTGGATGTGAAATATTTTTTGTAATTTTGCAGCGTGAATCCAATTCACAAAGGGTAATAAGATTTAGAACAAAAACATAAAAAACACTTTGAGTGCTTTAGAAGCGTTGCTTCTTAAACAAATAGGTACTAAAACCTGCTTGTAAGCAAGCTTCCAGACAGCTTTTACTACCTATTTGCAACTCTTCGAGTGAAAGCACTCAAAGCGATAAACATTAATAAAGCATTGAAATTGGATATGCAGACATTTATTGGAAATATAGAAGGACGGTTGGATGAGAAGGGACGTATATTCGTGCCGGCTGTTTATCGTAAGATATTGGCTGAGGCTGAGAGTAAGCGGATCGTCATGCGTCGTGATACGGATAACGAGTGTCTGATGTTTTATCCCGAGGCGGTTTGGAATGAGAAAGTGGAGGCATTGCGTCAGGCATTGGACGAGTGGGATCCGGAGGATCAGCTGATTTTGATGCAGTTTATGGCCGATGCGGAATATATGGAACCCGATGGTCAGGGTCGCATCCTGTTGCAAAGGAAAAATTTGGAGACTATAGGTGCGCAACAGGATGTGCTCTTTGTCGGGATGCTGAACCGTTTTGCACTTTGGGCTCCTGAGAAATTTGCAGAGAAACGTTTGAGTCAGAGCGAATTGGCAGCAAGACTGCGTGCAAAAATGAGTAAGAAGGAAGCCTGACGTTCACAGAGGTGATGAGATGATAAGTCGAATAACCTACTAATCACCTACTAATCACCTACTAATCACCTACTAATTTCCTACTACAATACTGAAGGGAAGAGGTAAGAATTCAGAATTCAGAATTCAGAGTTCAGAATTAAAAGATAAAAGATAAATGGAGAATGTGTACCACATACCGGCAATGCTGAAAGAGACGATCGAGGGTTTGGCAATCAAGCCGAACGGGGTGTATGTGGATGTTACTTTCGGTGGAGGAGGGCATTCGAGAGCTATCTTGGAAGCTCTCGAAAATTCACAAATAACAATTAACAATTTACAAGGGGCTTGTAAAAGTTCTGTACAAAATAAGGGACATCTGTACTCTTTTGATCAGGATATTGAGGCGTGGAACAATTCGCAATTCACAATTTACAATTCACAATTTATTGATAATGCAAAATGGACGTTTGTGCATAGTAATTTCCGGTATTTGCGGAACTGGATGGATTATTACGGCGTGAAGGAGATTGATGGATTGTTGGCGGATTTGGGCGTTAGTTTTCATCATTTTGATTGTCCGGAGAGAGGGTTCAGTTTTCGGTTTAGCGCGCCGTTGGATATGCGGATGAACCAGACTGCCAAACGGACAGCGGCGGATATAGTGAATACTTACAGCGAGGAGGAATTAGCAAAAGTTTTTTGGTTATACGGCGAATTGAAAAACGGGAGGGGCATCGCAAGGAATATATGCAAGGCTCGTTCTCAGAAGCCGATTTTACGGACAGAGGAGCTGGTAGCGGCAGCAATGAACATGCCGCTCGCGAAACTCACGGGCACAGAACACCGTGAGGCGCAAGGAGAAGAAGAGGGAAATCCGCCAAGATTGGCGGATGTAAGAGAACTGGAGATTCCGACGCAGTACAAAAAGGATCTGGCGCGGCTGTTTCAGGCGTTGCGGATAGAGGTGAACGATGAGATGGGTGCGCTGAGAGAGATGTTGGTGGCAGCGAGGGATCTGTTGAAACCCGGTGGAAGGATAGCGATCTTGACGTACCATTCGTTGGAGGATCGGTTGGTGAAGAATTTCCTGAGAAGCGGCAACTTGGAGGGAACGATAGAGAAAGACTTCTACGGCAATAACCTGAGTCCCTTTACGCTGATAGAGAAAGGCCGTGAGGCGAGTGAGGAAGAGGTGGAACGCAATCCGAGAGCACGGAGCGCCAAGTTGCGCGTCGCAGAGAAGAAATAAATAACCCCACCCAACCTCCCCACAGGGGGAGGAGATAATAAACACTCTCCCTTGTGGGGAGAGATGGAGAGAGGTTTAAAATGGCAGATGCACATGATATACAGAGTTGGCTGAACGGCGATAAGCTGCGGAGTCAGAAGATCAGGGAACAATATCCGTTGATCGGATTGATTGTGGCGTTGGTGTTTGTGTATATCTTTGCAGGGTATCAGGCTGCCAAACAGCAACACCGTCTGACGGACACGAAGAAAGAGATGTTAGACGCTAAGTTTCGGTACATGACCATCAGCGCGGAGTTGACGAACTTGACGAGACAGAGCACGGTGGTTGAGGTGCTGAACGAAAACGGAAGTGAGCTACGGGAGAATAATGTAGCGCCGGTGAAAATAGAATAAGTAAACCCCTCCCTAACCCTCCCCACAAGGGGAGGGGAAGCCGGATGACATCCGGCACAATGGACGACGAAAACAAGGCTGGGCTAATGACCCGCGGACAGAACGAAGAGATAAACACGGCGGAATACCGCCGTGAACAGGACATCATAAGATGAGTGACGAGCAAAGAAATACGGTATGGCGATTTGCGATGATATTTATTGTCATCTTTATCGGCTTTGTGGCTGTGCTCGGGAAGATTGTGTATATACAGGCAGTGGAGCGGGACGAATGGTTGAAAGTCGCAGAGAAACAAGTGCCGACGAACCGTCCGATCAAAGCGACCAGAGGCAATATATTGGATTGCAACGGTCGATTGTTGGCAAGTAGTATGCCGCAATACTATGTATATATGGATACGCGCGTGCCTGCGTTGCACGATAAGGGCGGTGAGCTTTTTCAGAAACATATAGACTCTTTAGCGTTAGATTTAGCAGCCGTGGTGGGAGAGAAGAGTGCGGCGGAGTACAAGACGCGGATCGTGAATGCGTACCGTCATGGAGAGAAAAGGCTGAGAGTGTGCGACCATCGGATCAATTATTTGCAGCGTCAGGCTTTGGAGCAGAACAAACTCATTAAGAAAGGTAAGTATAAGAGCGGTATTTTCTTTGAGGACCAGCATCGACGGATCAAACCTTATGGTATTTTGGCGAGCCGAACAATCGGTGGCATCTATGGTGAAGGCGGAAACGGAAAGTCGGGTTTGGAGAAAGGTTTTGACAAAGAGTTGCGCGGCGAGGACGGAATGAGCAGTATTCAGCGTATCGGCGGACGAAATGAGTCGGTGACGGTGGAGGAAGCGAAAGACGGTCTGGACGTGGTGACAACTATTGATGCGAACCTGCAGGACATCGTGGAGAACGCGTTGCTCGTCAAGACGGCTGAAAGGAATGCGAAATGGGGTTGCGCTATCCTGATGGAGACGCAGACCGGATATATTCGTGCGATTGCGAACATAGACCGAGACGAGGACGGTCAGTATTTAGAGGCGCAGAACCATGCTGTACAGCGTGTGGAACCGGGTTCGACGTTTAAGACGATTGCTTTGGTGGCAGCGTTGGACGACGGGAAGATCGATATAGATGATACGGTGACGGTGAGTCGTCAGCCTTGGAAATACTTCTCGGTGAAACACACGGACGCTCACCCGATGGACACGATGCTGACCGTTCGGTCGGCTTTGGCGGTGTCGAGTAACATCGCTTTGGCGAAACTGATCACACGCAGTTATGAGGGGTCGGCGAAGAAATTCGTGAGGAGGATAGAGAAGATGGGTCTGTTAGACAGCGTGTATTGCGAGATCCCGGGAGCCGACAAAGTGCGAATCGACGTGCCGAGAGACACGGTGACGCTGAGTAAGATGAGTTACGGCTATTCGGTGGAGATGAGCCCGATGCAGATTTTGATGTTTTATAACGCGATAGCCAACAACGGAAGGATGATGCGACCGATGTTGGTGACGAGTATTCAGCAGAACGGCGAGGAGGTGAAGCGTTTTAGGCCGGAGACGGTGGAGAGTTCGATCTGCGGAAGCCGGACGCTGAGAGATATTCAAGGAGCGCTGCACGATGTGGTGTGGGATGACCATTTGGGAACGGCAGCGAAGAAGAAATGGAGCCGTAAGGCACAATCGAACTTGGTGTCTATTGCCGGAAAGACAGGAACGGCGCAGTTGATTATCCCCGGTCATGGTTATTCGGGCAGACACCACCGAATGACGTTCGTGGGTTATTTCCCGGAGGAGAATCCGCGGTACACTTGTATCTGCATGATCGAAGATCCGCAATACCCGTACGATGCGGGAATGGATTGCGGCAGTACGGTGAGGGTGATTGCGGAGAAGACGATGGCTTACACAGGATGCTATGTTTGGAGAGATGGGGAGAAGCATTTAGAGAAGAGATAACCCCTCCCTAACCCTCCCCTCAAGGGAGGGGGGAAATGATGATTTGACGATTGACGAGGTACGATTTATTAACGATTGAAAATAATTGACGATTTATGATACTCAGCGAGTTATTGACAGCGATTGAGCCGATAGAGGTGATCGGTTCGACAGAGAAAGAGATCAAGGGTCTGCATTTTGACAGCCGCAAGGTGGGTCAAGGCGATCTGTTCGTTGCGCAAGTGGGAACGGCAGTAGATGGACACACGTTCATTGAGGGGTGTGTGGAGAAAGGCGCAAGTGCCATTGTCCTCTCTAAAAGAGAGTACATGGCAGATGTACAAAGGGACAATGTACAATGTACAAAGGGCGTGACCTATATCCTCGTTGAGAATACGGATAAGGCGTTGGGATTGTTGGCAAGCAAGTGGTTTGGCGAGCCGAGTAAGGCGTTGACGCTTGTGGGCGTGACGGGAACGAACGGCAAGACGACTATTGCGACCCTGCTGTACAAACTCGTGCGTGCTTTGGGACACAAGGCAGGATTGCTTTCGACCGTGGTCAATTATATCGAGGATGAGGCGGTTCCTGCAACCCACACCACGCCGGACGCGATCGAGTTGAACGGTCTGTTGAGAAGGATGGTGGATGCAGGTTGTGAGTACGCGTTTATGGAAGTGAGTTCGCACGCGATTGCTCAGGAACGTATCGCCGGTTTGGACTTTGACGGGGCGCTGTTTACGAACCTGACGAGGGATCATATAGATTACCATAAGACTTTTGACAACTACCGCGATACGAAAAAACGGCTGTTTGATGGATTGAAGAAGACGGCTTTCGCGGTGACGAACAAAGACGACAAGAACGGACTCGTCATGACGCAGAACTGCAAGGCGGAAGTGAAGACCTATTCGACCCGCTCTTTGGCGGATTACAAGGCGCAGATCTTGGAAGAGGGTTTTGAAGGGATGATGCTGAATATCAATGGGAAAGAGGTGTTTGTGCCGTTGGTGGGACGCTTCAATGTCAGCAATCTGCTCTGTATCTACGGTGCGGCTTTGTGTCTGGGCTTTGAGGAGTTGGAAGTGCTGCGCGTGCTGAGTACATTGAAACCCGTGAACGGTCGTTTTGAGACGATCCGCAGCCCGAAAGGGTGGACGGCGATAGTCGATTATGCCCACACGCCGGACGCTGTTGATAATGTGATAAGTACCATAAGGGAGATTTTGGACAATGGACAAAGGACAAAGGACAATGGACAAAAGAAACTCATTACGGTTATTGGTTGCGGCGGTAATCGGGACAAGGGCAAACGACCGATGATGGCGCAGATCGCAAAGAAGGGTAGTGAGCAGTTGATCTTGACGAGCGATAATCCGCGTGACGAGGAACCGGCTGATATTCTGAACGATATGAAAGCCGGGCTGACGGAAGAGGAGTTGCGAAGCACCTTGGTGATCGAAGATCGCGCTGCGGCTATCCAGACGGCTTGTACGTTAGCGCAAGCAGGAGATGTGATACTCGTTGCCGGTAAGGGCCATGAGGACTATCAGATCATCAAGGGCGTGAAACACCATTTTGATGACCATGAACAAGTGCGGAAACACTTGTAAATTAAAAATTAAAAATTAAAAATTAAGAATTACGAATTATTGTCATGCTATATTCATTCTTTACATCTTTGGGACAGTTTCCGGGATACCGATTGTTCTCGTACATTTCTTTTAGGGCGATTATTGCCGGTATTATCGCACTGCTGATCAGTGTGTGGTTTGGCAACTGGTTTATCAACTACATGAAGCGTCATAATATCTCTGAGACGCAGCGTGACGAGAAGACCGATCCGTTCAATGTGGCGAAGAAAGGGGTGCCGACGATGGGCGGATTGATTGTCATTGCTGCCATCTTGGTGCCGTGTCTGCTGCTCGGTAAGTTGACCAACGTGTATATGATCTTGATGCTGATCACAACGCTGCTGATGGGTGCGTTGGGTTTTGCGGACGACTATATCAAGACGTTTAAGAAGAACAAAGACGGTCTCAACGGCTGGATTAAGATAGCAGGGCAGGTGAGTTTGGGTCTGATTGTCGGTCTGACGCTGCGTTTTTGCCCGGCAGTGAGCATGAATGAGGTGGTGACGAGCAAGATTGAGAATAACGTGGTGGTGTTTGAGAAGACACCGGAACTCAAGTCCACACAGACGACGATTCCGTTTGTGAAGCATCATAACTTCAACTATGCCGACCTGTTTTCATGGACAGGCGAGCAGAACAAATACCGCTTCGGGTGGATTTTCTTTGTGCTGCTGACGGTGTTTGTGGTGGCGGCAGTGAGCAACGGAGCTAACCTGAACGATGGTATGGACGGAATGTGTGCGGGTAACTCGGCGATCATCGGAATAGCCTTGCTGATACTCGCTTATACGAGCGGTAGTGTCGTTTGGGCGCAGTATTTCGATGTGATGTACATCCCCGGCAGCGAAGAGTTGGTGGTTTTCTTAGCTTCGTTCGTCGGTGCGTTGGTGGGTTATCTGTGGTTTAACGGATTCCCGGCTCAGGTGTTCATGGGCGATACCGGCAGTCTGACGGTGGGCGGTATTATCGGTGTGTGTGCGATGGTGATTCATAAGGAACTGTTGGTGCCGGTGTTGTGCGGTGTGTTCCTCATGGAGAGCGTGAGTGTGATTGTGCAGACGCAGACCTATAAGTTCTTCAAGAAGCGCGGACAACATGTGCGTGTATGGAAAAGAACCCCGTTGCATGATCATTTCCGCACCTCTGTGGAGCAGGTACTCAAGAACGATCCAACCTGTTCGATTGTGTTTAAGGGCAGCAAGAACCTGCACCATGAGACGAAGATTGTGCTGCGTTTCTGCATCGTGACGTTGATTCTGGCGGCGATAACCATTTTGACATTGAAGATAAGATGATAAGTTAAGAGTTAAGGGTTGAGAGTTGAGAGAAGTCGTTTAGTAGAAAGTTAAAAGTAGAACTGTTATGAAAAGAATCGTTGTATTGGGAGCTGGCGAGAGTGGTAGCGGAGCTGCTATTCTGGCGAAGGAGAAAGGTTTTGACGTGTTCGTGAGTGATTGCGGGACGATCAGTGAACCGTATCGTGCGCTGTTGGATCAGAACGGTGTGCAGTGGGAGGACGGAAAGCATAGCGAGGAGTTGATACTCAATGCGGATGAGGTGGTGAAATCGCCTGGTATTCCGTTGACAGCTCCGCTGATTCAGAAGTTGCAGGCACAAGGAACTCCGATCATCTCGGAGATTGAGTTTGCTGCGCGTTACACGAACGCGAAGATGATCTGTATCACCGGTTCGAACGGCAAGACAACCACTACTTCGCTCATCTATTATATCCTGCGCAATGCAGGGCTGAACGTCGGTTTGGCGGGAAACATCGGTAACTCGCTGGCATTGCAAGTGGCGCATGAGGACCATGACTACTACGTGATTGAGTTGAGTTCGTTCCAGTTGGATAACATGTACGATTTCAAGGCGGACGTAGCGATCTTGCTCAATATCACGCCGGATCACTTGGATCGGTATGACTATAAGTTCCAGAACTATATCGATGCGAAATTCCGTATCACGCGCAATCAGACTAAAGAGGATTCGTTCATTTATTGGGCGGAAGATCCGGTTATTGATCGTGAGATGAAGAAGATTCAGCTCGGTGCAACGCTCTATCCGTATGGCTTCAGTGTGCCGAATCCGCTGCCGTTGGGCGAAGAGGAGTTGGCGCTCAAAGGGCGGCATAATGTACTCAATTCGATGGCGGCAACGATTGCAGCGAAAGTAGTGGGTATCAAGAAAGAGGTGATCCGCGAGAGTTTGAAAACTTTCCAAGGGGTGGAGCACCGTCTGCAATACGTAGCGACCGTGCGAGGCGTAAGGTGGATTAATGACAGCAAGGCAACGAACGTCAACAGCTGTTGGTACGCCTTGGAGTCCATGACGACGCCGACCGTGCTGATCTTAGGCGGCAAGGACAAAGGCAACGACTACAGCGAGATTGATGAGTTGGTGAAAGAGAAATGTCACACCTTAGTGTTCATGGGCTTGCATAATGAGAAACTGAGAGAGCACTTTGAACCCCTCTCCAACTCTCCCCACAAGGGAGAGGGATTTCAGATTATCGACACGGACAACCTGCATGATGCAGTTATGGCGGCATATAACGCGGCGCATGAAGGGGATACCGTTTTGTTGAGTCCTTGCTGCGCAAGTTTTGATCTTTTCAAGAGTTACGAGGATAGGGGAGAGCAGTTCATGGCTGCGGTTCGTGCCCTATAATTTTGAATTTTAAATTTTGAATCTCATCGTGCCCAACATCAATCTTAAATATATTGACCGCACGTTTTGGGGGCTGTTCATAGAGCTAATCATCGTGGCTATCATCGCGCTTTTTTCGGCGTCGAGCACCTTGGTGTATATGCATCATTCAGCGTTGGGACCTATCGGACAACAGATGTTTTTCATCGTCTTAGGCGTCCTTGCGGCGTTCGGAATACAGTATATCCCGTCCTATTGGGTGCGTTTTGGCGGGTATGCTTTGTTGGCGATCAGTACGCTGTTGGTTTTCTCGACGATGATTCCGGGCAATCCGTTAGTGGTGACGATCAACGGTGCGGCGCGTTGGGTACGTATCGCCGGCATCACATTCCAGCCTTCCGAGTTAGCGAAGCTGAGTCTGATCATCGTCGTAGCCGACCAATTGGCACGTATCCGCACCGAGGAGGACAAGAAGAAATATTTCTTCCGAACACTGATCATTGCAGGTGTGGTGATGTTGCCTATCATGGCTTCGAACCTCTCGACTGCAGTGCTTATCGGATTGATTATCTTCTTTTTATGGATACTTGCCCGCATCCCATGGCAATACACCCTTTCGGTGGTGGGCATTGCGGTGGTTGCGTTGGTGTTGGGATACGCGATAGTGGAGTTTGGCTTTGTCCGACCGGGCAGACAGATGAGCGGACCTTTCAAACGTGCGACTACGTGGGTCAGCCGTATAGACCGGCATTTCACGGATGAGGGAGGCTCCAAATATGTGCTGACGGACGATAATATCCAAGAGGTATATTCCGCTGTAGCGATCGCCCGTGGTGGCGCTTCGCCGGTTGGCGTGCTGCCCGGAAACAGCAAGGAACGCGATTATCTGCCTTTGGCTTTTGCGGATTATATCTTCGCTATCATTGTGGAGGAGTCGGGGGTGATAGGTGCAGCGTTTTTGATTTTCCTGTATCTGGCTATTCTTTTCAGGGCGTGCAATGTGTCGAGCCGCTATTCGGACATGCCGGCAATGCTGATGACGATGGGTCTGGCATTGATGATCACCTGTCAGGCGCTTATCTCCATGCTCGTGGCGGTGGGTTTGGGTCCCGTGACCGGACAACCCTTGCCCCTCGTCAGCCGAGGAGGAACATCGGTCTTAATCACGTCGATCTATTTTGGCATCATGATGGGTGTGAGCCGTGAGCAGAAAGAGTTACGCGAACGCGTACACGAAACCACCGCTGAGAGTCTCGAAGATGCACCTATTGTCACGCTGGAATAGGACAGCCCGCGTTTTGAGGCAATCAAAACCATTTTAACGTTTTAACTAATTAACATTAGATATGCGATACCTAATATCCGGAGGGGGAACCGGAGGCCATATTTTCCCCGCAGTGAGTATAGCGAACGCGCTGAAGGAACTGGATCCGGAGGCGGAGATTTTGTTTGTGGGTGCGCTCGGTCGTATGGAGATGGAGCGTGTACCGCAAGCCGGGTATAAGATCGTGGGTCTGCCCGTACGGGGCTTCAACCGCTCGCAGCCGTGGAAAAACGTGTCCGTACTGATGGATCTGTTCAAATCGCTGCGGCAGGTGAAGAAGATCATCCGCGATTTTAGGCCGGATGTGGGAGTTGGTGTCGGAGGATACGCTTCGGGTGCCGCTATGTGGCAGGCTGCGAAGATGGGTATTCCTATCTTGCTCCAAGAGCAGAACGGCTTTGCGGGTGTGACCAATAAGATTCTCAAAAACAAAGCCTCGAAGATCTGTGTGGCGTACGAAGGCATGGAGCGTTTCTTCCCAGCGGACAAGATCATCCTCACCGGTAACCCTGTGCGTCAGAACTTGCTGAAAGGGGAAAAATCAAAGGTGAAAGGAGAAAAGAACCTCCTGATCATCGGCGGCTCTTTGGGCGCACGAACGATCAATGAGGCAGTGAAAGCGGCGCTTCCGCTTTTGGCTAAGAGCGATATTCACCTCGTTTGGCAGACCGGAAAAGTGTATTTCGAGAAATGCAAAGAAGCATGGACAGCTGCCGGTAGTCCGGACAATATCGAGTGTCTCGATTTTCTGAGCGACATGCCGGATCGCTATGCGAATGCGGATTTGGTGATCTCGCGTGCTGGGGCTTCCTCTATCAGCGAACTCTGTCTGTTGGGCAAACCGGCTATCTTGGTGCCCTCACCGAACGTGGCGGAGGATCATCAGACCCATAACGCCATGGCGTTGGTGAACAAAGACGCGGCGGTGCTGGTGAAGGATGTCGAGGCAGCGGAACAACTCATCCCGACGGCTTTGGAATTGATCAAGGATGAGAAACGCCTTCAGGCGCTTCACGAGAACATCCTCCAATTGGCGCAGAAAGACTCCGCCAAACGCATTGCAGAAGAGGTGATGAAGCTGGCAAAGAGACAAAAAGAGTGAATTTTTCAATAAAAAGACAGAAAAATGACGTGCGTTCTTGCGTATGTCATTTTTTTGTTGTAACTTTGCACCGCAAAGGCGAACAAACACAAATAACCATATACATCCATGAACAATTTCACCGCACAAGACCTCGAGCAGTTACAGGCTCGTGGCATCTCCGTAGAGAAAGCGGAAGCGCAGTTAGAATGCTTCCGAACGGGTTTCCCTGAGTTGGATATCGTAGCTCCGGCTTCGACGAAAAAGGGTATCTTGGCTCCTAAGCGTGCCGAGCAGGAGGAGTACATCAACGCTTGGCAGAAGTATCTGGAGGAGGGACACAAGATCCTTAAGTTCGTCCCGGCTTCGGGTGCTGCAAGCCGTATGTTCAAGAACCTCTTCCAGTACTTGGAGGACGGTATCGAGACGCCTTTCATTCAGGATTTCTTGGCTCACAAAGATTGTTTCGCTTTCGGTCCGCAGCTCGTGGGTAAGGAAGGTCAGGAAGCCGTTCGTTACCTCTTGAACGACATGCATTATGGCGAACTGCCGAAAGGTTTGTTGCTCTTCCATAAGTACCGCGATGGTGCGCGTACACCGGCTTTGGAGCACCTCGTGGAGGGTGCGCAGTACTGCGTTGCTCCGGCTAAAGATGGTGAGAAACCCGTTGTGTATCTGCATTTTACGGTTAGTCATGACCATCTGCCCCTTTTCCGTCAGCATATAGCCGACAACTTGGCGAAGTTTGAACAGAAATACGGTGTTAAGTATGACGTTACTTTCAGCGAGCAGTTGCCTTCTACCGATACCATCGCTGCTAATCCCGATGGCACGCCGTTCCGTACGAAGGACGGTAAGTTGCTCTTCCGTCCGGGTGGTCATGGTGCGCTCATCGAGAACCTCAACCAGCAGGATGCCGATATCGTTTTCATCAAAAACATTGATAATGTGGTGCCTGACCGTCTCAAGAAAGATACGATTCGTTACAAACAGATCCTTGCAGGAGTGCTGGTAACGGAGCAGAAACGCGTCTTCGAGGCACTCAAGAATCCCGACCTGAGTGACGAAGAGCGTGCGAAACTGAATCGTCCTATCCGTGTCTGCGGCGTAGTGAAGAACACCGGCGAACCCGGTGGTGGTCCGTTCCTCGTACGCGATGAAGATGGTTCTATCTCTTGCCAAATCCTCGAATCGACCCAGATCAGCGATCCGGCACTCATGGCGCAATCGACTCACTTCAATCCGGTTGATCTCGTTTGTGCTATCCGCGACTACGAAGGCAAACCGTTCAACTTGCCGGATTATGTGGACCCGAAGACGGGCTTCATCTCCAGTAAGTCCAAGGACGGTAAAGAACTGTTGGCATTGGAGTTACCGGGTCTCTGGAACGGTGCGATGGCTAAATGGAACACTATCTTTGTGGAGGTGCCCGTTTCGACCTTCAACCCCGTGAAGACCGTTAACGATCTCCTCCGCGAGCAGCATCAGTAATACGTACCAAGTACCTTCTGCCGCTTTCGGCAAACGATGGTAACGATCACCGTGAGGCTGAGGAAGAAAGGATAGAACAACCACGGCACGATACTCATGGCGCTGATACCGGCTATGCCGGACGCCATCAGTAGCTGTGCGCCATATGGCAGCAGTCCCTGTACGCAACAACTCGTGGTGTCTAACAAACTCGCGCTACGCCGAGGGTCAATATCAAACTTCTCCGCCACATGACGCGCGATGTCGCCCACCGAGAGGATAGCGATAGTGTTGTTCGCCGTGCATATATTCGCAAAAGCCACGAGTCCGCAAATACTCCATTCCGCCCCTGCGGAACTCTTCAAGTGACGCGTCATACGGGAGATCATAAAGTCAAATCCGCCGTTGTAACGGATCAGCGCAAAGATGCCTCCTGCCAACAGCGAGATCAAGATCAACTCGCTCATTCCCATGACGCCGTGCAAAGCCGCCTCTTCCCAACTTATGAGGTCATAACTGCCGTCAATAATTCCGGTCGCACAAGTGAGCATGCAGCCCAAAGCCAACACCACTAACACGTTTATCCGGCATATAGCGCACACAAAAACAACGATATACGGCATCACTTTCCACCAGAGGATCTCTCCTTCGGCGGCGATGCCCTTGGTGCTCCAACCTAAGAAGATGTACAGCACGGTAACAAGGATCGCTGCAGGGGTGACCATACGGATGTTAAAACGGAACTTATCGCTCATCCGGCATCCTTGAGACTGTGTGGCGACGATGGTAGTGTCGCTGATGACGGACAGATTATCGCCGAAGAAAGCACCTCCCACTACTGCCGCCGCAACCACCGGCAGCGTCATCGTCGTCGCTTCCGCCATACCGGTTGCAATAGGCATCAGCGCTACGATCGTTCCGACACTCGTACCCATACAGATCGAAGTCAGACACGCGGCGATGAACAGACCCGCCAATGCAAAATTAGTCGGCAGGATGCGAAGCGTCAGATCCACCATCGCTCCGGCAGCGCCCATCTCTTTCGCTGTCGCAGCAAAAGCACCGGCTAACATGAAGATCCAAACCATCAGCAGTAGCTTCGGACTGCCTGCGCCTTGTGAGAAGATTGAGATCCGCTCTCCCAACGGAATACCGCGTGTCAAACCCACGGCAATCATCGCCGTGATCACAAAAATAAACAGCAGCGGCGCATTGCTCACGCCTCCGTAATACGCGGAGAGCACAATCAGCAGCACAATCATCGCCGCAATGGGGCTAAGTGCCAATAACCCTTTTTTCATACTAATACCTATTTTACCTTTTTGTCTAAAAACTTAATCAAATGTCCATTTGATACCTAAACACGGGTTGCACATGAATCCCGAACCGGTGAAGTTATAACTCAACTCGATCTCCGTTCCGATATTAAGGTTTGGGCATTTGAACCATCGTCCGACGTTGTACCAAAGCTGCGGCTCGGTGAGCAACACCCAGCTTTGTTTGTCCTGAAAATCCCGCTCGCCCCATATATCCAGAAATCCGCTGAACCGCAAACCCGGAGCAAGACAGAAATCATCGCAGCCCCAAACGAACGTGAACTGCAACGGCGCTTTGTTCTTGAAACCGTTGTTGCTGCCTGCGATATATTTGTAGAGCAGCTCGAGATTGAAGATGTTCTTGTAATCAGCAGTGTGCAGACAGTAGTTCAGACCCACCAAACCTGCGTGGTTGATACCATACCCGATCATGCCGCCTGTGTCGGCTCTGCCTAAACCCAAACCACCGTTGTATTCCACCTGCACGCTCAGATCTTTTGCCGGACTCTGATGCCAGAAATTCAGGCATCTTGCAATCTCTCCGTACGCCAAAAAGACCGTGTTCTTCGGGTCGTTCGGATGAAGCGCATAATCCATGTCGATGAACGCAAAAGTCGATCCCCACGGGTCGGTGTAGAACAACTCCACGGTGGTCGTCACGCGGTTAGAACGCTCGTTCTTGCACGCCGTGTTCAGACTTCCGAAATCGTAAAACAACTGGATATTCGTTCCTGCCCATGACCCCAACGCACACAGTACAAACCCGATAACTAAAAATGCCTTCTTCATAACTTTCAACTACTTATAAATCTCATTCAGCAGTTTAGCCAAACGAATACCGGCGATGTACAATTGTGCCTCCATCGGTTCGCGCCACGTGTATATATAATGATACGTGTTGCCGTCCCAAATCTCCTGATATTTGTAGATCGCATCGGTCATGTGATAGCATTCCACCAACAGCTGCTCATCGCTCATCTGCTCTATTCGTTTTTTGGAATCTCTGAACGTGTTTTGCAGCATCTGCGCGTACTCGGTGTAGCTGTAACCCTGTGATTCTATGAGATCTGTGTCCCAAACCGCGTGAAGCCGAGTCTCGCGTCCGAACCATTTCATCTTCACGTCATTGCCCCCACGGTCGCTCATGTGCGCTATGTGCATCGGGCAATACCGGTCGCTATTCAGGTGAACCAAAAATCGCAGAATATGATCCGCATTGCTCTCCGAGTATTTCTCGGTGATCATCTCCAACTCCAGCGAATCCAACACCCTAAACAGACTGCCGCCTTCTGCCGGATAGTGAGTCAACGCGTCGGCTATGATGGAATCACTCAAACCGCCTTCGAAATCCTGAAAATGCCAACCGTCCTTGATACTCTGCGGATAGATATTATCACTCTTGATCTCATCCGCCCAATTGGCATTGTAGATCATCCCTTGCGGACCTAAGATCTTGTCCACCGCCTTGCGGGCTTTGCGATGCAAGTTGTCGTACGCGATCTTGGCAATAATCCGATGTCCTTTCTGACCCCAGCTAAATGCCGGTTGTACACCTGCACACAGCATCAGACCCACTAAAAATAGAGAAATTGTTCGTCTCATGGTATTCATCCATTTAAATTTGTCTGCAAAAGTACTACTTTTTCCTGACATATGCAAATTTTTATTCGTTTTTATTTGCATATGTCCCAAAAATGTTGTACCTTTGTACCCGATTTGTGCGAAGGAGCGGTTGTGAGCCCCTTGGCCGTAAACATTTGTAGGTTTATTTTTTTATATTTATGATTAAAATCACTTTTCCGGACAATTCAGTCCGCGAGTATGAAAACGGCGTGACGCCGTTGCAAATCGCTGAGTCCATCAGCAGTCGTTTAGCGCAAGACATCTTGTGCGCAAGTGTCAACGATCAGATCGTCGAGTTGAATCAGCCAATCTTGGCTGATGCGGCAATTAAGTTGCACAAGTGGGAAGATGAGGAAGCCAAACATGCTTTCTGGCATACATCCTCACACCTCATGGCGGAAGCCCTGCAGGAGTTGTACCCGGGTATCCAGTTCGGTATCGGTCCTGCTATCGAGAATGGTTTCTACTATGACGTCATGCCGCCCGAGGGTGTGGTTATCAACGACACCTGTTTTGCTGCCATCGAGAACAAGATGCTCGAACTACGCGCAAAGAAAGAAGCAGTAGTCAAGAACGCCATCTCTAAAGCCGACGCCCTCAAAGCCTTCGGCGACAAGGGTCAGACGTATAAATGCGAGTTAATCAGCGAGTTGGAGGATGGTAAGATCAGCACATATACCCAAGGTAATTTCACCGACCTCTGTAAAGGTCCGCACTTGTTGAGCACCGAGCCCATCAAAGCCGTCAAGGTGCTCTCATGCTCCGCCGCGTATTGGCGAGGAGATGAGAAAAGGCCGATGATGACCCGTATCTATGGTATCTCTTTCCCCAAAAAAGCAATGCTTGACGAGTATCTCGCGCTCTTGGAGGAGGCGAAGAAACGTGACCACCGTAAGATCGGCAAAGAGCTTGAACTCTTTATGTTCTCCGACATGGTCGGTAAAGGTCTGCCGATCTGGCTGCCGAAAGGAACGGCGCTTCGTCTGCGTCTGGAGGATTTCCTCAAGAAGATCCAGAAACGCTACGGTTACCAGCAGGTGATCACGCCGCATATCGGCTCCAAGCAGCTGTATATGACTTCGGGTCACTGGGATCATTACGGCAAGGACTCTTTCCAGCCGATCACGACGCCGGAGGAAGGCGAGGTCTATATGCTCAAACCGATGAACTGCCCTCACCACTGTGCGATCTACAAGAACAGCCCCAAGAGCTACAAGGATCTGCCTTTCCGCTGTGCAGAGTTCGGTACGGTTTACCGTTACGAGCAGAGCGGCGAGCTGCACGGACTGACGCGTGTGCGTTCGTTCACCCAAGATGACGCACACATCTTCTGCCGCCAAGATCAGGTGAAACAGGAGTTTATCCGCGTCATGGAGATCATCAACATCATCTTCAAAGCCCTCAATTTCGAGAACTACGAAGCGCAGATCTCGCTTCGTGACCCGAACAACCACGAGAAATACGTCGGTTCTGACGAGATCTGGGAGCACGCAGAGAACGCGATCCGCGAGGCTTGCAAGGAGATGAACCTGCCGGCACGCGAAGAGACCGGTGAGGCTGCTTTCTATGGTCCGAAACTCGACTTCATGGTCAAAGATGCACTCGGTCGTCGCTGGCAACTCGGTACGATCCAAGTGGACTACAACCTGCCCGAGCGTTTCGAACTCGAATATACCGGTGAGGATAACCAGAAACACCGTCCGGTCATGATTCACCGTGCGCCGTTCGGCTCCATGGAGCGTTTCGTAGCCGTCCTCATCGAGCATACTGCCGGTAAGTTCCCCTTGTGGCTCACACCGGATCAGGCGGTTGTACTGCCGATCTCCGAGAAATCCAACGAGTACGCATGGAAGGTAAAAGAGATTCTCGAGCAGCAGGATGTACGCGTCATCGTAGATGACCGTAACGAGAAACTCGGTCGTAAGATCCGCGATAACGAATTGAAACGTATTCCGTACATGCTCATTGTCGGTGAGAAAGAAGCGGAACAAGGACTTGTCTCTGTTCGCCAGCAAGGCGCAGAAGAGAAGGGTCAGATGACGATCCAAGAGTTCGCTGATTTCATCAACAATACCGTTAAGGAGCAAATGTCCGCTTACTAAGTGTTCAGTACATGGTTAGCAAAGCGCAAATAAAACAAGTGCGCTCCCTGCAACAGAAAAAATTCCGCGATGAACTCGGGCTCTTTGTAGCCGAGAGCGATAAATGCGTGGAAGAGTTGCAGAAAGCGTTTGAACTCGTCAATCTGTATCGTGAAGGTGAGAATGCAGATCGCACCTCCATCGAGCAGATGAGCGGGTTGCGTACGCCGCAGGGCACGATAGGTATCTTCCGGAAACGTCCGGAGGATACCTTCTTGCCTTCTACGGACGGACTTGTCTTGGCGCTCGACGGTATTCAGGACCCGGGAAATTTAGGAACGATCATTCGCACATGCGACTGGTTTGGCGTGCATGATATCCTCTGCTCTCGGGACACTGCGGACTGCTATAACCCCAAGGTCGTACAGGCCACTATGGGGGCGCTTGCACGCGTGCGCGTGCATTACGTGGATTTGGTCAAAGAGATTTCAGCATTCAGATTTCAGCATTCAGATCTTCGGATCTACGGTACGCTGCTGGACGGCAAAGATCTCTATGAGACCCTCTCAAGCGAATCCCTTCTTCCCACCTCTAAAGGGGAATTGAGGATAATCGTCATGGGCAATGAAGGCAACGGTATCAGCGCGCCTGTCCGCAAACTCATCACTCACGCTATTCGTATCCCCTCTTATCCCAAAGACGCAGAGACTTCGGAGAGCTTGAATGTCTCGATTGCTACCGCGATTGTTCTTGCGGAATTTAGAAGGCTGGAATCATGAAACAACGCATCGGTACATATGTCTTTTTGTGCTTGGCTGTCTTGCTGATAGCCTCCTGCAGCACGACCAAATTTGTGCCGGAGGGTCAGTATCTCTTGAACAAAGCCTATGTCAAATGTACGGATGACAAAAAAGTCTCTACCACTTCCCTTCGCAATTATCTCCGTCAAAAGCAGAACACGGAGATCCTCGGTTTCTGGAAGTTGCAGCTTCAGGTCTATAACACTGCGCCTCGGGACACGACTACCAAGTCCAACAAACGGCTCGCACGCAATGCCCATAAGATGGGCGAGGCGCCGGTTATCTATGACGAAGACCTCACCCGCATCAGCATGCAACAGCTCCGCCAGCAGATGAACAACATGGGCTATTTCCATGCCGAAGTGGACACCCAGAAAGTGATCAAGAAACGCAAGGTCAAACTCACTTATCTCGTCACCGCCCATCAGCCCTATAAGATTCGTCATTACGAAGTGGACATCCCGATAGAAGATGTGCGCAAAGTGGCGATGGATAAACAGCGCTGCAAAGTGCGCGAAGGGGAGCAGTTCAACACCGCTGTCCTGGACGAGGAACGCGACCGTATAGCTACCGCTATCCGAAATCGCGGGTATTTCTACTTCGAGAAATCGATGTTGGAGTTCACCGCGGATAGTTCCCTCGCTACCCACGAGGTCGATGTTCGTATTCACATGGCGCCTTTCTTGAACGATCTGGATAGTGCTACCCTCAAGAAACTGCGTACCATCTATTATATCCGGGAAGTCAATTTTACCCAAGACCATAATTTTCTTCGCAAAAGTACACTCCGTCGTACCAGCCGTATTCGTGCCGGTGCGCGTTACGCAGCGTGGCGTGAAGAGCGTACGTACGCGCGCATGAACGCTCTCCCGCCTGTCAAATATGTGGACATCGCTTTCACACCGGTCGGAGACAGCCTCCTCGACTGTAACATCAGTGTCTCGCGAGGACGACTCAACTCGATCTCTGCCGAACTGGAGGGCACGTACAGCGCAGGAGACTGGGGTATAGCTGCCGGTCTCAATTATAGCAATAAGAATATCTTCCGCGGTGCCGAACTGCTTACCCTCGGTGGAAGGGTCTCGTATGAATGGAGAGCCAACGGCGGACGAGCTTTGGAAGGCAAAGCTGAAGCCGGATTGCTCTTCCCCTCCAATGTGAAAGTCAACATCGCCTATAACTACCAGCAGCGTCCCGATGAGTACACTCGTACCATCGCGAACGCCGGTCTGTCTTATATCATTCCCCGCACCCCGGGGAGCCGTTGGACGCATAAGTTCAACCTCATCGACATCAACTATATCTACTTGCCGTGGATGTCCGAGCGCTTCAAGCATGATTTCATCGACCGCTCTTCGGTCCTCAAATCCAGTTACGAGGATCAGTTCATCGTGGATTGGAGTTACACCTGTATGTACTCTTCGTTCAATTCCCGTCGTCCGGATCGCTCGTACGTGCAGTTTGCCCTCACCGTGGAGACGGCGGGTAATGCCCTCTATGCGCTCTCCAAAGTAGCGCGTTTCCCCAAGAATGACCAAGGCGAATACCTGCTTGGCAAAATACCCTTTGCCCAGTATGCAAAAGGGGACTTTAACTTCACGTTCCATGGTGTCGTCACTCCCAAACATCATCTCCTCGTCCATCTTGGCGCAGGTATCATAGTACCTTACCTCAACGCCAATGCTGTGCCTTTCTCCAAGCGGTATTTCGCAGGAGGCGCTAACGGCGTACGAGGTTGGCAGGCTCGAACCCTTGGTCCCGGTACCTTTCGTGGAAACGGCAGTTCGCTTGTCTATGACCTCCAAGCAGGAGATATTCGTATGGATATGAACCTCGAATACCGCTTTAAGGTGCTTCGCTTCCTCGAATTGGCAGCTTTCACCGATGCGGGAAACATATGGACGATCGACTCGTACGCCTCGCAACCCGGAGGTGCGTTCATGCTAAAAGAGTTTTACAAGGAGATAGGATGGAGCTACGGTGTCGGTCTCCGTTTTGACCTATCGATCTTCATCTTCCGTGTTGATTTTGGTGTGAAGCTCCACGATCCGGGACGTATAGACGAAGGCAAACAGTGGCGTACTGCCAAGAACGGTCTTGGCTGGAAGGACGACATGACCTTCCATTTCGCCATCGGCTATCCCTTCTAATCTGAAATCTGAAATCTGAAATCTGAATGCTGAAATCTTATATGATACCAAATATCCTCGAAGCCGGATGTGACGAGGCGGGAAGAGGACCGTTAGCGGGCAGCGTGTTCTGCGCAGCGGTGATCCTTGATCCGAAGAGGGTGGAGCAGATTCCTGAGTTCGCGTGGCTCAACGACTCCAAGCAGCTGACCGAGAAACAACGCGAAGCCTTGCGTCCGGTCATCGAGCGGGAAGCCCTCTCTTGGGCAGTGGTCGAAGTGACAGCGCAGGAGATTGACGAACGAAACATCCTCCAATGCTCCATCTTGGGAATGCAGCGAGCCTTGGACAAACTGAGTATCAGACCGCAACATATCCTCGTGGACGGTAATAAATGGAAACCGTACGTGCCGGAAGGCGAACTGCTGGAGATACCCGCAGACACGGTCGTACACGGCGATGCAACCTATATGTCCATAGCGGCAGCAAGTGTCTTGGCGAAGACCTATCGGGATGACTACATGCTCCGTCTCCATGAGCAGTTCCCACAATACGGATGGTCGAACAACAAAGGCTATCCCACCGCGGAACACTATGCCGCCTTGAAGAAATACGGCGTCACCCCTTATCACCGCCTGACCTTCAACTTGAAACTAAATGAATAATTGGTAAATGTTTAAATACTAAATGTTATGATTTTTATTCGTCAAAATGTACAGACAGAGGACGGACAGGCTCGTCCTCGTCGCAGAATCGGTTGCCTCGGTGGCTGCCTTATTTTCTTCGCAGTGTATTTCCTGTGCAGTGCCCTTTTAGGCTGGTTGATGGGAGACATGTTCTCTTCCTCCACCGTCAAACTGGAGGACAAGACCATCTATCGTCTTCAGATGAAGGGTGAACTGGTTGAGCAGGCACAAGATGCAAGCCCCTTGGCTGAACTCATGGGCGCAATGCCGGAAGTACCGTTCAGACGTAATAACAAAGGGGAGACGGTCGGTCTTGATCATATCCTCTCGAACATCCGTCTGGCGAAGAATGATGACAAGATCTTGGGTATCTGGCTCGATGGAGCAGAGCTTATGATGGCTCCTGCGAACGCCAAAGCAATCCGTGACGCACTCCTCGATTTCAAGCAGAGCGGCAAATGGATTCTCGCTTCGGCTAAGAACTATGGTCAGACCAACTACTACGTAGCTTCCGTAGCTGACCGCATCTGTCTTGATCCGACCGGTTCGGTGGATTGGAAAGGTCTTGCGGCACAGAAGATGTACTATACTCGCGTACTGGAGAAAATAGGCGTAGAGATGCAGATCCTCAAGGTCGGTACCTTCAAATCGGCGGTAGAGCCTTTCTTCCGCACTTCTATGTCCGACGCCGACAGAATGCAGACGATGCAGTACATTGGCGGCATCTGGGATGAGTACAAAACGGCGGTAGCTGCTTCCCGTCATATGGACGTAGCGCAACTCGACGCTTTGGCAGATCGTTTCATGGGCGTGCAGTCCGCAAAAGCAAACCTCGAAGCCGGTCTCGTGGACACCATCGTCTATTGTCAGGATGTAGATTCGCTGCTGCGTGTCTTTGCCGGAACCAAAGACTACCACATGCTGACTACTCCTAAGCTGGCTCAGGTAGAACGTCCGAAATCCAAAGCCAAAGAGAAAGTGGCTGTCCTCTACCTCGAAGGAGAGATCACCGATGATTCCGGTGACGGTATCGTGGGTAAGAAAGTGATCAAGACCATCAAGAAAATCGGCAAGGACGAAGATATCAAAGCCTTGGTTCTTCGTGTCAACAGCCCGGGTGGTTCGGCGGATGCCAGCGAGCAAATCTGGCATGCTATCCAGAATATCAAAGCCAAAAATATCCCGGTAGTTGTCTCGATGGGTGACTACGCCGCTTCCGGTGGATACTATATCTCCTGCGGCGCGGATTATATCTATGCCGAACCGACTACTCTCACCGGCTCAATCGGTATCTTCGGTACCATTCCTTCGGTGGCTAAACTGCGCAATAAGATAGGTCTCGACATCGACGGCGTTTCTACCAACAAACACTCCGCAATGGAGGGCAACATGCTTTACAACGGTCTCAATGACTCCGAGCGTGCTCTCATGCAGGAGATGATCGAGCGCGGCTATGACCTCTTTACCAGCCGTTGTGCAGAGGGTCGTCACGTAGAGCAGAGCTACATCAAGTCGATCGGCGAAGGACGTGTTTGGCTTGGTGCCAAGGGTAAAGAGATCGGTATCGTGGACGAACTTGGTAACATCGACGACGCTATCAATAAAGCAGTCGAGTTGGCAGGCTTGGATTCGTACCAACTGACGTATTATCCGGCTAAGAAAGATCCGTATGAGGAACTGCTCAAGCTGCTCGATAACACGCCCGAAGAGGAGCGTCTGATCATGAAAGTGCGTGAGTTTGCATCCAAACCCCGTATCATGGCGCTCATGCCCGAAGTAGAGATCCAATAAATGTACGAAGGACAAATGTACCATGTACGAAGGTAGCGTAAATCGTCCTTAAAACCTATGATAAATAGAGTCTTTTACATACCACTGAGCTGGCTCTACGCCTTGGGCGTAGCTATACGGCATTTCCTGTACGACAAGCATCTGTTCTTGTCGCATTCGGTGACGGTTCCCACCATCTGTGTGGGCAACCTCGCCGTGGGCGGTACCGGCAAGACGCCCATGGTGGAGTACCTGTTACGCCTGCTTTTGGAGAACGGCTATCATCCTGCTGTTCTTTCCAGAGGTTATAAACGCAAGACACACGGATTTGTATTGGCGGACGCCAACGCTTCTGCGGCAACCATAGGGGACGAGGCGATGCAGCTGCATCGTAAGTTCCCCGAGGTGCCCATGGCGGTCTGCGAGCATCGCGTAAGAGGCGTCAAGCAGCTCCAACGGCAGTTGAAGACGCTGGACGTAGTAGTGCTCGACGACGCGATGCAGCATCGCTCCATCCGCTGCGGCTACACCGTTCTTCTCACCCCTTATGACCGTCTCTATATAGATGACCATATGTTGCCGTGGGGCAGGTTGCGTGACCTGCCCTCACGAGCACTCAAAGCGGATGCCATCGTCGTCACCAAGTGTCCCGATACCATCCGGCCTATTGACATGAGGGTGGTCGATAACCGACTCCATCTGCCCTCCTATCAGCATCTCCATTTCGCAGGCATCGACTATGCGCCCATAGAGCAGGAGGGTACGCCTCTCGTACTCTGCGGTATAGCGCAACCCCAATATCTCTTGGAACACGTGCAGACCCTCTATCCTCATGCGCAACTCATGGCGTTCCCCGATCATCATGTCTTCTCCAAGAAAGAGATAGAGGAGATTATCCAACGCGCAAAATCCTTTGATTTTGTGCTCACTACCGAGAAAGATATGCAGCGTCTCCAAACCACCGATTTGGAAGCCCGTCTGCTCGAACAGGGCAAAAAACTCATCGCCCTGCCTATACGTATGTGTTTCTGTTCGCCCAAAGAGGCGTTTGACCGGCATATACTGAACTACGTACACGAAAATTGTCGCAAATAATATGAATTTCTTTCATTTGATAAAACGGTTTGTACCCCCGTATAAGACCCAGATGGCGTTGAACATCCTCTTCAACCTGCTGTCCACGATCTTGTCCCTTTTCTCGTTCGCTGCCATCATTCCGGTCCTGCGAATCCTCTTTGGTCTGAGTACCGAGGAGGCGACACGCGTCAGCATGTCCTCCGTACACGGCTTGCAGGAAATGATGGCTGCGCTGCGAACGAACATGTACTGCCTGCTCAACGAGCAGATAGCCTTGCACGGCGCGGGGTACGTGCTGTTTCTCTTAGGCGTCTTCCTCGTCATCATGACGGGTGCCAAGTGTCTCACAGCGTGGTTAGCGAACTACTACATGGTACCTATCCGGACAGGTGTGCTCCGTGACCTGCGTCAGCAGTTGTACGAGAAAGTGCTCTCCCTGCCTATGGGCTATTTCACCGAGGCACGACGCGGAGATGTCATCTCCCGTATGACGAATGATGTGGGCGAGGTAGAAGCTTCGATCATGTCCGCTTTGGATATCCTCTTCAAGGATCCGGTGATGATCCTTGTCTATCTCTTCACCCTGCTGGTGATCTCTTGGCAGCTGACGATCTTCGTGCTGCTGTTGATGCCCATTGCGGTCTTCTTCATCGGACGTATTGGTCGAAGCCTCAAGAAAGCCTCTACCCGCGGTCAGGAGCAGAACGCCGAGATCCTCTCCTCCATCGACGAGACCCTCTTGGGGTTGCGCGTAGTGAAGGGATTCAATGCGCAACATAAGCTCCGCACGCGTTTCACGGCGCTCATCAATGCCACACGTGCTACCTTCAACCGCATCAACCGCCGTTATTACTTGGCGCATCCGCTCTCCGAGTTCCTCGGAACAGCGCTGATCGCTATCATCCTCTGGTTCGGTGGACTGCTCATCCTCAGCGATCATGCTACCATCGATGCGGCGACGTTTATCTATTACCTCGTCATCTTCTATTCCATCATCAACCCTGCCAAGGACCTCAGTAAAGCCTCTTACGGCATCCGCCGAGGTGTCGCTTCTTTGGAGCGTATAGACGCTATCCTCACGACGGAGTCGAATATAGTGGATCCGAAGAACCCCAAACCGGTCGTCTTCAATGATGCCATCACTTTCAACCATGTGCATTTCTCTTATCAGGCGGATCGCGAAGTGCTGACGGATATCTGTCTCGAAGTGCCCAAAGGCAAGACGGTGGCGTTGGTCGGACAGTCGGGTAGCGGTAAGACGACCATGACCGATCTCGTGCCTCGTTTCTACGACCCCGATCAAGGAACCATCACCATCGATGGCACCGACATCCGTGATTATCGTACATACGACCTGCGTGCCCTGATGGGTATCGTCTGCCAAGAACCGATCCTCTTCAACGACACCGTCTATAACAACATCACTTTCGGTGTGGACACTTCGCTACCTGCGCCTAATGGCATGACTTGGCAGCAGGCAGTAGAGCAGGCAGCACGTATCGCCAATGCCCATCAGTTCATCTCCGACATGCCGGAAGGCTACGAGACTGTCATCGGTGACCGTGGAAGCCGTCTCTCGGGAGGTCAACGGCAGCGTCTCTCGATCGCACGAGCGATCCTCAAGAACCCGCCTATCCTCATTCTTGACGAGGCTACTTCGGCGCTCGACTCCGAGTCCGAACGACTCGTACAGGAGGCATTGGAGCACCTGATGAAAGAGCGTACAACGCTCGTCGTAGCGCACCGTCTCTCAACGATCAAACATGCCGATCTCATCTGTGTCATGCACGAGGGACGCATCGTCGAGCGCGGTACCCACGATGATCTCTACGCCCTCGGTGGCTATTACACCAAACTAGTCGATATGCAACAGTGATCAATTATCAATTACCAATTCACAAAGGGCTTACGGAGTTTGGTGCAACGTTTAAGATACGTACGGACTTATCAGTTTGTGCCATAGCCTCTAGGACGCTTTGTAAATTGTACATTGTACATCGTAAATTATAAAATGTCAAATCGCAAATCTCAAATTTCAAATGCAAAACCAAGGGTTTTGCTGGGCATGTCCGGTGGCATTGACTCCACCGTCAGCGCTATGCTTCTTTTGGAGCAGGGCTACGAGGTTGTGGGAGTCACCTTCCGCACCTTTGACAGCATCAAGGAGTCCTGTCTTGCCAAAGAGAAAGGCTGCTGCTCCATCGAGTCCATCATGGAAGCGAAGCATAACGCCGAGAAGATGGGATTTGAGCATCATATAGTCGATTTTCGGGATACCTTCAAGCGCTGCGTCATCCGGAACTTCATCGACGAATACATGTCCGGTCGTACGCCGAACCCTTGTGTCCTGTGCAACAGTCATATCAAATGGGGCGAACTCATGCGCGTTGCCGATGAGTACGGATGCGATTATATCGCTACCGGGCACTATGCGCAGATACGCGAACAAGACGGACATGTCTTTCTCGCCTCTGCCGTTGATACCAAGAAAGATCAGACCTATTTCCTCTGGATGCTGACCGAGGAGCAGCTCCGCCGAACGATCTTTCCTCTTGGCGGACTTACCAAAGACGAGGTGCGCGAGATCGCCCGTAAGCATGGTTATGAGAAACTGGCTCAAAAACGCGAGAGTCAGGAGATCTGTTTCGTCACGGACAATGACTACCGCGCTTTCCTGCGCGCGAACGTGCCCGATTATAAGGATCGCGTACACGCGGGCGAGTACATCGATGCCGAGGGACATGTTCTCGGAAAACACGAAGGATTTGTCAACTATACCATCGGTCAGCGCAAAGGCTTAGGCATCGCCCTCGGGCATCCGGCATACGTCACCCATATTGACGCCGAGAAGAACCAAGTGACCCTTGGCTCGAACGACGATCTCTACGCCACGGAACTGCGTTTTAAACCATCTGTATTACGTAATTACGTAATTACGGAATCACGACTCACCGCCAAAGTCCGTTACCGCAGCGCATCGGTCGAAGTAACCCAAATAAAAACCCTCCCTGAAGGGGAGGGCTTAGATGGGATCTGTACGCTGTACTTCGCGTCACCCGTTTGGGGAATCACCCCCGGACAGTCCGTTGTCATCTATCAAAACGACCTCGTCGTCGGCGGAGGAATCATTCTCTAAAGGACGATTTACGATTTACCATGTACGATTTATGTACGATTTAATTAAGGACGATCTTCCTTCGTACTTTTTATTCCTTCGTAAATCCTTCGTACATCGTACATTTGTCCTTCGTACATTGAGCGTTATTTGCCAAAATAACGCTTGTACAGTCCTTCGAATCCTTTGCCGTGACGAGCTTCGTCGCGTGCCATCTCGTGAACGGTGTCGTGGATCGGATCGAGGTTCAGCTCTTTCGCACGCTTAGCGATATTCAGCTTGTCTTCGCAAGCACCTGCCTCTGCCAACATACGTTTCTCGAGGTTCGTCTTGGTGTCCCATACGCACTCACCGAGCAGCTCTGCGAACTTAGCGCAGTGCTCTGCCTCTTCGTATGCGTACTGACGGAAGGCAGCTGCGATCTCGGGATAACCCTCACGGTCTGCTTGACGAGCCATCGCAAGGTATTGTCCTACTTCGGTTGCCTCGCCCATGAAGTGTGCGCGAAGACCGTCATGGATAATCGGATCTTTCTCGTCTTTTGCTACGCCTAAGATGTGCTCGCAAGCGAAAGTCAGCTTGTCATCCGATGCTACTTTCCATTCAACGATTTGTTTGCACTGCGGACATCTCTCCGGAGCCTCTGTGCCCTCGTGTACATAACCACAGATCGGGCAGATAAATTTCTTTGTCATGATTGTGTTGTTTTTAAAAGGTTATTAAAAGAGTTTTTTTATATATAATCACAGTTTTTCTCCTGTTAACGTAAAGTGCATGCCTTCTTTCTCGATCAGCACCACACCGTTTCGCAGGATCTTATGACTTGCCTCATTGTTTTTGCTTTCCTCTACGCGCTCCACACCTTGTTCCATCTCTTCGTCTTCGAGATACACATGTCCCTCAAAACTGAAGTTATAGGTGTTGCCATTATCGCAGGTGATATAGCCTGAGATACTGTAGTCGCCTTCTTTACCCTCCACGGGGTTAATGACCATCATGCCTTCCACTGCCGAGGTGTAGTCCTCATAGTTCTCTCCAAACTGATAGAACGAGTATGCGGTCATCGTACCGTCGTCCATGGAATACAGACCCTCAAAACGGTCTTTCTCTACCGTGTAGATATCCAAACCGATATATAGTTCTTCCTGCGCCGAATCCCAAAGATAGAGATAGTAGTTGTACGGACGGGACGCTATATGACAGGTCGAGTCATAAGCCACGTTGGACGTGTTGTATGTAAAGAAGAACACCTCTCCCTCTGCCGGAGGAGTAACGCCGCCGATGGTGTCGGTCGGGTTCTTGTCAAAATATACGACTGCATTGAAGCACCGTAGCTGTTTGGCACAGGTGATACTTACGCTGTTGGCGTCAATATCGGTGATGACAATGACCGGATCGGCTGCCTGATCATCCTCTTCGGGCGAGAGATAACTGATAGTTCCGTTATTGGTACTCGCGGAGAAGAATTTCTTCACGAACCCGTTGATTACCAATCCCTTGATCGGACTCTCTGCAGTGAACGTGATGGTCTCGTTCGCGTGACATCCGAAGTAATCCACCTTGCTGGTATTCCATTCATAATCAGCAGGGTAGATAGCACCCTTCGTACAACTGACCGTAATACCGTCCTGCTCAAACGAATAACTCGTTCCCGAAACGGTCTGTGCCGGTGGAAGTATAGTTACTTGTGCCTGCATTCCTGCCGCCCACAAGATCATCAAAAACGTAAATAATTGTTTCATTTCAATCCCTGTTTTCAAAAGTTTTGCAAAGGTACAACAAAAATTGCACATATGCAAATAAAAAAGGATTTTTTTTGAGAATAATAGCGATTTATCGCAATTATGAGAGGAGCAGGGTGCCTAAGGGGAGCTTGTTCACCATAGGCATCATGTTCCGCTCATAAGCAAGGACGATAGTCCGTATTCTCAAAAAAATCCTTTTATTTGCATACGTTCGGCAGGACGCGACCGTACCCTCTAATAGGAGGCGAGTAGGGATCGGATAGGGATCGGAAAGGGATTAATACGTATGCAAGTGCTACCTAATGCTCCTTCCGCGACCTTTCTACCTTATTTCTACAGACTTACTACAGACTTTCTACCATATTTCTACCTTACCCCGATTTCGATGTCTCCTTCTTTATCTTCCTTCTTTTATGTGTAAAAATTGACACATTATGTAGATTATTCGCATCTGCGCCCCCTCGCGCTTGCGTATATGAAAAACTTTTTGTATCTTTGCACCCGAAATATACAAGTACGATGAAGACGACGGCGGAATACATAGAAACCTTGAGGCAGCACGCACCGATCCTGCGTGAGCGGTTTGGTATAACTTCTATGCAACTTTTCGGCTCTGTCGCTCGTGGCGAGCACAAAGAAGATAGCGATGTGGATGTGTTGGTAGAAATGCCCCCTAAATTTTACGAGGCATGTGCCGCAAATGATTATTTGGAAGAGATTACAGGTCGTCATGTAGATATGATCCGTCGTCACAAGAACCTCACGCCATTTTTCCTTAAACAAGTAGAAAGAGATGGAGTTAGAATATTCTAGAGAAATAGAATTGGCGCATGAAACGCTCCAGCAGCTCAAGCAAACAATTGTTCAGTTGCAGGACTGGAACAAGGATGTTGAGAGCATGCAGGAATTGGAGACCTCGCCATATGGAATGCAGCGTTTGGCAGGTAACTTTATGCTTATTCAGGTAATAGGAGAAAGCGTGAAGAAGATAGACAATTATACTAATGGTTCCTTGTGGCAGTATCGTCCGGAGATACCATGGAAGAAAGTGATAGCAATGCGAAATCGAATATCTCATGGTTATCATGATTTAGATATTGAGTACATGGATGATATTATCAAGAATGATCTTGCCCCATTGTTAGAGGCGGTAGAATATCTTCTCAAAATAACTGATGAATTG